>Ga0256833_1003407_pt1 | contig 10862 bp, 5 predicted proteins | sample 356284metaG_FD_190535 | JGI IMG/M metagenome (GOLD analysis project Ga0256833, IMG submission 190535) | Hydrothermal vent microbial communities from Mid Atlantic Ridge, Atlantic Ocean - 356-284 | ecosystem: Environmental > Aquatic > Marine > Hydrothermal vents | place: Atlantic Ocean: Mid...
GCTAGAGACAAGCGACCTACAAGAGCTAATCAGAACACTCTACCACAAAGCCCATGAATAGAGACCATGGCCGAGCTACAACAACCCTAAGAGGGATAAAAGAATCCTCAAAGCGATAAATACGTGATCCCCGGGAAACAAAAACGTCAAAAACGCGCCCCGTATGAGGCATCGAGACCACATATCACTAATTACTAGAATTAAAGGAGTATAGGTGATGACGCCCGCATCGGGGAACCCTCCCCTACGAGGGGATGCCCTAAGCATCCCTTCCCTGCGGCTGATACCCTCCAAGCCCTTAGAGCTTTCTTTAACAAGAAGGATCCTTTGAAGAGACTCTCTAGGTGCCGTGAACTAGCAGAGTTCACGTGGAGGCCCTGCAAGTAACACATTACCGTTAGCAACTAGGAAAGCCATGATCCTGACAAACCGCTCCGGAATAAAGACTCCTCTATCAATTATCTCCTTAACGATACTCGCCACAGTATCTGGCTAAAAAGAGGGGCTGAGACTGAAATAGTAATTGTAACCCAGTACGCTATAATACACATACCAAAGAGCAAGAACTCAGATAAGATAACCAGGAAAATACTAGAACTAATCCACGAAACTTATGACCTTTATACAGCAGCACGGCCGAAGCTACGACTGAACATCCTTAGAGACAGTTACTTGCATTCATCTTAGATACCGGGATACTCAATTCCTGAGCAATGAGACTAGCTTTATTACCATTATAGAGTTTCTAATTTATAGGTCCACTGCCTTTATATAGTATTACTTGGGTTACACGTTGCGCAGATCAAGATATAGCAAAGCACGAAGCCCACCCACCTCGGCAAGAATATGGGCTGAGGTCTCTAAGCGGTTAGGCAAACGTGCAGAAGGAATTGTTAAGGAGGCTAGCGAAATAATAGCAGCTCTAGATCGAGGTGGCATCGTCTCTAGCCTTCTAGGCCTAGGTGATAATACGAACGCATATCTAGTAAAGGGTGATACTATTCTAGGTTTCGAACGTAAGGAACTTGAGGCAACACCAGCTGCTGGTGTAGATAGTAGTTCCACAAAGCCGGTAAGAGTAGGCCACCATTACTATGGTGTTGTTTCGGCAGCTGTAGTCGCTTACCCTGAAGGGAGAAATGGTAACATTTTAGAGGAAATATTAGCAGAAACTGCTGTGACACCAGATAGAGCCGAACCAGCTCAAGCTATGCAAGAACTCAATCTGTTAATGTTCGAAACGGAACTTAGAGCCCTCAGACTTGCACCAAAGCTCCTCGAAGCCAGTAAGGATAAATATGTTGTGTTTCTTGATGGGCCAATTATTGACCCTCCTCATGTTATAGGGGGTAGCCTCCAGGAGAAGTTCGAGGAATACATACGTGAAAGAGCTCAAACTGTGAGGGATATTATCGAAAATGGTGGCTTCGTTATAGGGATCGTGAAAAGAGTTTACGGTTCACTATTCGTTAACACACTCTCTAGAGAGCTCAGTAATGAATTAGGGGAGATCCTTGCTGATAGGCGCGTAAGTGACTACTCCCTCGCCGTCTACTTGGGCGCTATTCTTGTAATGAGAAACTTGTTCGAGCCAGGGCGTCACACAATGGTACTTCATCCTTTCTCCCTGGATGATGCGGGTATTGTTGCCGCCGAGTTCTATCGCAAGGAAGGTGTAAACGTTTACAGTTTCCTCATGATTCCTGTTATTGGTGGAAAAGGGAAAGAAGGCAAACCGATTCGTGTCGAGTTTGCCTTACCCAACGATGCCAATGCTATGGAAGCTACTAGAAGAGCGGCAGCACTTATAGATGCTTGGCTCTTGCACGGCCACAACGTACCTGAGCCTGTAATGCTAGCACATATGAGATGCACCATTCGTCGCAGAGACGCGTCAAGAATGTTAAGAGAAATAGCGACGAGAAGCATTTACTTAGCTTTGACAAAGCTTGGTTCGCAAGGATTACAGTTTGTTACTACTGAAGTTATCTAGTTCTCAGCTTCTTGGGGTGATATGTAGTGAGAAGGAAACTAGGCTATATACTCTCTAGTGCAACAACAACCGAGGCCTTGTTTGAGTCCCGCGAGGAAATGGAGAACAATGTACGTGAAGGTATCCTTGTAGTAGTCGAGTCCGGAGGCGGGAGGATACTCGGCTCCGTTACAAGGATAGAGGTCTACAATGAGTTCTACGAGCCAGGAAGCGTCTGGGCAGAATCTATCCGTCGGGATCAACTACCTCCTAAGCAAGTTGCACGTCGTTACATGGTGGCACGGATCCAGTTCTACGGCTGTATTACACCTAATGGTCTCGTGGCAGTGGATAAACCGCCAGAGCCAGGAGCAGTAGTCTATGAAGCTGCAGAAGAAGATCTTGAGCCTCTTTATGGTTACAAGCCCGGGACGCCGACACCAGAACATGTGATAGAAATCGGAGACCTCTATGGCTATAGTAATGCATCAGTGCCTCTTAGAATTGATCGTGTAACTATGCACTTTGCTGTGCTTGGCGTAACTGGAAGCGGGAAATCAAATACGACTGGTGTTATCATAGAGGAGTTAGGCAATAAGAAGAGTATACGTATAGGAGGATTTTCTGCAAGAACTTTACCAGTTATAGTATTTGACGCTAACGGCGACTACCTGGACTATTATGAAAAGCCAGATCTTGTACCGAGTTTTAACGTTATGAGACTCGTATTTCCCCATATGACGACCAATATACAGCAAACATCGGCTACACTAGAACCACTTCTATTGAATCTCAACGTATTCCGTGAGTCCGTAAACGAGCTTGCGGAAGCAATTTACGCTCTTGTCCGCGGAGGGGCAGGGGAAGGCATGGAGCTTCAGATTGATCTCCTTGTACGTGCTCTTAACTCGGTTCTCGACCCTGATAGTGCGCCAGACGAGGTAAGGACACTCGCTAGGAATGCAATTCGACGATGTCCTTATACAGATAGAGGTGTTGATCTAAATTGTCTCTTTGGCACAGACCGTGGCATTGAAATATTTCGCGACATTATTGAGAACCATGAGGCACACACTAGTACTAAGGCTGCAGTGAAAAGAACTGTGAGCGTATTCTACGAGAAGATGAAGAAGTTTGGCCTTTTGCCAACCGGGCTCGAAGAAGGTATTAATGAAGAGTTTGTTGATGATATCACAAACCCGGAGGAACCGTGTCTTGCTATTGTAGACTTCTCCCCTGAAGGTGCAGCAGGCGTTGACCTTAGACTCAAACAGTTCGTCGTCTACTACCTTGCAAGATTATTTCTAAACAAGTTTATAGAATATAAGACTCAAGGCAAACAACGTGCTGCACTAATGATTGTTGAGGAGGCACAGAATTACCTACCAAATCAAAGAGAGTACCCACTCGGCTATAGTGTTGCACGCTCAGTTTTGGCGCTTGTGGCTACACAGGGAAGGAAATTTGGACTGAGCCTGGCTCTAGTAACGCAGAGGCCGAGTTTTGTCGACCCAGTAGTACTTAGCATGATGAACACATTTATTGTGCATCGTGTCTCAAGCGGTGATGTAAAGTTCGTACAGCTTGCAACTGGCGGACTGCCGCGGCATCTAGCCTCAAAACTTCCAGTCCTTGAGACCGGATTAGCGATAATTATTGGTCAGATGAGCCCCTTCCCTTACCCCGTCCTTGCAAAAATTAGGAGGAGGAAGAGTCATGCAGCTGGAAGTATCTAGTCTTTGTAGACCTTTAGCGATATATACGCAGCCACTACTAGTAAGAGAAGAGGCTGAAAATTTACTAGAGAGGCAGAGAAGACTCATAGAACGAATTGGTTTTGAATCAACGAGGCTCATAGAGGAGAAACTCCGTAGGATACTTAGTGAAATTGCTGCTGATTCAATTGCATCACCGCCTAGAAGCCATGTAGTGGTATTGAGGGCTGCATGGGGATATGGGAAGACACACTATGGTCGTATTGTACTCCCAAAGTTAGCACAAGAAAGAAAGCTAGCTTACACCTATCGTAATTTTGAAGATATCATAGATCAAGCAATAGGAGAGGCTGAAGAAAAAGGTCTTATTACACCTAATGAAGCAGAGCTACGACTTATAGCGAGGAAGACAATTGAGAAGCTACTGCGTGAAGCACTACAGGAGACTGGTGGTAAGCCGCTTATTCTCTTCCTTGATGAGGTTGAGGCGCGCTTAGAAGCTACTACTGAGTTTCGAGGTCGTTTAGCTGCCATGCTGCTTGAGGAATTACTGGTAGCAATGAAACAACTTATGCGGAGCGATGTTGCAGGCACATACAAAGGGTTAGCAGGTAGCCTCCATTTAATCCTTGCGACCACACCGGAGGTCTATTATACTGTCGAAAGACTAGCCGAATCAACTGGATTACGCGGGAGGATACTCCGCCGCATAGATGTTGTAGACCTTTTGCCCTTCTCTAGAAACGAGTCAAGGAGGCTAGCAGAAACTATACTCATAGAGCACTATGGGTTCCCTGCAAATAGCGTTAGCCAAGGTCTCTATGATGTACTTCACATAATTTCTGGGGGAAATCCAGGGATATTGATACGGCTTGTAAACAGTCTCGTCCGGGAGTCATATATCCAGTGTAGAAGCATGCATCAAAAAGATTGCTATTGTTCCCTTGATAATCCCTTGCTTGTTGCAAAGTTACTTTCACGGATAAAATTACCCTATACTCTTCGGGGCAAGCTAGCACCAGCACTTGACAAAAAAGTCGTAGAAGCACTATTTAATATAGCAGACATAGATTTTGAATCCGCATTAGCAATATCATCGTCAATTGTTTTCTCAAAACCCCTCGAAGAAGAAGAGTATTTCATGAGCCAAAGTTTGTTACAGAGCTTAAATAAATTCGGTATATCTATGTATGAAGTCAAGCTTTACTTGTTGGGTTCACTTGACAGAGCTAATGCGCTACTTAGGAAGGCGGCACTTGAGCTAGAGAAGCTGTTTACTAACCGTGAAGACGCATATCGGGTTGTTGAAGAGCTATCAATAGTGCTTCCTGACGGTACTCTTGCTATTACTCTTCCAGTTTATGAAGCTGACTACGAGGAGGTTAAGTGGCTCCTTTATACACGTGGTTATCGGCTTGATTACTTACATGTACGTAGACTAATTGAAAGTCTTGAAGAAACATTATATGGAGTGGAAATACGTAACGGTTATCTGCTCCGTCCAACGAAGTATTCGCTCATTTATCCTGCATCATCAATAAAGATAATACCCTTCATACGGGATCCGGAAGCAGCCATGGAACTCTACGAGGAGATTACGTCTCTGAAAGACGTTAATATATCCACGTACTCGATGCTCGCCCTCACGGCATTCAAGAATGCATTAGAGACATCGGAGCTGACCACAAATGCAAACACGAGTCTTGCAATAGAGATAAAGGGCATACAATATGCTGTGCCCTTCATACTTGAACTTTACATAAACCGTCTCCATGCCGCAACACTCCCCGAACGGCGGCCAGCGCAAGAAAAGCCAGTGGTAATTATTCGTCTTTACACACCAACTGACGCTACACCGCCACGCACGCCTGCTAACTACTACTCTATTGATGCAGCTCTTATGCCCCACGATGTGGATCTGCTTGCCGCAGCAGCATTAGCGCTAAGTAACGAAAAATATCAGAACTTAGTGGACAATGAAACTCTCGGTGCATTCTATAAGAGCATAATAGAGAAAACAATGTCTGATTACGATAAAAAAATAGCTAGGAAGCTCTACGAGGATGGAATTGCGATACCCTTAGTACTCCCGGGAGAAGAGGAACTTGGCAGCCCCGAAGCCTTCCTTAACGCATATAAAATGCTTCTTATCGGCGCAGTCGGGTATAAAACGGATCTTAAAATAAATCTTGAAGATATTGCAGAGCTACTCTATCGGCTTTACAGCATAAGACCATACCGTCACGGTAAAGGTAATAAGTGGTGTGATACAGTAGTTCCAAGTGTGCTCTACTTAGACCTCGAACCAGATGATCATCGAGCCTTTTACATAGATGAGCATGCTAAGAAGTACTTGAGAGGACTTCGAGAGAAGCTTAAGAAAATAGCATATTATGCAGTCCAAGCAGACCTCCTAGAACCGACCGAAGGTTATCCAAATGTATATTCTGTAAAGATACATCCGATTGAAAGGAGGCTCATAAAGATTCTAACAATGCTCCGGCTTGAAGAATGTTCGCAAGGCATTGCTAAAGTGAAAGAATTCTTTATTTATCCAAGCGATGACATACTGCGGAGTAGAGCTGAAAAACTTCTAGAGAGTTTCTTCTGCGGCCTTATACGTGCACGTTTACCAAGAGGAAGACATGAAGAAATTAAAGATCTCAAAGAAATCATAGAAGTACTGGAAGAATTTGCTAAGGATACTAGGCCCTTCTCCGACCTAGGCAGTATAGGTGATTCTCTTGCGCTGGCACTATTTAAAGAAAAAGGCGTCAAAGTTATAGAACCAAGTCACCTAGTTAATACGATGAGATCTCTTCTTGAGAAAAAAGTGCTGCCAAACGTAGTCGCGGAATTTACACCACTCCTGAGAAGCTATCTTAATTTCTACAAGAGAGCATACGAGATTATGCTAAGTAGGTTAAATGAAGTCAGAAAAGCAGGACAGGATGCAGAAAAAGCTCTTAATGAAACCAATGAAGCACTAAGCAAGGCTGCAGGTATAGTCTTAGAAACGGGTGGTTTACTAAGTAACATATCTAGCGAAGAAACTGTTAAGCGTATTCTAGCCCAAGCACTAGAGAGAAGCCAAACCATAATTGATGAATTAAAAACTAAGTCTATGAGAGAATTGAAAAAACGTTATAAAGAACTCGCCTCTATACTACGTTTTGATAATTGTAAGAATCGATATGGATTCAGCATACTTGCCTATGCGCTCGAAAAGACGCTTGAGGAGCATAAATACATTACCGAGCTATTTGAAACAATAAAAGCTCTCCGCGGTAATGCCAAAGAAATAAAGAAGCTTGTAGAAGAGATATCAAGCCTTGATCCAAGAGGCCCCCTCGAGGTAAAACGAGCAATCCTTTCAGAGTTAAAGTTAAAAACGCAATCTGAGAAATATAAAATTATTATACAAACTCCTGAACAGCTTCAAGATTTGGTAAAGAAGATATATAATATATTAGTTTTAATTAAAGATAATCTAATAAAATGTATAAAAATAATTGAAATGGTAAATAATCTTAATAAAAAACTAGTAAATAGTATAAATAGTGCACAAAAAAGACTTGAAGAACTGAGTATAGAGATGTATAAGACTAAGACACTGCTAGAAGCTGCAGAGAACGTTGTAGGATCCCAAGTTCTTCATAATGTCAAAACAGAGCTTAACGAGCTAGAGAGGATAGTGTTCATTAAACAATACTCTGAGGAATTAGATGCAATAGCTAGGGCGGCAGAAAAGGAAAAGACTAAGCAAGAGCACTTTACTTGCAGCAACATTGATGCTATAAATTATTCTATTAATAGCTTAGAAAGGTTATTAAGAGACGTAGACATATACCTAAAAGAAATAAATAGTTATACAGAGCACGTGATTAATATAAGGAAAAGGATAGCACAAGCAGTCATAGAGTATGTTATAGAGCCGCTTGAAGCTAGGCGAGAAAGACTCGCTACAATGAACAAGAAAACGCAAATCATAAGTAAAGCAATGGATATCTCTAAGAAGATTTCAGAAGCTGGTAATGCAATAGAGAAAGCTAAAGGTGCAATCTATGGTAGGGAGCCTCCGCAAATACTATCTTCGGCAATAGAGGAGGCTAAAAGAAAACTAGAGGAGGCAAGCAACTTACTTCGCGAAGTTATAATAGAAGAAGTAGGTGAAGAAGGTTATCAAGTACTCATAGCTCTTCAACAAAACCCTTTGACATCAAGTATAAGACTGCACCAACTGGTAGAGAGACTAAGCCTTGTTACGGGTCTGCGGCGCGAAAAAGTACTAGAAGCATTGTTGAAGCTTGATGAAAAAGACTTCCTTGAAGCGAGACTAACGCCATAACTTCGTTTCTTCAATAACACTAAGCTACGTGACTATCCATAAGCAGTATGTTAAGACTCAGCACTAGCAACACGAATTCTCTGTGTCTTAGTAATATTTTAATCCTATTCGAGAATACACAAATTTCGCTACCTTGGGCTAGTATCATGCTTCAATTCTACTCTTATATACTACTATAGTGTTTTTCTTTCGTCTTGATGGTGTTATGATGCCATTAATAATACATCAAGCCAGATAAAAGTAAAAGTGCCATCCTCCTTGATGTATTTAACGAAACGAAGTGTAATAAATCATAGTCTTTGTGTACAATATTTCGTGCATAACTCTCGATAGATACATTCGCTACAACCATGGTAATTAGGACAACCGTGATACGACACTTCGAAGTTCTTTTCATCACTTAACTTAAGACGGTGGCAGCTATCACCATGGCATCGTAGAGTTACTCTTGACGGTTTGTCACTAAGGTTATCTGGATAGACAACTATAATCGCTGGTTCTTCGACGGGAATATCGTATTTCCTCAAATAGCGATATGTATTATCTACATATTTAATAACGTTTCGAAGAAGTGGAGCTATATAACACATAGTTGCAACACCTGGGACTATCTTATAAGTAGGATGTGCAAGGTGAAATCCTACTATTGCTCTTGTAAGTTCTGCTATGCTTGCAGGATTATCATAGTCTCCTCTTCTGCCAGGCTTAGGAGGGCGTACAATATTCGCCGCGACTAAACGTCGCCATGCCTTTTCGGCCTCATTTGGCTCGTCTAAATGGTATTGAAGCATAAGGAGCGCCTTTTCTATGTCATAGTGGCTGATACTACGGGGTATTAGCCTTGTTTTGACTTCGGCTACGTATGCAATATTTTGCCCTAGGTCTACGGCTAAGTCTATGTCGCCTCTTCCAGTAGCAGCTACATTCCATGTACGATCTATTCTACTTATTTCAACGCCACCTTTCCTTTCTAGGAATGATGCTACCTTAGCTAATTGGAACATACTTCCTCTTTTTGGCAATTTTCCTGTAGATACATTTGGTGGCCCTGCAGGTAGGAGTACTCGGAAGCCAAGTGCTGTGAAAATATCGCGAAGTATACATCCACGAAAGCCCTCGTCCCCGCACCAGAATAGCCTTCTTGAAGTCATTCCATTCAGCCAAGGTTTTATAGAATTGATCCTGTTGCGATAATATTGTATTTCCTATATGAGATTTACATGATACTTCGTTAGTCGGTTGTCTTAATCTTCATAGCTGTGGTAATACTTTCTAGACTCATGCTAAGACGGTTTGGCGCTATGCTATATGTAGCAATAATTAGCATTTGTACAGTTAATATCAGTATTATAGTACAAATGTCGTATACTATTGTAGTTTGTTAGCTATACGACTATGTAGTGCATAATACGGCTTTCAAACGATGTCGAGATTTGATATGCAATTAAAGGCTCTTCCAGTAGTAAAATGTCGTTAACCCAAGATTATGGGCTAATATCAGCTCGGTATTTTCAACCAGCAGTTCATATATGATAATGACGTTGTGCTAGACTTAATGCATATTTAAAGGTGATTGCGGCTAAAGCGTTTTAATCCCAAGTACCGTGTTACCTATCTCATAGACTTAAGTGGTGAATTCAGTTGACAAGGCCGATGCAGCGCCAAATAAAGGATGTTGTCATGGAGGCCCAGGACAAGATAAAGTTGTTCCTTGATAAGTATGGTCCGGAGTTTCTCTGGGTTCTTGTTAGCGGTGGTAAGGATAGCGCTGCTGTCTGGGCTCTGGCGGATAGTGTTACTCGTAACTATGTTGCTGTGTTTGTTCACATTGCTGGTCAGACTCATAGCGATAATGTGAAGACTGTTTATGATCTGGCTAGGATCCTTGATGTGCGTGATGTTGTTCGTGTAAGGGTTGATGCTACTAGAAGGATTATGAAGAAGCTAGAAGAGGCTTTGGAGACTTGTGGTCAGCCTTGTTTGCTGCATGTTGTTGTGTTTACTCATCGAGGGGAGGATTTCTGGCAGGCTTTGATGCGTTATGGGTATCCTGCCCCTTTAGGGCGTTTTGGTAAAGGGACCCGTTGGTGTTGCGGCACGTTTAAGCATCGTGTGTTTAACCGGCTTCCATATAATGGGTACCACAATGGCGAACCGTGGCGCTATGGTGTGGACGGGGTTAAGGCTACAGATTCTCCGTATCGACGGAAGAAGTATACGAGTGATGTATTGACGTGGGAGCGGACGAGGGATACCTACCTGTTTCCTCTCCGGCTTCTCAGTGACGAGCAGGTGTGGGGGATACTCCGCTACTATGGTCTCTACGAGGTTGTGTACCAGCAATATGAGCGGTGGGGCCGGGCGCCTAACTGTATGTTCTGCCCCATGGTTGGTCGGAGGGAGCTTATAGCAAAGACTGTGGAGGCTATGCCGGAATCTATGAGGAAGCTAGTGTATAGCCACCTTTACACTCTGTTGCCCAGGTACAAGGAGACAACGTTCTCCTACAAGTCGATTAGGAAGTGGCTTGAAGTGCTAGAGGGCAGCATGATGACAAGGATTATCGTTGAACAAGTGGCTAGCGGTGAGGCAGAGGAGTGTGCCCTTTAGAGCCTCTCGCTCCTTTTGCCCTACTATAGGGCTACTGGGCATGTCAATTCGTGTCTAGATTTGAGTTCTTCTGCGGGATTCTTGCTATTTGATGGGAGACTTTATGAGAATTTCTAGGAATCTTAGCTGGTCTCAGAGCCTTGGTTATTTCTTAGCTACGTGTTCTAGGAGGCGGGCTGGTATGGCTTCGTTGACGCCTAGGAGGTATATTGATGCG
>Ga0256833_1003408_pt1 | contig 10861 bp, 8 predicted proteins | sample 356284metaG_FD_190535 | JGI IMG/M metagenome (GOLD analysis project Ga0256833, IMG submission 190535) | Hydrothermal vent microbial communities from Mid Atlantic Ridge, Atlantic Ocean - 356-284 | ecosystem: Environmental > Aquatic > Marine > Hydrothermal vents | place: Atlantic Ocean: Mid...
CCTCCTAGCCCTGAGTAGGAGCCACTCCAAGCCCTCCCTGATGGCCTCGCACCTCCCCCGGGGCCTGCCCAGCAGGAGCCCCCGAATCAAGTTCATGACCTCCCTCTCCCAGGATCCCGGCTCCACGCACGTCGAGTCAACGATGACCGTGACGGGGGGCCTGGGGGGCCCTAGCAGCACGCCGGCGGCAGCCGCGGTGGGCTCCGCCGTCAAGGCAGCGGCGAGCGCCCTAGCCACTACGTCGAGCCGGCCCGAGGGGCCAGCGTAACCCCTAGCTGGCCAGTCCGGGGAGGTCCTAGCGGTGGGGCTCACCACTATGTAGAGGGCCGTAGCACCCTCTAGGGGGTCGGCGGGGCTCAAGGCTCCCCCCACGCCTCAGGCGAAGAACGCCTCGAGGTGCCACGTGGTGGTCCATAGTGCTAGGCTCCACGCAAGCGCTGTTAGCACCGCTAGCCCTACAGCATCAACCGGGCGGCCGCGAGCCAGGGCCGCTATGGCGGGGAATGCCCCTAGGAGCAGGCGTGGGGCCGACGCCGCCGGCACCCCGGTAACGCTGGCGGCGACGAGTATAACCGCCAGGCTCCAGCCGGCCTCCACGGCTCTCTTCTCACGTACTAGGAGCGCGAGCCCCGCTAGGTAGGGGGCGTAGAACAAGGCGTTCCTAGCGACCCACACCCACCCCCTGATAGCCCAGGCCCCGAGGTGCCAGGTCTGACCGGTAAACCAGGAACCCAGGAGCCACCGGGCCTGCGAGTAGAAGGGGACGCCGAGGCCCGCGTCCCAGGCCCCCTCAGCTCTGAGGTACTCGAGGGGGTCTCCATAGTAGTGTAGGCCCACGAGGGCGGCCGCCAGAAGGGGTGCCGAGGCCGCTGCTCCAAGGTAGAGGGCCCCCCTCCTCCTCCCCGAGGCCAGGGCCCCCAGGGCGGCCCCGGCCGCTGGCACCCACGCCTGGTACCTGGCCAGGCCCGCTAGGCCTAGGCTTAGGGCGGCCCAGCCCCACCTGCCCCTGAGGGCGAGGTAGAGTGAGAGGGCCTCGAGGGGTAGTGAGAGAGCCTCCGTGTAGGGAGCAGTCGTGTAGAGGGCTACCGTGGGGATTAGGAGCACCGCCGCCAGCCCCGCGGGCCCGTAGAGGAGGCATAGGAGCGGCGCCAGGGCTAGGCTGGCGGCGTTGGCTACTAGTAGCGCGGAGGCCCAGGCGGGGAGGCCTAGGTGCGCCACAGCGGCTATGAGGGATGGCATGAGGGGCGCTATGGTGGCGTCCCCCGGCGCCCGGTAACCCTTAAGGGAGACCTCGATGACGCGGGCGCCGTCCCACTTGTAAGCGAGCACCCTAAGACCTTGGAGCCAAGCGGGCGCTCCAGCCCATGCCGCCGCGGCCAGGAGTACGGCGGTCTTCACGGCTATGAGCATAGCGAGCCCCAGGAGGCACAGCCGCTTATCAGGCCCGGCCGCCGCGGCAGTGTAGGGGCCAGTGGCGGGTACTCCCGACACCGAGCCCCAGCGATGAGGAGAAGGCATTTGGCGTAGGCCCCCGCTGCAACCCGGCCGCCAAGCCTATACTGAGAGGAGGCTCCTAGCATAGTAGTCTATGGCGTCCCTAGGCCTGAGCCTCGTGTCCAAGGTTAGGGCCCTCCGGAGAGCGCTCCGGAGGGGCTCCTTTATGGGCGCCGTTGTCTCGGCTATGCACTCCTCATAGCTCCCCCTAACCCTCTCGACTACACCCCCGCCGCCGATGGCCCCCCTCGCCATGGCGGCTACTGCGGCCTCCACAGCGCTTATGTAGCGGGCGGCCGCGGGATCCTTCCTCCTCAGGGCTTCAAGGGCCTCCCTGGGAGGGGGCCTCCGGGCGAGGGTGGAGAGCATCATCAGGTTTAGCACCCAGATGCAGTAAGAGGGGGCGCCCCGCGCCACCCTGTAGAGCAGGGCTGCCAGGTTGAATACGTCACTCGACAAGGTGGCCCTGCGGCCCCTCGACGCTACGAGTAGGGGGTCACTATACTCCGGCGTGAAGAGGTCTACGAGGAAGCCGCTGTCAACCCTGTTATACCCCGTGAAGTCGGAGAGCTTCAGGAGGGGGACGCCCTCAAGCCTCTTGTAGAGGATGTTAGCGGGTTTCAGGTCGAAGTGGGCAACACCGACGGCGTGCGCGAGCGCTAGGGCGCCGCCCACCTGCTTGGCCACGGCCTCCAGGATCTCGTCCCTAGGCTCCTCGGCCTCTAGCCTCTCAAGGTCTCCATCCGCCAGCTCCATCGCTAGGAAGGGTGGGTGGTAGAGGTAATCCTCGACGCTCCCATACTCGAGCTTGGGGGCGTGTATCGCGTATACCCTCAGGATGTTCATCCTCCTCTCCTCGAGTAGGCCCGCTAGATCCCTCGGGTACCCGAGCATGTCGAGGTTGCGCTCCAGGATCCTCCTATCGATTGCAGAGAGCCTCGCCAGCACCTGGCCCTCGGATACCATCCTGTAGACTACTAGCCTCGCGCCTCCCCCCTCCCCAGGCTTTATCCGCGGGATCTTCAGGGCTACAGGCTCCCCCCAGGGAGCCTCCGCCTTTAGGATGTAGCTGAACGCCCCCTTCTCGCTGAGTATGCCCACAACCTTGAAGCCGCCGAGTTCGAGGCCGACCCAGCCCTCGGGCGGGGGCGGTCTAACCTCCCGGGGCCTAGCGGCTCCGAGGGCCTCGCGTATACTCTCCGGTAGCGAGTCCACCGGTGCTTCCCATATATCGACTACACCCGTCTCTCCAATGTCCTCGAGTACCTCTAACGCCTTCCTGCCGTATATGACGCCCTCACGAGTCTCCCCGACAACGCCAACGATCACGCCCTTGTAGGCGTATATCCTATACTCGCCCCCGGGGCCCTCGACCTTCACCCTCACGAGACTACTGGGATCCCCGGAGAGCTCTGAGAGCCTGGCTAGGAGGCCGCTTAACCCCTCAGCTTTGACTCGGGCCTTAAGTCTACCGTTAATTAGGATTGACAGCTCTACATCCTGGCTTGCGAGCTCCCTGCTCAGATCATCTATGTTCGACGCTATGGCCACTCTAGCCTCGTCGCCCAACCCACTCACCATACCCGGAGCCGGGTTCCGGGCGGGGCCGAGGGCCCCGGGCCCAGCTTAGCTATTTCCTAGCCCCACCCGACTCCTCGTCGCTTAGGGGTTTTAGCTCTAGAACAGTGGTTCCAACGAGAATCTCCAATCCTTCGTTGGGTATGGGGATGGGCCCCTTGCTCCTTATGTCTTCCCCCTTAACGTAGGTTCCATTCCTACTACCTAGATCCTGGAGGTACCATCTACCCTCATGAAAGGATATCTTGGCGTGGCGCCTGGACACGAGTCTATCAGGCAGCAGTATGTGGGCATCCGGGCTCCTGCCGAGTAGGTAGGTTCCCGGCTCTAGGACTAGCTCCTTCCACCCCGGCTCGAAGAGGCTCCTCTTCACGCGTACCACGAGTTTAGACACGACTCAGACCACCCCTCCCTCGGCCCTCCGGGCCCCTTAGCCGTAGGCTAGCTTATTAGATGAAACGTGTGAGGGCCATGGTAGTCCCGGCTTACCCACTGTTCTACTCCTCGCCCTTCGAGATCTTATGGGCTAGGCTGGCCGCCCGGCGTGTCGCCTCCTCAACCTCTCCTCTCTCCAGCATCTCTAGTATGTCAACAGTCTTCTCGCGGAGGTTGAGGTCTCCCAGGCTAAGGGTGCCCTCAGCGATTACCCTGAGATACTCTACTGCGCGCCTGTAGTCGCGGCTCTTAATGGCCTCCTTGAGGCCCACGCTAGCCCTCATGAGGCCCACCTTGTACTTAACGAATTCATCCACAACCCTAGCCCTGGGCCTGACGGGCAGCTTGAGTGGGGGGCTCTCAGCGCTCTCGACGGGTAGGCCCCTGGCCTGGTCTATGTACTTCACCTTAACCGTTATGGTGGCCTCAGCGTTCTCCGAGGCACTCTCGGGGGCCTTGAGGGATCCCCCGATGTCCACGACCTCGCCGCTGCTGAGGTACCCTACGTCGATTATTGTTTGTCCATCGATCCTCCTATGCTTCCTGCCGTAGACGTTCACCTCTAGCCACTGGGGGTGGCGTATTATCAGTTGGAGGTTCTTCGCGACGACCTGAGCCGCCTTCATGGCCTCCTGTGCGATGAACTTATCTAGCTCTAATAGGTCGCTTATGTGTTCTAGGTTCCCATTCGTAGCCTCCACTATGTCTAGGAGGAGCCTCTCATTATACTCCTTGCCGATACCTATGGCCACTATGGGTATCTCCTCCTCGCCTAGGGCCTTGTAGAGCTTGTCGAGTATCTTCTCGGGCTTCTTCTCGCCCACGGTCGGCTGTCCGTCGGTTAGGAATATTATCCTGGCTATGCCACCCTTGCTGGCCATCTCCTTGGCTGTGGCCACGCTGGCCTCGAGGGCCTCAGCTATATTCGTTCCGGGGCATAGCTTTAGCCTAGCGACGACCCTCTTAGCCTCCAGTATGTCATCGCCGCTCTCTATGGTCTTAGGCCCGTAGACCACGTTCGCCCTCCTACAGAAGGCTATGAGTGCTATAGAGTCCCCGGGCTCGAGTTTATCGAGGAGGTTTATGAGCGCGTACTTAGCGAAGAATATCCTCTCACCGTCCATGGAGGGGCTCACGTCCAGGGCTACCGCCAGCGCGAGCCTCTGCCTCGTGGTTGCTAGGCTAACAACGCGTGCCAGGAACTCGGCCTCACCTCCCGGGGTCAGGGCGTCGCTGGCGACGCTGAACTCCACCCTAACCTGCTGGAGAGGATCCCCAATACTCGTTGAAGGCATCATCACCCCCTCCGGGGCAAACCCCCGTTTGCCACGTGTGCTTGAGTCTACTGGGTTAAGTACTTACAGTGAGCCCTAAATAGTACTTCCTGAGGGCAGGTGTGCCTCAGTGGGAGGGGGGGTCAAATACATATTCGTGACTGGGGGAGTTCTCTCCAGTCTGGGTAAGGGTATCGTAACGGCTAGCCTGGGGCTCCTCTTCAAGTTGAGGGGCTTCAGTGTTGGAGCCGTTAAGATAGACCCCTACATAAACGTGGACGCTGGCACTATGAACCCCTACATGCACGGGGAGGTATACGTAACCGAGGACGGCGGGGAGACCGATCTAGACTTAGGGCACTACGAGAGGTTCCTCCACACCACGCTCAGCAGGAAGCATAACATAACGACGGGCCAGGTCTATAAGGCTGTCATCGAGAGGGAGAGGAGGGGCGACTACCTCGGCCAGACGGTCCAGATAATACCCCATATAACAGACGAGATCAAGTCTAGGATACGGAGTGTAGCGAGGGAGACGGGCGTCGACATACTTCTAGTCGAGATCGGGGGCACGGTGGGCGACATAGAGGGTCTACCCTTCCTCGAGGCCGCCAGGCAGATGAGGCTCGAGGAGGGCGTCGAGAACACGTTCTTCGTACACGTAGCGCTGGCCCCCGTCCTATCAACTACTGGCGAGCAGAAGACGAAGCCCGTCCAACATAGTGTAAACGAGCTCAGGCGCATAGGCATACAGCCCGACGCAATCGTTGTAAGAACCAGTAGACCCCTGGAGGAGGAGGCTAGGAGGAAGATAGCGCTCTTCGCCACCCTCCCACCCGAGGCCGTGGTGAGCGACCACGACGTCGAGACCATATACATGGTACCACTCCTCCTCGAGGAGCAGGGGCTTCCATCCTATATCTCGAGGCACCTCAGGCTACCCGAGAGAAGGCCCGACCTAGGCCCGTGGAGGGATTTCGTCGAGAGACTCTTAAACGCCTCTAAGAGGGTCGAGGTGGCCATGATTGGGAAGTACACGAAGCTCCACGACAGCTACCTCAGCATTATAGAGGCCCTCAACCACGCGGGAGCCAGGCTCGGGGTTAAACCCGTTCTACGCTGGGTCGAGGCAACGGATATCGAGGAGGGGAGGGTGAGCGTTGATGATGCACTCGAAGGTGTAGACGCCGCAATAGTGCTACCGGGATTCGGGGCCCGGGGAGTCGAGGGCAAGATAGAGGCCATCAGGTACCTACGCGAGAACAAGGTACCCATGCTGGGCATATGCTTCGGCATGCAGCTGGCCGTAGTGGAGTACGCCAGGAACGTCGCGGGCCTCGAGGGGGCTCACACTACCGAGGTCAACCCTAAGACGCCGCACCCCGTGATCGACCTACTGCCCGAGCAGAGGGGGGTCAGGGAGCTGGGGGGCACAATGAGGCTCGGCGCGAGGCCTGTAAGGCTCGTCGAGGGGACCCTGGCACACAGGCTCTACGGGGTAACCCTCGTGTATGAGAGGCACAGGCATAGATACGAGGTCAACAGGGACTACTACGACGTGCTACAGGAGGCGGGCCTCGTATTCTCCGGCTGGAGCCCCGAGGGGCTGGTGGAGGTGATAGAGCTGCCCCGGAGGGAGCACCCCTTCTACTTGGCGACTCAGTTCCACCCAGAGTTCAAGAGTAGGCCCCTCGACCCGAGGCCCCCCTTCCTAGGGCTCCTCGCCGCCGCAAGCGGCTCTGAGCCCCTCGGGGTCTAGAGCTAGCACCGCTGCCCTGAAGCTGCTCCTAACCCTCTTCTTAATCCCCCTCCTACCCGCCTCGTAGAAGCCGTAGATTAGGCCGACGTCCTCGAGCCTCTTGACCTGGTTACTTATATTGGCCTTGCTCTGGCCGAGCCTCTCACTTATCTCGTCCAGGCTCCCGACCCCGCTTCTGAGGAGCTCGAGTATCCTGATCCTCGTCTCGCTTGCGAGGGCTTGCGTGAAGGCGAGCACGTACCTGGGGCCTATAACACAGTAGACGCCGTCACGCTCGAAGATCCCCTCCTTGTCTATGCCGGCGCACGGGCACTTGGAGCCGCTCATGATTCCCACCAATATTGATTGTGCTTGTTTACAGTTTAAATGTGTAGCTATATGTAGAACGTTTACTCTAGCATGCTAACTCTAAAAGACTCCCCCTTAAGCGTTCCTGCATTAGGGCTAACCATATTCCATTTTGTATATTATACAGGTCGCAGCGGCTAGGTGTAGCAGAGGCTCCAGGTCCGCGGGTGTCTAGGATAAGAGGTCGGGGCTAATCCTCTGGAGGGGGTGGGGCTCCTCGGGTGCCGAGCCGGCTGTCTAGGATACTGCAGGAGCTGGAGGACGATGACTATAGGGTGTTGAGGGTTATAGAGAGGAACCTCTCTAGATACGAGTATGTACCGGTAGAGGTTGTGGAGAGGCAGGCTCGCCTACCCCCTTCGAGGATGCTTAGGAGCATAAGGAGGCTCTCCGATCTAAAGTTGATTAGGAGGACCCTGGGGACCCTCATAGGCTACACGCTGACCTACACGGGCCTCGACGTGCTCGCCGCCAGGGCTCTAATGGCTAAGGGTGTCATAGAAGAGTTTGGAGACGTTATAGGGGCTGGTAAGGAGAGCGACGTGTACCTGGCCGTCGCGCCGGGTGGTAGGAGGGTGGTGGTTAAGTTCCACAGGGAGGGTAAGGCGCCCTTCCACAGGATAAGGAGGACTAGGAGCTTCGCGGCGGGGATGACTAGGAGGAGCCTCATACTCTGGGCTAAGCTCCTCGGGGAGAGGGAGTTCAAGGTTCTAGTGGAGCTGCACTCCCGGGGGGCGAGGGTCCCCGAGCCGATAGCCTGGAATAGGCACGCAGTCGTCCAGGGCTATGTGGAGGGGGCCGTCGAACTCTACAGGCAGCCACCCCTGGGGGAGGAGGAGGCTATAAGGGTGCTACGCCAGATACTAGAGACGGTGAGGATCGCGTTCCAGGACGTGGGAGTGGTGCATGGCGACCTGAGCGAGTATAACGTGCTGGTAGTATACAGGGACGGTGGAGTAGACGCTGTGGTGATAGACTGGCCCCAGTACGTCTACGCCAGCGAGCCCCACGCAGAGGAGCTGCTCAAGAGGGACGTCTACTACATTGTGAGGTTCTTCAGGTCCAAGTACGGGGTGCGCGTCGACGAGGGGGAGGCCCTAGCCTACGTTAGGGGTGAGAGGGGTGAGCCGCCCCCCTAGCAGCGTCTACATGGGGGTCGACCTCGAGTCGGGGGAGCCGGGCTCGCCCCGCGCCAGGTACTCGGTCGCCATAGTGGACTCGGAGGGGAGGCTCCTCGGCAAGGTGGAGTCCGCGACCCTCGCTAGGATCCTGAGGCTTGCATGGGAGTATAGGCCCCGCGCCATAGGGGTTGATAACCCCTACGAGCTAGCCTCCACGGGCAGGGGCCTCGCTAGGATCCTAGAGCTGCTACCCCCAGGCACTAGGCTGGTTCAGGTGAACGCCCTCGGGGGCAGGCCCGTCAAGCTGAGGCAGGCCGCCGAGGCGAGCGGCCTGGAGGTCGGACCCGAGAAGCCCTCCCCCGGTAGAACCGCTTACATGGCCGCGGTCCTCGCCTCAAAGGGCGTGGGAGCCCCCCTCGAGCTAGTGGGGGAGCGGACCATAATCGTCGTGTCGAAGGGTAGGTGGAGCAGGAGCGGTGGCATGAGTGAGGACCGCTACAAGAGGAGGATAAGGGCCAGCGTTAGGAGGGCGGCCGAGAAGGTTAGGGAGGCCCTGGAGAGGGCTGGGCTTGACTTTGACGTGTACTACAGAGAATCCGAGGGGGGCCTCGAGTCGGCTGTCTTCACGGTCTACGCCCCCCGCGAGCGCCTCATCGGGGTCGTGAGGCCTCATCGGGGAGTGGACTACTCGATATCAATAAAGGTGGCGCACAGCGGCGTTGTCAGACTCGCCGGCTCGGGGGGTGGGAAGCCAGATAGACCCGTCATCGTGGGCCTGGACCCCGGTCAGACCACGGGCCTCGCGGTGGTAGACCTCCACGGGCGCGTGCTGCTAACCCTCGCGAGGAGGGGCATGGATAGGGGGTCGATAATAGAGGTCGTGGAGTCCCTGGGTAGGCCCGTCATAGTGGCTGTAGATGTTGATGACCCACCCGAGGCCGTTAGGAAGCTCGCCGCCCAGTTTAACGCCGAGCTATTCCACCCAGCCAAGCCCATGAGCGTCGCCGAGAAGTACAACCTAGCCTCTAAGGCCCTCGGCGGCAGGCTCCCCGCTACCACACACGAGCGCGACGCCCTCGCAGCGGCCTACAAGGCTTATCTCAGCCTCCAATCGAAGCTGAGGCACCTCGACAGCTACCTATCAAAATTCGACTTCGACCTCGACCCCCAGAGGGTCAAGGAGGCCGTCATACGCGGTGTAACAGTCGCCGAGGCCGTTGAGAGGGAGCTTGAGAGGATCATAGGGGACCTTGGGAGGGCCGAGCGCCAGCCAGCCGGGGAGGCCTCGAGCCCCCGGGAGGCCCGGGGCTGTGGGGATCAGGCCTCTAGGCTCGAGCTACTAGAAGCTAGGGCTAGGAGGGCCGAGGAGGAGGCCGAGAGGCTCCGTAGGAGGGTTGAGGAGCTTGAGGTTGAGCTGGGGGAGTGTAGGGCTAGTAGGGCCTTCAGCGGGTGCCCGAGGGAGGCGGCCCTCGAGGCCGAGGTTGAGAGGTACTCTAGGAGGGTGTCGAGGCTGGAGGGGGAGATTGAGAACTTAAAGTCCAGGATATCGAAGCTAGAGGATCTCCTCCTAAAGGCCGCGCGGGGCGAGGTGGTATTGGCTAGGATCCTCCCCTCCCTAACGCTCTCGAGGCTCAGGGAGTCCGAGAAGGCCGGGGGCCCCCTGCGCGAGGGCGATGTGCTGGTAGTCGAGAACCCGGGGCACTTCGAGCCCGAGGCAGTAAGGCTCATAGCCGAGCGGGGGGTCTCAGCGGTTCTAGCGAGCGACCCGCGGGGCTCGGCGTCCAGGCTCGCCCGCGCACTTAAGAGGGAGCTCATACCCATACTAGAGCTGAGGGACTACCTCGTAGACGTCGTCGGGGGCCACGCGGTCCTCGACTCTAGGGTGCTGGAGGACGCCGCTGAGGAGAGGAGGCTCATAGAGGAGGAGAGGGCGAGGCAGCTAGACTTGGAGAGGATTGTGAGGGAGTATAGGCTGGAGAGGGCTAGAAGAGGCTCACCTCGCCGCGGAGTATGAGGTCCGTCAGCTCCGTTATCCGGGCCAGGCTCTCGTCGACTATAGCCCTTATCTCGCTCCTCATATCAGAGGTCAGCGTGACCCCCTCCTCCAGGTTAACCTTAACGTCGGCTACGAGTGGGTCGTCTATAGGCCTCCCGATCTGGCTTAGCAGCTTCACGTACACCTCCTTGAGCCCGCTTACCTCCTCGTATATCCTCCTAGCGATCATGTTAGCCGCCACATTATAGATCTTGCCGACGTGGCTTACAGGGTTCTTCCCAGCCGTGGCCTCGAGGCTCATGGGCCTCAGGGGTGTTATGAGGCCGTTAGCCCTGTTCCCACGGCCGGTGGCGCCGTCGTCGCCGTGCTCCGCGCTTGTGCCCGTCACGGTGAGGTAGTAGATCCCCCTCTCGGGTATGTCCCCGGTGTTAACGTATACCTTCACGTTATAGTCGGGGGCCACCCTCGACGCCAGGTCTAGGACCTCCTCCCGCACGGCCTCCTTTGCGGCCTCATACTCCCCCGGGTCCCTGATGAGCCTGCTAATCATGGCCGCGGCTATAGTCAACTCTATCTGCTTACCCCTACGCAGCCCCATGACCTTGATGTCCTCACCCACCTCGGGGTGCCTCCTCTTGAAGTCGGGGCTGTTAAGGGTTCTCTCAGTTGTCAGCACCAGCCTCTCGAGGGTTGAGAGGGGGTAGAAGCCGCTGCCGAAGCTCGTGTCGTTGGCCCTCGGGGTACTCTGCGCGCTGTTGAAAAGCCCGACTAGGTCGACGCTCCCCTTACCTATCTTGTAGTCTACTATTACGTGCTCCTCGGGGTCTAGGAATCTGAGGTTATCCCTGATCCACCT
>Ga0256833_1003409_pt1 | contig 10858 bp, 11 predicted proteins | sample 356284metaG_FD_190535 | JGI IMG/M metagenome (GOLD analysis project Ga0256833, IMG submission 190535) | Hydrothermal vent microbial communities from Mid Atlantic Ridge, Atlantic Ocean - 356-284 | ecosystem: Environmental > Aquatic > Marine > Hydrothermal vents | place: Atlantic Ocean: Mid...
CATTAAAAATTGTAGGCAGGATTTCGCTAGACTCAACTTTCACCTTTCTATCTTTTACTTTATAGATATGCCACACTTTTCCAAGCAAAAAACAAAATTGATACAATCGCCGATGCAAATGAAAACCAATTAAAACTTTTACTCAACAATAAAAAACGCGGAGCTGAAAAAAAACAGCAAATAAATCGGTAATATCAATAAAATCGATAGCAATTGCAATTTGAATATTTCGGCTTGCACTTTATCACCAATAAAACTATACCGACATAAAGCCGATGAAAATTGCAAAAAGAAATTTACCAAAATCAAATTATTAAACGCCCTAAGCTCCGACCAAAATTGGAAAATATTTGAAATATATTTTGAAGAAACCAATCCGAAATTTATTAAACGCCTGAAAGAAAAACATTCGAATTTAACTGCAAAAGAAGTAAATTTAGCCATAATGGTTCGCCTGAATATGGATATAAAAGAAACCACCTCTACGATGAATATCGAACCAAACAGCGTTAAAATAGCACGTTATCGCCTACGAAAAAATTGGGATTGTCGTCTGATGATAATCTATATGAACATATGTTGAGTATTTAAAGAAAAATGTTAAAAGGAAGAAATATTTATAATTTCCAAATATAATCGAGTAAAATGATAGTACAGTAAAAAGAAACTTGTATAAATATATAAATAAGCTTATTTTTACCCTACATAAATTTGACTTTGATGAAACTATTGATGATTTATTGCGAAAAATTTCATTACACACCTACAATTAAAACTTTGGAAAATTTCCCAGATTTTGCCGATGAAGTTATTAGAAAAAATGTTTTGACGGCATTCATCCAAATGGAAAAAGAAGATGAAGACAATCTGAAATACGTGGAAACAAAATTAGTAAAAAACCTAAAATGGGCTGCTAAAAAAAATCAAACGAAACATATCATTTTACATTCATTTGCTCATCTTTCGGAAAGTAAAGCTTCTCCTAAAATTACCAAACAACTTTTTGATGCCGCTGAAAAACGTTTACAATCTACCGGATACGAAACCGAACAAACACCTTTCGGATATTTTTTGGATTTAGAGGTGAAAGCTCCCGGAAAAAGCAGTGCACGTATTTTTAAAAGTTTTTAAAAACTTATTTTTATATCTTTGAAAAAAAATATCAATGAATAGGTGGATTTATATTATATCAATTATCATATCAATTTTCTCTTGTGATACTCCAAAAGAAAATCAATTAAATTCGCCAAACAAAAATTCCAAACAAGAGCAACCGGTTTTTATCGTCAAAAAAAGATTAAAATCAAGCAATATATTGGATTCGTTGATGATCAAAGAAAAAAATTTACAAAAATTTATTCATAATCTGCGGGACAGTATTTATACTTTGGAACTTCTCAAAGACCGAACTACACAAAATATCAGTAATGTTCATCCGCTTACTTTTATCAAAACAAACTCTATTTTGGATACTGCTGCTATAAGGAGTCGTTTTGTATTAACGGAAGTGCATTTAAAAAAACTGGATTTTCTTATCAACAAAAAAAAAATTGAAAAAGATACCGTTGAGAAAACTTTAAATCAAATTGTTTCCGATGTAAATCATATCATCGATCAAATGGAAATTTATCAAAATCATACGGATGAATTTGAAGAAATTTTAAAATACGATTCTATCAAACACGACACTATTATTTTTAATGACTTGCCCGTGAAAAACAAAAAAATTCCAAAAAAAATTTTACGAAATATCAAAAACCTAAAACTTCCGGAAAAAATAAACAAAAAGCGGAAAAAATAATCCCGCTTTTTGTTTATTTGTTATAAAGAATTTTATACAATTCCCTGTGCTAACATTGCATCGGCAACTTTTACAAATCCTGCAATATTTGCACCTTTTTCATAATCCACCCAACCATCGAGTTGTGTGCCGTATTTTACACAATCATTATGAATATTCAACATAATTTGTTTCAATTTCTGATCTACTTCTTCGCGTGTCCAAAGCAATCTGATAGAATTTTGTGTCATTTCAAGTCCTGAAACCGCTACACCTCCAGCATTAGAAGCTTTTCCGGGAGAATATAAAATTTTGGCTGCCTTATACAACTTGATAGCTCCCGGAGTAGAAGGCATATTTGCACCTTCCGCTACTGCAATAACACCGTTTTTAATCAATTTGGCAGCATCGGTTTTATCAATTTCATTTTGAGTGGCACAAGGCAGTGCAATATCAACTTTAACACCCCAAGGACGTTCACCTTTGAAATATTTTGCATTAGGATATTTATCTACATATTCATAAATACGTCCTCTTTTTACATTTTTCAAGTGTTTAACAAAGTCTAACTTTTCCAAATCTATTCCGTCAGGATCATAAATATAGCCACTGGAATCAGACAATGTTAGAACTTTTCCCCCCAACTGGTTTACTTTTTCGGTTGCATATTGTGCTACATTTCCTGATCCGGAAATTGCAACGGTTTTTCCTTTGAAAGAATCTCCACGAGTTTCTAACATTTTTTCAGCAAAATAAACTACTCCGTAACCGGTTGCTTCGGGACGAATCAATGAACCGCCAAAAGACATTCCTTTTCCGGTTAAGACCCCTGTAAATTCATTTTTTAATTTTTTGTATTGTCCGAATAAATACCCTATTTCCCTTCCTCCTACTCCTATGTCTCCTGCCGGAACATCAGTATTTGGACCGATATGACGGAAAAGCTCACTCATAAAAGCTTGGGCAAAACGCATAACTTCCGTATCGGACTTTCCACGGGTATCAAAATCGGAACCACCTTTTCCTCCTCCCATAGGTAAGCCGGTTAACGAATTTTTAAAAGTTTGCTCAAAACCTAAAAATTTCAAAATACTCAAATTTACGGTTTCGTGAAAACGTAATCCTCCTTTGTAAGGACCAATGGCTGAGTTAAACTCCACCCGATATCCTCTATTGACGCGGATTTTACCTCTATCATCTACCCAAGGAACACGAAACATAATTACTCTCTCGGGTTCAATCATTCTTTCCAATAGCATCTTATTTTGATATTTCGGATGTTCCATAATAAAAGGAATTATGGCATCGGCTACTTCTTGAACCGCTTGTAAAAATTCAGGTTCATTCGGATTACGCTTCCTTGCATAATCCATAAATTCATCTATTTGTTTTTGATACATAATTGAAAGATTTTTAAATTAGCAATTAAAATTAACAAAAAAATTGAATTAAAAAAGTGATTATTAATCTATTTGTTAATTGTAACAATAATTATTTTATTTCATTTTTATATAAAATCATTACTATGGGAATAGGTGGCGGACATATGATGGACTTCAATAACCGGACGAATAATAACCGTCAGCTAAGAAAAAAGGATAAGTTTAAATCTTCGGTAGGTTATCTTTATGAAAAAAACAATATTAAGGTAAATTTGAAAAAATCAAACTTATCGGATGAAGAAAAACAAAAAATCCGCCTAAAAAAAAAGAATACAAAATGAAAGAAAAATCCGTAAATATAAAATTCTATTATTAAGTTTTGTCTTATTGATGTGTATTGTAATGACGCTTTACTTTTTAAAAGCTACATAAAAACTTCCCAAAAAACTATTGCCAATGCATAAATCAATGTCGCTCCTATCATTCCTTTGATTTTATCAAATTCTCCCCGTCTGTTGAAAACAAAATATACCAAAACATTCGCCACCACTACACTAAGTGTCGTGATTTGCGTAACCAAATTTTTATCAATCAAACGTTCAATAGCAGGAGCAATATCCGATTTTAATACCAGTTGCGTATAAAAATAGAAAAAAATCAAGGGAGCAATCAATCCCGTAAAAAGTCCAATAAAAAAATGCTTTTGATGTGTTGTCATAAAAAATTATTTTTCCAATCGTTTGAATTCTTTAATAAAATTATGTGCTGTCAAATCGTGTTGCACCGGCACAACCGATACATACTTATTGTCCAGAGCAAATAAGTCGGTATCCGTTCCACTGTCATAATTTACAAACTTTCCGGTCAACCAATAGTAAGTTCTTCCGTGGGGATTTACCCTTCTGTCATACTCTTCTTCCCAATTGGATTTAGCTTGACGTCCTACTTTAATTCCTTTGATTTCTTTCAATGGAAGTTTGGGAATATTGACATTGAGCGCAACTCCTTTGGGCAAATGATTTTGCAAAACATCCTTAGCAATCAACCGAACAAAATGCTTAGCAGGTTCAAAATCCGCATCCCACCGATAATCCATCAATGAAAAACCAATGGAAGGGATTCCCTGAATGCTACCTTCAACTGCGGCAGACATTGTTCCGCTGTAAACAACATTGATGGCGGCATTAGATCCGTGATTGATGCCCGAAACAATTAAATCGGGCTTATGTTCTAGTATTTCGCTGATTGCCATTTTTACACAATCCACGGGTGTTCCGTTACTTTTGTATTCTTTTTGCGGTCCATCGTCAATCTTAACTTCATCCAGATAAAGCGTAGAATTTACCGTAACGGCATGCCCCATTCCCGATTGTGGAGAATCAGGTGCCACAACGACCACTTCTCCCAACTCATTCATTACTTCTATCAAAGCCCTGATGCCCGGTGCCGTAATACCGTCATCATTGGTTACTAAAATCAAAGGTTTTCTTTTCATTGCTAAAAATTATTCAGCTAAATTAAACAAAATAGAACGAATTACAGCATTCGGTTTAAAGAAAAAACAATATCTTTACTTTGAAAATTTTTTTAAGCAATCGGATAATTATGAAAATAACCGCAACAAGTAAACTTCCGCAAACAGGCACTTCAATTTTTGCCGTGATGTCGGGCTTAGCCAATCAATACGGAGCCATCAATTTATCCCAAGGTTTTCCCGATTTTCCGGTATCAAGAGAATTGATAAGTTTGGTGAATCAATATATGTTAGCCGAAAAAAATCAATACGCACCGATGCCCGGCGTTCCCGAACTGAGAGAACAAATAGCTATAAAAATTAAATATTTATACGATAAAAAAATAAATCCTGACAACGAAATTACCATTACAGCCGGTGCAACACAAGCGCTATTTACGGCAATAACGGCTTTTGTAAACAAAGGAGATGAAGTCATTATTTTTGAACCCGCTTATGATTCTTATGACCCTGCAATAAAAATAAACGGGGGAATTACACGATATATCCAATTGAAAAAACCGGATTTTAAGATTGATTGGAATGCAGTTAAAAATAAAATAAATTCCAAAACAAAAATGATAATCATCAATACGCCCAACAATCCGGGTGGATTTGTTTTTGACCGACAAGATATGCTTAACCTCAATGAAATTACTAAGGGAACTGATATTGTAGTCATTAGCGACGAAGTATATGAACATATCATTTTTGACGGTTTAACTCATCAAAGTATTTTAAGATTTGATGAATTATTTCAACGCTCAATTGCCGTGTATTCCTTTGGAAAAACTTTTCATGCCACCGGTTGGAAAACGGGATATGTTGTCGCACCTGAATATCTGATGAAAGAATTTAGAAAAATACACCAGTTTAATGTTTTTAGCGTAAACACACCCATTCAATATGCCTTGGCGGAATATTTAAAAAATCCGGAAAATTATCTAAATTTACCAGAATTTTATCAGCAGAAAAGAGACATTTTTGTCAAAGCCATACAAAATTCAAAATTCAAAATCATTCCTTCGCACGGAACCTATTTTCAATTATTGGATTATTCTGCAATTTCCGATAAGCAGGAATTTGATTTTGCCGTTTGGATGACCCAGGAAAAAGGATTGGCATCCATACCCGTTTCATCTTTTTATCACGATAAATATAATCAACAAATTTTGCGTTTCGCTTTTCCCAAACAAGAGGAAACTTTATTAAAAGCAGCAAAAATTTTAAATTCATTATAATGGAAAAATCAGTTAAAATAAGTTTGATACAAACCGATTTGGCTTGGGAACAAACCGATAAAAATCTGCAAAATTTTGATAGATTATTAGAAAAAATCCCTTCGGATACTGAAATTGTCATACTCCCCGAAATGTTTTCCACCGGATTTACAATGAATGTAGAAAAGCTTGAAAAACCGGTAGGCAAAAAAGCATTTGAATGGATGAAAAACAAAGCCAAACAAATAGATAAAATCTTAGTAGGCAGTATTTTATTTGAACAAAATGCTAAATTTTATAACCGTATGTTTTGGATGAACCCCGATGGCAATTTTCAATCGTATGACAAACGACATTTGTTCCAGATGGGTGGAGAACATCATATAATGACTGCCGGTAACAAAAGAACCATTGTAGAATATAAAGGAATAAAATTTTTATTACAAATTTGTTATGATTTGAGATTTCCCGTTTGGTCCAAAAATAGCTTCGATAAAAATTCCCAAACATACGAATATGATGCAATTATTTACATAGCCAATTGGCCCGAAAGTAGAAAATATGCTTATGAAAATTTATTAAAAGCCCGTGCTATTGAAAATCAAGCTACTATTATTTGGGTAAACAGAACAGGAAAAGATGGAAATGATATATATCATTCAGGTGATACTTGTTTTATAGATGAGACAGGAAAAATTATTAAAAAAGCAGAAGCAGGAAAAGAACAAGTCTTAACATTTTTATTACATAAAAAACAAATTATTAACACCAGAAAAGGATTTACCGTAGGTTGGGATTGGGATAAGTTTAAAATATTTGTTTGATTTATAATAAATTTTGTATATTTGTAAATTAAATTTAAAGTTTCATTCCTATGACCAGATTTATTTTCTTAATGATTTCATTGTTAAGCTTCAATTTTATCCATGCACAGCTTACCAATAAGGGAAATTTATACATTTCCAATGGAACCACTGTTTATTTAAGTGGAATTGATTTTATCAATGATAATGGGACGACATATACTTATAAAAACGAAGGTAATTTCATTTTTGCCGGAGATAATTTTGTAAATAACGGGACCATGGCTCAAACTACTATCGGTTCAACAACTTTTTCCGGAAACAATCCGCAAAATATCAAAGGAACACAACCAGCATATTTTAATAATCTAATTATAAATAATGCAAATAATTCCGTTACACAAGTAGAAAATGATGTTTTTACCAACGATATGAATGTCAATGACGGAGCTGCCGATTTTGATTATAAAGTAAACGATGGTTATTTATTAAATGTCAATAATAATATTTCCACTAATGGAGATATCCGCTTAATCGGAGAATCACAATTAATACAAACACATACCGGAACATCTTTAGCTAGCGGTTCCAAATATCTTTGGCTAGATCAACAAGGAACGACCAATCAATATTACTATAATTATTGGTCTGCTCCTGTCAATAGAAGCGGTTCTTGGAAAGTTCCTTACCTTAAAGATGGTGCCCAAGGCGATAATATTAATAAATCAAGTTATCCTGATATTCAGGTAGTAAATAATACAAATGCAACAAATGATTTGCCTGCTCAATCTCATCCGGTTGCTTTAAATGCTTATTGGTTTTTTGCTTTTAAAGATGGAGTGGATGGTTCTTATCAAGGTTGGTATGATAATCATATTCAATCTACCGGCACTGTAAATCCTGCCGAAGGATATACAATGAAAGGACCCGGAGTGGATGCCGCTTTAAATGCAGCAAACGGAGCAGCAACAACAGACTACGCATCTTGGACATTTGCCGGCGTTCCCAACGATGGAGATTATACCATAAATATAACTGAAGGACACGATTATTTAATAGGCAATCCCTATCCCAGTGCTTTGGATGCTAATGCATTTATCAATGCCAATGTAGGAGGAGGTACGGATAAATTCAATGGAACACTATATTTCTGGGAACATACCGGCGGAAACGATCATTTTGGAGCAAATTATCAAGGAGGATATGCAATCTATAATCTTTCCGGTGGAACACCTGCTACCGATTGGCAAACAGGAACCACTACTGTTGGAACTAAAACTCCCAAACAATATATTCCCGTTGGACAAGGCTTTTTTATTTGGGCTGAAACCGGACAAGGAGGAACTGTAACTTTCAATAACAGTATGAGAGCTTTTGTTAAAGAAAGCGGTGGTAATTCCGTATTTATCAGACCTGCATCACAAACCGATATACGTTTAGGTTTTGATATGCAAAACGGTGAATATCACAGACAAATTTTATTAGCTGTCAGACCTAATACTACTAATGGAATTGATTGGGGTTGGGACGGACCCAATTTTGATGCTGATTTCCCTACTTCCGATATGAGATGGGATATCAATGATAGAGATTTTATCATCCAAGCCATCCCCAATTTGGATAGGAATTCCCGTATTCCTTTACATGTTATGGCTAATAATGATGATGTGGTAAGTTTTAATATTGATCAAGTAGAAAATTTACCGGCAGGAATCAATGAAATTTATATTGAAGATACTTCCGATAATACTTCTCATAGAATTGATAATGGTAATACATTTGATCTTTATCTACAAGCTGGGGATTATAAAGACAGATTTTATCTTACTTTCCAACCCACGAGCACTTCAACTGTTGAAGAAACACAATTGGAAAATATCGTAACCTATTTGGATAATAATAGTGATGAATTGGTTATATTAAATCCTAAAGCCATAGAATTATCCACAATCAGACTATTTGCCCTTACCGGACAAGAAATTTATAACAAAACATTAAATACCAATAAAACTCAAATCAGAATTCCAGTAAAATTAACTACCGGAGTATATTTAGTAAATATTCAATCGGTTGATGGAAAGGTTTCATCTACTAAAGTTATTAAGAAATAAAATGTAATTTTAACCAAACAAAAAGGCGGTCAATGACCGCCTTTTTGTTTGGTTAATGTCGGGATGACAGGATTTGAACCTGCGACCTCTTCGTCCCGAACGAAGCGCGCTACCGGGCTGCGCTACATCCCGAAATCTTAATTACAAATATATAAAAATATCAAAAATAAAAATCCCGAATACATCATATTCGAGATTCTTTTTTGTCGGGATGACAGGATTTGAACCTGCGACCCCCACGTCCCTAACGTGGTGCGCTAACCGGGCTGCGCTACATCCCGAAAAAAGTAGTGCAAATGTAAAGAATATTTTCCTTTTCTACAAAAGGAAATGAAAAATATTTTTTTAAAAATTTGATACTAAAAAAATAAAATTTGTGTATCTTTGCAATCGGCAAGTCCTACACGACCAGCTCCCTTTGAATCCCCCAGGGCAGGAATGCAGCAAGGGTAGAAGGTTGTAGCGGTGCGATGTAGGTAGCTTGCCGTTTTTTTTCTTCACTTTTACACTTCTATAATTCATATATTTTATAAGAACCGTTAATTTCCTTAACCAATTTATCCGTGCGTTCCTTATGGGTATCCGAAATAAAAATTTGTCCGAATGCTTTATCATTGACCAAATTGATAATCTGTTTGACGCGATGTTCGTCCAACTTATCAAAAATATCATCAAAAAGCAAGATCGGAAGTTTGTCCGATTGTTTCTTCAAAAATTCAAATTCTGCCAAACGCAACGAAATCAAAAAAGTTTTTTGCTGTCCTTGGCTTCCGAATTTTCGTATAGGATGGGTATTAAGTTCAAACAAAAAATCATCTCTGTGAATGCCTTTGGAAGTATGTTGCAAAATACGGTCCTTTTGGATATTCTCTTTTAATAAATCTTTAAGCGGTTTTATTTGCAATTCAGAATAATAACTGATGTCAACACTTTCTTTACCAGCGGATAAAATTTCATATTTTTCTTTCAAAAATCCACTCAAAGCTTGAATAAAATTTTTTCTTTTATTAAAAATAACCGTTCCGTATTGATGCAGTTGTTCATCATAAATTGCCAAAGTTTCCTTATCAAATTTATGGTTGGAAGCAAAATATTTCAACAAGTGGTTTCGTTGGGCGAGATTTTTTTGATAACCAATTAATGCCGAAAGATAAGCCGGATCGGATTGTGAAATGATTTTATCTACAAATTTTCTGCGAATTTCCCCGTGTTCGGCTATTAAATCTCGATCATAAGGAGAAATCATTACCAAAGGAATCAAACCGATATGATCGGACAATCTTTCATAAGTTTTATTATTTCTTTTGATGATTTTTTTCTTATCGTTCTGATAACTTATATGTATAATTTCCTGTTTAGCGTTAATATTAAAATTTCCTTTGATACTAAAAGCTTCTTCTCCAAAATGTATGATTTGACGGATATTATTGTTTAAAAAAGATTTCCCGAAACTAAGAAAATATATGGCATCCAGCACGTTGGTCTTCCCTACTCCATTATTTCCCGTAAAACAATTGATTTTGGTGTCAAAAGAAAAGTTTTTTTCTTTGAAATTTTTAAAATTATATAAATTCAACTGTTTTAAATGCATAAAAACGGCTTTTTACAAAAATAATAATATTTATAACGGCAGATGATATAAATTAGACAAAAAATAAAAAATATTCCGTATTTTTACGTAAAATTTTTAACGATGGAAATCGAAAAAGACATCCTTATAGAAGATTTGGTGGAAGACTATCCTTTTGCCGAAGAATATCTTCGTGTAAAAGGCATCAAATGTATTCGTTGCGGCGAACCCATTTGGGGAACTTTGGAAGATGCTTGCAAAGAAAAAGGTTTTAATGATGAACAAATCAACGAGATAATTAAAGAGTTAAACGAAATTAATCAAAATAAAAACAATCAAAATGAGCAAGAAAATCAACATACAAGACGTATTGAAACGACTCGGTATAAGCGAGATTAATTCCGGCGTATCCACCGGAACGCAATGGTTTGATACCGAAGGAAAAATAAACAAATCATATTCACCGGTAGATGGCAGTT
>Ga0256833_1003410_pt1 | contig 10857 bp, 9 predicted proteins | sample 356284metaG_FD_190535 | JGI IMG/M metagenome (GOLD analysis project Ga0256833, IMG submission 190535) | Hydrothermal vent microbial communities from Mid Atlantic Ridge, Atlantic Ocean - 356-284 | ecosystem: Environmental > Aquatic > Marine > Hydrothermal vents | place: Atlantic Ocean: Mid...
TCTGATTTATAATAAAATCAGCACCAAATATCAATGCTCCCATTGCCAAAATAAATATGACAAAATCCATTACTTCTCCTCTGTTCTTACAATTAAACTTTCTGGAAGGTTAAATTTTTCAATAATTAATCGCTCCCTCTCCCTCATCTCTCCACTGTCCGTTTCATGGTCATAGCCTAATATATGAAGTAGTCCATGAATAAATAGTAGTGCCAATTCAGCCTCTTCACTGTGTTTAAACTCTTCTGCTTTTTGAATAACATAGTCTATTGAGATAACAATGGAGCCTAAAGGCATAGCACTGTTATGAAAATCAATTATATCACTTGTAATTGGAAAACTTAAAACATCAGTAGGTTGCTCTTTTTGGCGATACTCCTTGTTGTACTGTTGAATAGTATTATTGTAACATAGAGTTAAATCAATCTCCCTTGAAGTTAAACTTTTTGCAATAGCTTTTAACAATTTGGGGTCAAAGGTAAATTGGGTAAGATTTTCAATGTTTAACATAGCTAAGATTTTACCCAAAAAGAGGTAAAATGGCTGTAAAAAATGGATAGATTGTGAATAAAATAGCAGTATGTATTATATCTGGTGGAATGGACAGTGCTTTAGGGGCGACATTGGCAAAAAATGAGGGTTACGATATTGTCGCTCTTCATTTTAATTATGGGCAACGAACCCAAAAAAAAGAGCTTGAATCTTTTAGAAAAATAGCTAAAAAACTAGAGACTATAGAGCAGTATGAGATAGATTTAGACTTTTTTAAACAGATAGGGGCTTCTGCCTTGACCGATAGCTCTTTAGAGGTTCCAACAGGTGGGGTAGAAGATGGTGTGCCAATTACATATGTACCTTTTAGAAATGGGATTTTTATCTCAATTGCAACAGCTTTAGCTGAAAAACATGGAGCTGAAGCACTCTTTATTGGTGTTGTAGAAGAGGATAGCTCTGGTTACCCTGACTGTAGGGACACCTATATAAAGAGCATGGAGCAGTCAATTAATCTTGGAACAAAAGAGGAGACAAAATTAGAGATTAGAATGCCACTAGTTCACATGAAAAAGTCTGAAATTGTTCAAAAGTCAATAGAGTTAAATGTTCCATTAGAAGATACATGGTCATGTTATAAAGAGGAAGAGAGAGCCTGTGGAGTGTGTGATTCGTGTCGTTTACGTCTAAATGGATTTAAACTAGCAGGGGTTAAAGACCCTATAGAGTATGCATCATTTTAATTAATGTTGATTTTATTTTGATGTGTGACATGGTCACACCTACGATGATTTTAATTGTGAGGTAATATTTTTAATTTTAAAAAACCGTAGGTGTGACCGTGTCACACATTTTTTAAAATTTAATGAACCATATTCCCATTCATGTATATTCTCTATTAATCCATGTTTAACAGGATTATTGTGAATATATTCTACTTTTGTGCGATAATCTTTTTCATCTCTAATGGTATGTTCATAGAATCGTTTTTGCCATACAGGTTTATATCCATATTTTTTTCGATGAGAACTTTGAAAAATATCTTCATAAAATTTTGGGTCACAATTTTTTGAAAAGTATCGTTTAAAGGAACTAATGATTTTAGGGTAATCTTTTGCATTCTCAACATATATAATCATATGTATATGGTCAGGTATAATTACTATCTCTTCTATATCGAAAGAAAATAGACTTTTAGCATATTTGAAACTATTTCTTAAAAGCTCAATATTTTCAATAAGAATCGGATTGCGTTGATGGGTAACAATGGTTATGTAATATCTATAATTATTAAAAAAAAATCGTTTATAATTTGCCATTTAAAATCTTAACATAAAAAAATAAAAAATCATAAAAATATGTCATATTGTAATGTTTTGGCTTTGTTTTGAGGGTAACGCTCTATTTCAATAAATTTTGCTTTATTTAAAGAATTAAATTCAGGAAGAAATCGACTGAATACTGAACCTAGTAGTATTTGCTAGTATTAGAAGAATATAAGTCATTTTATACCTTTGAAATTGGTAAATTATACGAAAATAAAATAATAGATTTGGATAAGCTTATACAGTCATCAGTTAGACAGCTATCGCTCTGTTGAACTTAGATTATTAGAAAAGGGCTTTGAGGAAAGATAGATTTATACGCCGTAGGGTGCATTTAAATGCACCACAAAAACAATATTTTTGAATTATTAGAATTAATAAGAGATTTAAATCTAATTTGACGTGTGACATGGTCACACCTACGATAACCCTTTAACAAATCTCTCAATACGGGAGATTCCCTCTTTAATAGTATCTATATCGGTTGCAAATGAGAATCTAAAGTAGCCTTCACTTCCAAAACCAACACCAGGAACAACAGCTACACCTTCAGCTTCAAGTAGATCTTTACAGAACTGCATAGAGTCGTTTGATACCTCTTTAATATTTACAAAGAGATAGAATGCACCATTTGGTTTAACAACAGAGAGACCATCTACAGCATTAAAAAGTTCTACAGCTTTACCACAACGCTCTTCAAAAGCTACTCTCATCTCTTCTATCTCTTTGTCTATTGTGCCATTTAAACCTACAATGGCAGCATCTTGTGTAATAGAGTTAATATTTGAAGTACTTTGCGACTGTAGTTTGTTCATAACAGATATAAGCTCTTGGTTTGCAGAAGCCATGTATCCAAAACGCCAACCTGTCATGGCTGCTGATTTACTTAGACCATTAATAGTAATAGTTCTTTGAAACATATCATCTGAAATAGAAGCAGTAGATACAAATTTAGTATCTCCAAATACCAATTTCTCATACATCTCATCAGAAGCAACAATAACATTTGTATCTTTTAAAACCTCTGCTAAAGCCTCTAACTCATCTTTTGAGTAAACAGCACCTGTTGGGTTAGATGGTGAAGTTAATATTAGCATCTTAGTTTTTGGTGTAATTGCCTCTTTTAACTGTTGTGGTGTAATCTTAAATCCACTCTCATCGTTAGTATCAATAATAACCGATACCCCACCTGCATATTTAACAAGTTCAGGGTAGGTTACCCAATATGGAGCAGGAATGATTACCTCATCACCATTATCAATCACAGCTTGAAAGAGGTTAAAGAGTGAGTGTTTAGCACCATTGTTGGTCTGAATCTGATTTGTAGCATACTCTAAACCGTTCTCTCTTTTAAGTTTATCTACAACTGCTTGAAGTAACTCAGGTGTACCTGGAACAGCAGTATATTTAGTATGCCCCTCATCTAGTGCTTTTTTAGCAGCCTCTTTAACAGCAACTGGTGTATCAAAGTCTGGTTCACCAGCAGAGAAAGAGAGTACATCTTTACCCTCTGCTTTTAAATCTCTTGCTAAAGATGAGATAGCAATGGTTAATGAAGAAGAGAGTGTCTGAATACGTTTTGAAAGCATGGTTTAGCCCTTTTTTAAGATGTAATATCGAAATCTTGAAATTATACATAACAATTAATTAAAGCATTCATTAAAATATCGTTTACTTCATAGCTCGAATAAAAGTAGAGTAAATCTCAACCAACTCATGGTCCTCTTTCTCCATTAGCTCTGTATTTCCTGTTTTTAGACTCTCCTCTAATACGGCAAGACGCTTAATAAGGTAGTGAAACATCTCTTTTGTAACATCTGGAATCATATCGTGACGTAACTCTTCATTTTTAGTATCACAGTTGATAATTCTAGCAGGTACACCAATGGCAGTGGCACAACATGGAACATCTTTAACTACAACAGAGTTTGCACCAATCTTGGCATTGTCTCCAAGAGTAATATTTCCTAATACCTTCGCACCTGCTCCAATGACTACATTGTTTCCAACTGTTGGGTGTCGTTTCCCTGTTGAGGTGCTTACTCCTCCTAGGGTTACTTGCTGGTATATAACCACATCATTGCCAATAATACAAGTCTCTCCAATAACCACTCCTGCAGCATGGTCAATAAATAGACGCTCTCCAATTTCTGCTGCTGGGTGAATATCTACTGTTGTGATAAAACGACTTAAACCAGAGATGAAACGAGGAATAAAACGTAACCCTTTTTTATAGAGATAGTGTGCAAACCTATGAAATAATAATGCCCAAAGACCAGGGTAGTTTATAAAAAGTTCAAAAATTGAATGTAGAGCTGGGTCATTTCTTTTTACATTACAAAAGTCTTCTTTTATTTTTTTAAATGGATTCACTAATATTCCTATATTCCTAAATTTTTTATTTTATGAGTTTATCAAATAGTTCTTTTTTTTAGCTTACTCTTCTTAGAGGCTAAAATGGTTTTCAAATAGCTATTCTCGCTTAGGTGTAAATAGAGTTTTTCTAAGAGTTCTCTTTTTTGAATAGTACTAAGAGTAGATGAGGTCTCTATCTGCTGTTTTAACCGTTTATCTAAAAATGTTTTATCATAATCTATGTCATCTAAAACATCCATAATATTTTGTGATTCTATTAAATTTTCAAAATAGTACTCTCCATCTTTAGTAAACTTTACAGTAACTTCTGTAGGGTGGGTAAAAAGGTTATGTCTCATACCTAAAATCTCTTGGTAAGCTCCTGTTAAGAAGAAAGCTAAAAAGTACTCCTCTTTGGTAATATCTACATTGTGAAGATATAGAGGCATTTTGTCATTAAAAGCTATCTCTCCATCAGAGTCACAAGTAATGTCCCAAAGAGTTGTAGGATTAGTAGCTTTTTGGTTTAGTTTATCAATTGGCATAATGGGAAAGTGTTGTTGTAAACCCCAAAAATCTGGTAGTGACTGAAAAGCAGAAAAGTTTACCAAATAACGCTCTTGTATCTTATTTTGTAACTTTTTAACCTCAATGGAACTTAAATCACTTATAAGTAATATAGCCTTTTTTATAATAAGGTTTACCAAAATTTCACTATTTGAACGGTCTTCTAAATCAATATATCCCAAATCAAATAGGGTAAAAAGACTCTCCATATGGTCAATCGCATCATGTAGATACTCACGAGCATTCTTTTGGTTTATAGAGATCCAAAGCTCATAGAGTTCGGTAATAAGTGGTGGGTTCTTCTCTTTTAGTCGTAGAGCATTCTCATGGTAATCTTGTGAAAAGAGTTCAAGTACAGGAGCAATAAGTACCGAGTGAGAAGATGCAATAAAACGACCAGATTCGGTAAATATATCAGGCTCTTGAATATTTTTATTTTTAGCAATCTCTTTAATAAGATAGACCACATCATTAGCAAATTCGCTAAGTTCATAATTTATCTCTCTACTCTCTTGATGTTGAGCATACTCAACGGCTAAACCCCCACCAATATTAATAGCATTGAGTGCAAATGCTCCACGATTTTTAAGTTCAGCATAGATATTTCCTGCCTCTCTTAGAGCCTTTTTTAGAGGATTGATTTCGGACATTTGAGAACCAATATGAAAATGAATCATATATAACTGCTCTAAAAGATTATTTTTTTCTATACGCTCATAGGCTTCAAGAAGTTCTGTAGAGGTTAAGCCAAATTTTGAGCTGTAACCACCACTCTTCGCCCAAATACCAATACCTGTACTGTGAAGACGAATACGCACCCCAATCTTTGGAGTAATCATATTTTTACTATCTTTAGTAAACTCTCTCTTAACCTCAATAATAGTCTCTAACTCACCTAGTCCCTCAATAGTAATAGTAATATTGTGTCCCATATTTGCTGCAATAAAACAGAGTGAAATCATCTCTTTATCTTTAAATCCGTTAACGGTTATTGGAGAACCTAAAGGGGTATGAGTCATAGCAATAATAAGCTCTGCTTTGCTTCCTGCTTCTAGTCCATAGTTATACTCTTTTGAGACCTCCATAAGTGCATTTACAAAGTTTGGAAATTGATTGACTTTTAGAGGGAAAACAGCTTGAAAAGTTCCTTGATACTCAAACTCTTTTTTTGCACGTCTAAACTCACTATAAAGAAAATCTATCTGTTTTTTAATAAGATGAGGAAAGCGAAGTAGTAGAGGACCTTTGTAGCCTTTGGCTCGTATATCTTGGGTGATTTGTAGTAGTGATGGTTGAGATGCATGGTTAATATTTACGGTTTGATTTTTAATAATAAAGTTATTGTCACCCCAAATATTAATACCATACTCTTTTCCCATCTAATACTCCTATAAATAAGAGTGAGATTATAGCTTATTTCTGTATAATTTAAAAAATAATATATTGAGGTGTTTATGAAAAAGATTATTGCCATAGATTTAGGCTCAAACAGTTTACGGATTTTAAAATTTGATTGTGAAAATAAAAAAAGAGTTGGAGAGTTTCATAAGACAGTTAAAACAGCTGATGGATTAAGCCAAACTGGAGAGATAAGCCATGAGGCTTTAGAGAGAGTGGTAACAGCACTTAATGAAGCAAAAGAGCAACTTGACTTTTCAAACTGTAGAGTAAAAGCAGTGACGACTGAAGCGATACGTCAAGCTAAAAATGGTAATGAAATTTTAAAAAGCATACAGGAACGAACTGATATAGAGTTTGAAGTGATAGATGGTAAAATAGAGGCAACTTATGCACTAAAAGCTGTAGAGTATCGTCTAAAAATGTTAAATGAGAAACCTAAAAGTTTTATGATAGCAGATATAGGTGGTGGTTCAACAGAACTTCTTTTTTACTATGGAGAGGGTAATAGTCTCTCTAAAAGTTTTCCTATAGGAATTATTACTCTAACTCAAAAGTTTCATACATTACAAGAGATATCAGAAGCTATTCCTCTACTTATGAAACCAATGAAAGAGTATTATAATGAAGTTATATCAGAGTATGGAGAGGTTGAGCTTTTTATTGCAACAGCAGGAACACCTACAACAGTTGCTTCAATGAAACTTGGAATGGAGTATGCTACTTATGATGGAGAGAGGATTCACGGTACACGATTGAGTCAAAAAGATTTGGTAAAACAACTAATGAAACTCTTAGAGATGAGTAAAGAGGAGAGAGTTAAAGCTGTTGGTGTAGGGCGAGATGACTTTATTGCTTCTGGTATTTTAATCTATGATGAACTCTATACTATTGGAGGTTTTAAATATTCAATGGTTATAGATGATGGTATTCGTGAGGGTGTGGCATATAGTAGCTGTTAGAAGAGGAGTCTTAGATAAAAAAAAGAGTTCTTTTTAGTTCAACTCTAACTTAGAAATAATAATTTATAATTTTTAAATATATTTATTATTAAAGGAGAGTTTAATGGGTAAAAAGGGAGAGATTTTAACAAAAATTAGAGGTGCAAGACGAGAGCATGTTGCGTGGGTTGAGAGAGCAAAAGCTCTAGTTAATGGTTTAGAAATCTCAAAAGAGCAGATACCTATTAAAGTTACAAAATGTGAATTTGGTAAATGGTTCTACTGTGATGGTCAAATTTTGTTGTCCATATTTAAAGAGGAAGCTGTTGAGAAGTTAGAGAAGAAGCATAAAGAGTTACATACTATCTATATGAAAATATTTAAAATCTATTTTGATAAAAAAGAGCAGAGTTTATGGGCGAAAATATTTAAAAGAAAAAGAAAAATTTCAGCAAGTGATGAACAGATAGCCTTAGAGTATCTAAACGATTTAGAGAGAATATCTTTGGAGTTGATATCCTATTTAAATATTATAGAGAAAAAGATTAGTTCAATTGAAGAAGAGAAGCTCTCTAAGCTAAGATAGATTAAAAATAGGACTAAAGCCCTATTTTTAATCTATTCATTTCGTAAAACAGTAAGTGGATTGGTAGAAGATGCTTTTTTAGCAGGGTAGATTGATGAGATTAGTACAATAATAATAGCTCCAATAATTATCAATATAAAGTCAATCATAGTTAAGTCAATAGGTAGTTTTGAGAAGCCATAAACCTCTTTAGAGAGGTGAATAATGTCAAATGTTTTTAATATCCACATACCAAAAAGTCCCAAAATAGTTCCTGCAACAATCCCTCCTAGACCAATAATTGCTCCTAGTTTAAAGAATATACTCTTTATCTCTGCACTTGTAGCTCCTAAGGTTTTCATAAGTGCAATTTCTGAACGACGACTCATTACGGTCATAAGTAGAGAAGAGATAATATTTAATGATGCAACTAAGATTATTAGAAGTAGTACTAGAAATAGTGCATGTTTCTCCATCTCCATGGCTGCGAAGAAAGAGCTATTTTGTTCCCACCAACCTTGAATGCGAACACCTCTATCGTAGCCAATAGTTTTTAGGTAACTGTTAATCTTTTTTAGGTCATTCATTGCATCAGCAGAGTATATATGAATACCATCATAGATACCCTCTTGACGTTTTAAAACTTTTTGGAATGCACCATGCGTTGTATATATTATTGCTTTATCATAAGTACTAAGTCCAGAATTAAAAGTAGCATCTATGATAAAGCGTTTCTGTACAGGCATTGAACCAAATCCAATTGCTTGTTGTTCAGAGAAGAAGAGGGTTAGTTTTTGACCTTTGTAGATATCCATCTCTTGAGTTAGTGTTTCACCTGTCACAATTTTAAATTTGCTCTTACTTTTTAGAGAGTTACCCATCGCTTTTTCAAAAACTTCGTTAATTTTTCTCTCTTTTTCAAAGTCAACTCCATATAGTATGGAACCATTGACATTTGAGCCACTTCTTGAGATAACTTGTGTAGTGTAGTAGGGTGAAAAGAGTAGATTTGGAAATTTAGTAGAGAGTTTTGAGATAATATCATCGTTAGCATTTTGATAACCAATAGGAATTATGGTAAGGGGGTAGTTCATGACAAAAAGACGCTTTTTAAACTCTTTTTGTGTTCCATTCATAATACCCATTGCTAACATAAGCACCATGACTCCAGCAGCAATTCCTAAAAAAGCAAGGAGAGAAGAGATAAATATAAAAGGGTTGTCTCTATCATATCTAAGGTAGTGTTTAATTACCTTATTTATGAAGCTATGATTTTTTTCTATTGCCATTATGCAAGAAGACCTTTTTTAGGACCACTTACACCACAACAGTGTTTATATTTCTTTCCTGAACCACATGGACAAGGCTCATTTCTTTTTGGTTTTTTCTCAATAACACTCTCTTTAAAATCAGCATCAATCTCTTCATTTGTTTTAGCATTTGCAAGTTCAGCTTCGAGTTGTGCTTCCATTTCAGCTCTCATCGCTTCTAGTTGAGCCTGTTCCTCTTCTGGGTCTTGAAAGTTTAGTTGTACAACTTGAAGTACTTTAATAGCTTCAAATTTAATACGCTCTATTAGTGACATAAAGAGGTTGTAGCTATCTTTTTTATACTCGGTTAATGGGTCTTTTTGGTTGTAACCTCTAAGTCCAATTCCTGTCTTCATTACGTCCATTTCATATAGGTGGTCTCTCCATTGTGGGTCAAGTACTTGTAGATATAAAATTCTCTGTACTTCACTTCTCTGTTCTGGAGAGAGTGGAGACATCTTCTCTTCGTAGGTATTGGTAAGAATTTCAAGAACCATCTCATGAATTTCATCATAATCTTTCCCCTCAAATAGTTCAGTCTCTAAAGTTATGTTTAGCTCTTCTCTAAAAATATTTGTTAATTTTTCAAGATTGTAATCTTCTCGTGCAGCACCATCATAAATCTCTGATTCAACCAATATATGGTCAACATACTCTAAACGGTTTTCACGAATTTTAGAGTCAATATCAAAATTCTCATCAAGAAGTTGGTTTCTAAAGTTGTAGATAACTTTTCTCTGTTCATTTGCAATATCATCATACTCTAAGATGTGTTTACGAGACTCATAGTGCATATTTTCCACTTTAGTTTGAGCTTTCTCTACTGAACGTGTTACAATTTTAGAGTCAATATACTCACCCTTTTCAACACCTAATTTATTCATGATGTTTCTAATTTTCTCTCCACCAAAAATTCTTAAAAGGTTATCATCTAGTGAGAGATAAAATTGAGATGCACCTGGGTCACCTTGACGACCAGAACGACCACGAAGTTGGTTATCTATTCTTCTACTTTCGTGACGTTCTGTTCCTAAAATATAGAGACCACCAAGCTCTTTAATCTCATCAGTAATCTTAATGTCAACCCCACGACCTGCCATGTTAGTAGCAACAGTTACAGCACCTTTTTTACCAGCTTCCATAATGATTTTAGCCTCATGCTCATGGTTTTTAGCATTTAGTGTGTTGTGTGGAATTTTTGCTCTTTTTAGACGTTCATGAACTAGTTCAGACTTCTCAATAGACGCAGTACCAATAAGTACAGGTTGACCCTTCTCATGAAGCTCTTTCACCTTTGCAACTACTGCATCAAGTTTCTCCTCCTCTGTATTGTAGATAAGGTCATTCATATCTTTTCTAGCAATAGGAACATTGGTAGGAATAGAGATTACATCTAAGTTATAAATCTCTGCAAACTCTGTTGCTTCTGTTTGTGCTGTTCCTGTCATACCTGCTAGTTTTTCATAGAGTCTAAAGTAGTTTTGGTATGTAATCTCTGCAAGAGTTTGAGATTCATCTTTTATCTCAACACCCTCTTTTGCTTCAATGGCTTGGTGTAGCCCCTCTGAAAAACGACGACCCTCACTTAGACGACCTGTAAATTCATCTACAATAACAATTTCACCATTACGAGAGACATAATCTACATCTTTAACAAAAATATATTGTGCTTTCATAGCTTGGTCAAGATGGTGAGAGAGAGATGCATTTTCTAGGCTATACAAGTTTTCTACTTCAAATAAATCTTGAGCTTTTTGTAATCCATCTTCAGTCATGATAATTTGTCTGTTCTTCTCATCAACATAGAAGTCACCTGTAGTCTCTTCTGGCTCTCCTGGTTTAGTCTCTTTCTTTTCACCTTTAATCATCTGTAGTGCTATCTCATTAGCTTTTGCATAGTGAAC
>Ga0256833_1003411_pt1 | contig 10857 bp, 10 predicted proteins | sample 356284metaG_FD_190535 | JGI IMG/M metagenome (GOLD analysis project Ga0256833, IMG submission 190535) | Hydrothermal vent microbial communities from Mid Atlantic Ridge, Atlantic Ocean - 356-284 | ecosystem: Environmental > Aquatic > Marine > Hydrothermal vents | place: Atlantic Ocean: Mid...
TCCAAAAGTATTCTGAGCAATAATTACTTTTGTTTTTGGGGTTATTTTTTGCTCTATTTTAAATATATCAATATTAAAAGTTTTCCTATCTATATCCACATAGACAGGTTTAGCTCCTAAGTAAATTATCGGATTTGGAACAACTACACATGTAAAAGCTGGAAGAATAACTTCATCTCCTTCTTTTATATTTAAAGCTTTTAAAATGGCGTATAGAGCAACACGGCCTTTCCAAAAGAAAGAAATATGGTTACTAATAATATAGTTTTTGAAAATTTCCCTAAATTTTTCCTTCATTAATTTTCCTACACTCATGACGAATTTGTCCTAAGGTTAGAAGTATATCTAATTTTTTAAAAAGAGAAATATTTTGAAATGTTTTTATTAGACCTTTAAAAGTTAACAACAAAGGAATAACATACTTTAGTTCTAAACGATACATCAAATTCAATTTACAATATGCTTTTCTAAATTTGAATTTAGAAATTAACCAATCGTGAATATTTGTATCATGACCTATACTCCTCCTTCCGTCATGAATAAATTTATAGTTTTTTCATTTAGATAATATCTATTCATTTTGAAAATTAAAGCATAACTTGGATAAAATTTTAAAAAATCTGGATGAAGTTTAATTACGGAATAATTAGCAGTGCTTATCCTTTGATAGATTTCTTTTTACAGTAGAATAAGCTATTAATTTTCCTTTATAAAAACTTACCATACATCAAATTTGTATATAAATTTAACATGTTTTCCTTAAAAATTTCAAAGCTAACTGGTTTAATATAGGGATTTCTATACCTACGAAAAGCATTTTTATACACCTGATATAAATCCTCAGCTAAACTTTTTATTTGTGTAACATTTAATAAATCTACAGAGCAATTTCTTAAACCTCTACGTATCTCACTTCTAATTTTAGAAGGATAACTTCTTAAACTTAAATCCTCTTTATCATCTTTTATAACATACCAATAAGAATAAAAACTAGGAGAATCAAAATCAGAAGTATACAAAAACAAATAAGCGTTATATTCCTTCAGTTTTTTCAGAATATACGCTTCACTAAATTTTATCTCTACCCACGGGGTATGTCAGGTATTAAAACTTTGTGATAATTAATAAACTTTATTTCCCTTTTAATCCTCTTTAATCTTCATTTTATAGCTTCTTTCAAAGCTTCAATTAATTGTTTTGATAGTTTATCGTAAGTATGATACTTAAGAAGATACTCCTTTCCATTCTTTCCAAGTTTTTTCCGTTCTTCTTCAGACATTTTATACAATTTCATTATACCATCTGCTATAGCTTTAGGATTTTCAGCTTCTACAGATATGCCACAATTAGCCTGTTGTATTATATCAGTTTCTTTTCCCCCCGAAAAAGAATGCAACACAGGTTTTTCTACATACAAATAATCAAAAATTTTATTAGCAGATATCCCATATTTATATAATTTCTTCCTTTTCCATCCTATATAACATACATCAGCATATTTTTTTAACACTGGTATAACTTCTTTCTTTGAAATAGGGGGAATAAATAATATATTTTTTAAACCTAAATTTCGGATTAAATTCTTTAGTCCATGTTCTTTTTCCCCTTTTCCTATTAAAATGAAGTAGATATCTTTTATATTTTTTAATAAATTTGCTGCTTTAATAAGATATTCCAACGTATTAGATTCTCCAAAAGTGCCTGCATATGTTACTATAAATTTATTCTTGGGTATAAGCTTTTCTATATCTTCAGGTAAATTTTCTGTATCTTGTAATTCTTCTAAACAAATACCATTTGGTATAATTTCAAGTTTTTCTACGTTTATATTTTCATCTTCTAAATACTTTCCAAAATTAGGTAAAAGCGATATTACTAAATCTGCCTCCTTATATGCTTTTATTTCAATTTTTTTCATTAATCTTATAATAGGGTGATTTTGAGAAATTTTACCAATTTCTATAAGGGACAAAGGCCAAATATCTCTAACTTCATAGATAAATTTAGCTTTAAATTTCTTAGCTATTTGGATTGCCGGAATTAAGTGAAATATTTCTGGGGTGGATGCTATAATAAAATCAGGCTTGGGCAATGTTTTTCCAACCTTAAAATAAGGTAAAAATCTTAATTTTGCTGAAAATTCCAACCATTTCAAAAATCTTTTCTTATCGTGTGCTTTTTTGTATTTTATTGTTTTTATCCAGATATACTTAATTCCATCTATATTTTCTATTTGGTAAATACCTCTAAAATTTTTAGAATTTCTCAAAAGATGAGAATAAGAAGCCGTAAATATATATACCTTAAATCCTTTATTTACCAATTGTCTCGCTAAATAATAATGCCTTAGTTCCATTCCATACTCAGGAGCGCCTGCATATTCATTGATAATCCATATTATTTTCATTGATTACTATTCCTTTTTCTTCTTAAAGAATTTTATTATAAATATTTATCATTTTTTGAACGCATCTATTCCAATCATAAAGTTTTTTTACTCTTTCCCTTCCAGCCTTTCCCATTTTTATCCTTAAATCTTTATCTAAAAGTAATTTTTCTATAGCTTCTGCTGTTTTCTGAGGGTTTTTAGGAGGAACTACAAAACCTGTTATTCCGTCTTTAACAATTTCAGGTAGTCCCCCAACATTTGAGACTATAACAGGTTTTTCACAAGCCATAGCTTCCAAAACGGAAACTCCAAAACTTTCTTGTATCGATGCTGCTACAAAAATAGATATCATATTATGATATTTTTGAACCTGTTCGAAGAGAACTTTACCTGTAAAAATAGTTTTATGCAAAATTCCTAAATTCTGAGCTAAATTTTTTAATTCCGATTCTAAACTACCCCCACCTACAATTAATAACTTTAATGATAAACTTTTATATTTGCTACTAACAATTTTAAAAGCTTTAATAAGATATTCGATCCCATATATTCTTTCTAAAGACTTCACAGTCCCTATTATAATGTTACTTTTTGTTAGTGTATTTTCTATTTGCATGGGCTTAAATATATTAGTATCTACGCCAAATGGAATAACTTCTATGTCTTTTTTAGTAAATGTTTTAATTCGCTGTTTCATTGCGTTTGAAGTTGAACAAATAACATTTGCTTTTTCCAATACAAATTTTATAATTTCTTTATGTAGAAAAGATTTTTCTGGAAAACTATAAATATCGCTTCCCCAAACAGATAAAATAAATGGATGAAATCCCGTTAAAGCTCCTAATAGACCATAGCTAGAAGCATAGTGACTGTGAATAATATTTGGTTTAAATTTTTTTATAAGCCTTTTTATTAATGGTAAAGCTTTAAAATATGAAATTTTTTTTAAGGAACCTTCTTTTTCTAAAGTAGTATTTAAGTTTAAAGTTTCAATTTTAATATTTGGAAATTTATTATACCTATTCGTAGAACATTTTTCGAGACCAAATAATAAGATTTCAAAGCCTTCTGAAGCTAAAGAAGTAACCCATTTTATAGTATGAGCAGAATTGGGGTTTGCAAGGAACATAATTCTACGCATATTTTACCCCTTGTTGAAACTTTAAATAATTTTGATTTTTCATTTTTACGAAAATCAAGCTTAATAAAAAATAAATTTTAGGTGTTAAAAAATATGCATTGGGCCAAGCTAAAGGTATACCGAGTAGTATTAGAAATATAAATAGTTCTTTATAAAATGAGGGTCTAAGCATTGTTTTATAAATAAAAAAAACTAAGCCTATAAAAAGTAAAAGGTAAATAATAGGTCCGTAACATAGAAATATATAGAGGTGCTCATTATCCATGGAGCTTGAAAATATACCAAAAAAACTTTTCCCCCAACCAATAAAGATTCCTAAAGGAGCATTCATTACTTTTCTAATTAAAAATTCCCATTTATCTGTTCTTTCTAAATAAGAAGATCTATGTAATCCGACTTCAAAAAGACTTATTAAATATCTTAAATTTTTGATATAGGCTATAAAAAAGTTTATAGATAATGCCAAAGATAAAACATATAAAATTAAACCTTTTAAATTTACTTGTTTTAATCCTTTTAAAATTAGAAAGAATATTATTAGAAAATTAAGTAAAAATATTCCTACAAAAGCAGTTTGAGATTGAGAAAAAAGTATTGAAAAATATCCAAGATAAATTATTAGAATATCCTTTATAATGCACTTCAATGGTTTAATTTTTTTATTTAAAAGATTAAAAATTAATATTCCTATCATTACAAGAATAGTTAATCCATGCTCTCCAGGATTTGATGATAAACCTAGTGATCTATTTGCTATTTTAAGAGAGGTTTCAAGGTGATGGGAGGAAGCATATAAGGTATCTATAAGCTTTAAAAATCCTAAATTTATATGATAAAACTGTAAGTATGATATTATAAAATCAATTATAATATAAATTCTTAAGATTTTTAGTAGAAACTCAAAATCAAATAAAGTAAATATTTTCTTGCAGGATAAAATTAATAGAATAGGTATAAATCTAGATATTTCTATAAAATCTCTTAAATTTAATAGTTCAAACCAAAGCAATCTAAAATAACTACCGAGAAACATATATATAAAAAATAAAATGATAAATGGATTAATTGAACATTTTATTTTAGAATAGTTAGAGACTATAACTAATATTAAGACAAATATAAAAGCTATAAAAAATAAATAATAGGATTTAGTAGGAAAAAATAAAATAACTATAAAACCTAATTGTAACATTTTTTTCATAACCATCAACCTTATAATTTATTTAGATCTAATCAGATTATAAACTTCCTCCACTTCTTTTCTTAACCGTTCTTGCCAAGTCCAAAGTTTTTCTCTTTCTGTCTTTTTAATATTTAAAATTATTTTCTTTCTTAATTTTGAATTACGTATTAACTCTACTATATCTTTTGCCATTTTTTCATACATAGTTTCATCTATATTATAGATAAAGCCATTAAATTTATGTTTAATCCATTCACTAGTATCTCCATTATTTAATGTAAAAATGATCTTATTAGCTCTTATAGCTTCTAATAAAGGATTGCCTACATTTGATAAATCATAGGTTAAAATAATGAAATCTGCTATGTTTAAATATTCTTTTACCCTAGAGTGGGGAAGAGCTCCCGCAAAAACTACTTTATCTTGGATATGTAAATCTTTAACAAGGCGCTGTAATTTATGCCTTTCGGGTCCATCCCCTATAATGAAGTAAAAAAAATTATCAATTTTATATTTTCTCTTTAAAAGAGAGATTACTTTTAAAGCTCTATCTACTCTCTTCCAACTAACTAATCTGCAAGTTGTTAAAAATACCCATTTTCCTTCTACTCCATATTTCTTTCTTAGCTTTAAGATTTCTTCTTTTGGTAACTTTATCTCATCAACACCATTAGGCCAAAATTTTAGGTTTTGCAAGCTTCTAGATTTAATCTTTTCCATAACTTCTTTTCCTTGTGTCCCATCATCTGTCATAATACACAGATCTGACTTAAGCCATAGAGCGAGAATATGTTCCCAGTTAAATATGAGCTTTAAAAATTTTCTCTTTTTTAGGTAATAGTTTATCCAAGTACCTTGAAACCTATGAACTATTTTTTGTTGTTTAGCAATTCCCAAAATTTTTAGGATGGCAGCTGCTAAGACTCCATGCGTTTCATACGCATAGATTACGTCTATTTTTTCTTTTCTAAGAAGTTTGAAAGCTAAATAAGCAAGCTTAAGTATAACAAAATATCCAGCAATTTTAGAAATAATAGTTCTAACCTTTTTATTGGAAATTTTATTTCGCAAGTAACTAAATGGCCACTCAAAACGAATTACTTTCACTCCATGAGGATTAATAACTTTTTCATAAAAATAGTTACCATATTTAGAATTATCTCTGGCTACAATATAATATACATCCCATCCACTTTCTGCATAAGCTTCTGGAGTTTTTTTTATAACCTGAATTGATTTTTCCTTAAAATCTATAGCCGACAAAAAAAGAATACTTTTCCTCATTTTTTTCCTTCCTGAATGTAATTTTCATAACCACACATTGGACATTTTAACATATTTCCTTCTTTCCTTAATTTTATCAAGCAATTTCTACAAAGAAATCCTATAATTTTGGCAGGGTTACCAGCAACGATGGTATATGCAGGAAAGGATTTAGTAACTACCGCTCCAGCACCAACAATAACATGATTTCCTAAAGTAACACCAGGTAATAATACAGCATTTGATCCTATCCAACAAAATTTACCGATTTTGATTGGCTTTGAGATAACCCAATTTTTGTAATCTTTAAAATCATGATTGGCACTAATTATTTTAACTCCTGGCGCAAATATTGTTCCTTCTCCGAAATATATACCATTTCCTCCCTGAATATAACAGTTTCCTGAAATAGCGAAGCTAAGATAAACAGTGTAAGAAAACTCGCCCTCTTCTATAAATATATTTTCTGGTTTTATTACTTGAGATGTGTAATGAACTAGAAAATTTACTACTGAATTAATTCTTAAAATTTTTTGGAAAAAAAAATTTGTGATTAATAGTCCTAAGTTTACTCTATAATATTTCCTTTTTATAAAATTTTTTAACCACGGAACTTTGAATAATATATACAACAAGTATTTTTTTTCTAAACCGTATTTTAAAACCATTTTAATCATCCCATTTAGATGACTCTTTTATTGCTAGTTTAAAATAAATTAAAATAAAAATAAAATAAAATACAGATAATACAGTAGAGTAGAGAATAAGAAACCTTATAAAGGATAATTTTAACAAAAAATTACTAAGTAATATTAACCCAAGTGGAACTATAGCTAATATAAAATTAATAAAAAATTCTAATTGTAGTTTTTGATATACTAACATAGTTAAACTTAGAACAGAACTAACAAATCTTACAGCAACCATAGGAATTAGTATCATAGCATACATTCCTATATACTTCCACTTTACTCCTAATAATATTGTAAGAATTGGTTTTATAAGTAGAAAAAATGGTATAAATATTATAAACGATATAATAACAAGTTTTTTCAATGTAGTTGTGAATGTATTCAGTGATTTTCCAGTATTCACTTTTTCTATAACAGATTGCTGGTAGAAAATTTGGGCAATCGAAGAACCTATTAAATTAAACGGGATTATAACAACTTTATAAGCTAAATAGAAGTAACCCAATGTAGAAGAACCAAAAAAGATTCCTATTAGAATATTTAAGAACTGATAACCCAATAAGTTCATTAAACCAGACCAAGTTGAAAGAAGTGGAAACTTTATATACTTCTTAGCCAGGAACTTTATTTTTTCTTTCTTTACAGCTTTAAACGGTCCTTGTAGGTATATGTTTTTAAACAACTTTAAGTTAGCAGTGACCAGGGCTATAACATGACCTAAGATTAAACCTCCGTATCCAAATTTTAATAAACCTAAAACTATTTGAACAACTGCCATAGATATGGATTTATAAACTCTTGCTTCAGCTATATCTTTGTATAACCTAAATCTAGTGTTTACATAATTTAAAACATTATAAACTCCGTTCAAAAAAACCATTAAAGGGACTAAAAATATCCATTCTTTTAATATTTCTGCCTTTATTAGTTGAATAAAAAAGTCTCCATAAAAAAATAAAAAAAATAGGAAAATTAAACTTACAAAAACATTAAATGACGAAGCTACTGCTACAAGGTTTAAGGCATCTTCATCCTTTTCAGGTAATATAATTGCGAGTTCATACCTTCCACAAGCTATAACAGAGATAATGGAAACTATAGAAATAAATAAAGCTAATACACCAAAATCTACAGGAGTATAAAGCTTAGTTAATATTGGAATCATTAAAATAGATATAGCTTGAGCTACTGTTGTGCCCAAAACAAGGATAATAGCATTTTTATTAAATTCACTTTTCCACATATTTAAAAATATATTTACTAAATACTTTTTTAGTTTACCCATATTTTAAATTAAACTAAATCTCTCAAAGGCTCTAATAATATTATTTAAATAATTATTTTTCATAGAAAGCCCTATTGGTAGACTCATTACAATTTCTGAAGCAGTTTCACTATTCTTTAGATCCTCTAATATTTCTATATTTTCTTTTTGAAAAACTTTCATTTTGTGTAATGGAACCGGGTAATAAACCATAGATGCTATACCTTCCTTTTTTAGTTGTCTCTGTATTTCATTCCTATTTTTGTTTAAAACTCTAATTGTATATTGATGATATACATGGTAAGCTTTAGGATGAACATAAGGAATCTCAACATGCTTTATATTTTTAAATAATTTATTATATAGCTTTGCTATTTTTCTCCTTTTTTCTATAAACTCATTTATGTATTTCATTTTTGAAAGTAGCATTGCTGCTTGTAAAGTATCTAACCTTGCATTATAACCTATATGTTCAACATTGTATTTATCTTTACCACCATGCTTTCTAAGCATCAGAAGAATTTCATATAAATTTTCATTACTAGTTGTTATCATTCCACCATCACCAAAACCACCTAAAGGTTTTGTTGGGAAAAAACTAAAACAGCCAGCATCTCCAAAACTCCCTGTTTGTTTTCCGTCCCATTTAGCTCCTAAACTTTGGGCGCAATCCTCAACTACAAAAAGGTCGTATTTCTTTGCTATTTCCATTATGCGGTCCATATCGCAAGATTGACCATAAAGGTGAACTGGAACAATCCCTTTAACCTTTTTACCATATTTTTTTACCGCTTTTTCTATTTGTTCGGGGTCTATATTGTAGGTATCTAAATCTATATCTACAAAAAGAGGGGTTGCTCCAGACCTCAAAATAACATCACCGGTAGCTGTAAAAGTAAAAGGCGTGGTAATGATTAAATCTTCCTTATCGAAATATTCTTTGTTATATTTGGTAATAGCTAATGCTCTAAGAGCTAAAACTAAAGCATCAGTTCCCGAAGATACTCCCACCGCATATTTGGTTCCAACATAGTTAGCTATTTTTTCCTCTAACTCCCTTACTTGGGGTCCCAATATATATTTAGTTTCCGCTACCGCTTGGAGTATAGCATTGTCTATTTCCTCCATAAGGTTCCGATATTCTTTAGCTAAATCCACTAAAGGAATGTATTCAGGTATTTTTTCTTCAAAAAGTTTCTGGTTTTCTAAGGCTTCTTCAGGAGTTAAAACTTTTATACCTTCAAATGTAGGTATTTCCTTTTTATCTTTAGATATTATAAAAATACCTTCCCCTTGAGAAATTCTTTTAAAACCTATTAAGGCTAAAGCAATTGAGCTATTTTCAAAGTTTAGGGATTCCAAAGCTTCCTTTCCGGTTGTGGAGAATACTCTTATTTTTTTAAGATAATTATGTTTAAACAAATCCTTTTGGGATTTTGTTAATTGAGAGTGTATCATTGGAAGTTGATGAGAGCTTAAGAATAACTCATTAGGGGATTTTATAAGTTTATCCAATAGAGTTTTATATTGAATAGTTCCTTTTAAAGCTTTAATTATAAATTCCCCATCTAAAAGTATTTTGTGCATTGAAAAGCCTCCTTATAAAGTTATCTTTTCGGCTAACAGAATTTCTATAATCTTGTCGGAAGCTTTACCATTGCCATAGGGATTTTTGCTTATATCTACATTAACTTCCTTATTAAAAAGTTTTTCTACTTCTTGGATAATTAAAGCTTCATTCCTTCCTACAAGGAAAGCATAACCCAATTCTACAAGTTCTACCCATTCGGTTTCATTTCTCGAAATCACACAAGGAGTTTGGAAATATACACTTTCTTTTTGGACTCCTCCCGAATCGGTAACTATTACTTTTGCAGCTTTCTCTAGAGCTATCATCTCCTTGTAAGATACGGGTTTACTCAAGATAAGATTTGTTGGTATTGTTTCCTCCAATAATTGGTATTTTTGCATAGCCTTATAGGTTCTCGGATGCACTGGAAAGAAAATCTTCAATCCTTTTAAAGCTAATTTTTTTAGGGCTTTCCAAATGCTAATTAAGTTTTCTTTATTGTCCGTGTTTTCCGCCCGATGGATAGTTGCAAGAACAAAACCTTTATAAGGAAGATTATATCTATTCAAAACTTCGTAGGTATCTACCGTTTTTGAAACTTCCAAAGCGATGTCTAACATCACATCCCCCACGAGATAAACACCTTTTGTAATACCTTCCTTTTTTAGGTTTTCAACCGCAACTTTTGAAGGACAAAAAAGTAAATCTGAAATATGATCGGTAAGAATTCTATTAATTTCTTCAGGCATCTGTTTGTTAAAGCTTCTTAAACCCGCTTCTATGTGGGCTACTGGAGTACGAAGTTTAGCCGAAGCCAAAGCTCCCGCTAAAGTCGTATTCGTATCGCCGTAAACCAATACGATGTCGGGATTCTCTTTTAGTAAAACCTTTTCAATTTCTATAAGCATTCTTCCTGTTTGCCAGCCGTGGTCTCCCGAACCTATACTTAAGTAATAGTCGGGTTTCGGCAAATTTAGCTCTTTAAAAAAGACATCGGACATATTGAAGTCGTAATGTTGTCCGGTATGAACTAATACCTCGTTTACTCCTTTTCCTCTTAACTTTTTTGATATCAAAGCCGCTTTTATGAATTGTGGTCTAGCTCCTACTACAGAGAGTATTTTCATATCTTTTCTTCCAAAGGTTTAAATAGGTCTTTCTCCTTTTGGTAGAAGTAAATACTTCTACACTTGGGACACTTTAATACAACCTCGCTGGAAGTTCCCTTTATAAGTATTCCTTTAATAGTTTTATGAATTAATACTACTCCACATTTGCAAACCCATCCAACCCTTTTAGCGGGATTTCCTAAAACTAAACCATACGATGGAACATCCTTAGTTACAACCGCCCCC
>Ga0256833_1003412_pt1 | contig 10853 bp, 13 predicted proteins | sample 356284metaG_FD_190535 | JGI IMG/M metagenome (GOLD analysis project Ga0256833, IMG submission 190535) | Hydrothermal vent microbial communities from Mid Atlantic Ridge, Atlantic Ocean - 356-284 | ecosystem: Environmental > Aquatic > Marine > Hydrothermal vents | place: Atlantic Ocean: Mid...
ATTTGAAGGCCGTGGGGCTGGCAAAGTGGAAGGTGAAGCGGCGGGGCGGCTCGCAGCGGGCGGTCAGCCAGGGGCGGCCCAGGTCGGCGAAGGTGGTCTGCGCCTGCCAGTGGTCTGCTTCTGGGGGTGGGGGCACGATGCGGAAGCGGCAGAAGTCGAGTTCCACCACCGCGTCGGGGGCCAGGGCGCCGCCGGGGGCGGCGGCGTCCAGCAGCAGGGCGGTGAGGTCGGCGTGGAGGGAGGTGATGCGCAGGCGGTAGGGCTTTTCGGGGTGGAACTGACCGCCGGGGAAAGCGCCCAGCAGATTGGAGACGGTGAAAGGCCGCCAGGGCGGGTCGGCCTCGGCGTGCATGCGGGCGGCCAGGGCGGGGTCGGCCTGCGCCACCACCCGGAGCAGCAGGGCATGGGCGGCGCGCCCCCACCAGCGGGGCAGCGGGCGCTCGGGGGCGGGGTTCTCAGGCCGCAGGTGCAGCACCAGGGAGAGCAGTTCCGGGGCGGTCATGGGGCATCACCATAGCGTTGGGCGCGGGCGGCGTCGCGCACGGCCTGCAGGTCGAGGATCTCGGCCACTTCGTAGCGCGGCGGCAGGGCGTGGGGCACCGGGCGGATGCGCACCACCGGCGGGAAGTAGCCCATCCGCCCGTGCAGGTCGGCCAGCAGCAGCGCGGCGATGAAGTTGAGGGCCGGCAGGTTGACCAGGATGGCTTCGGTCTGCCACTGGTTGGGGGTGAGGGGCACCTGGGCGAGCAGGGCTTCCAGTTGAGGGCGGAAGGGCTGGGCGTTGTCGAAGTGCACCGGCACGGCAATCACCTGCGCGATGGCCTGGCCGGTGAGGGTTTCGATTTGCGCTTTTTGTTCGTCGGTGAGGGGGTGGGAGAAGTTGAGGAGGAGCATGGCGAGATATCTCCAGGGTTACGAGGTGGTATAATTTGTACAGGGTTTCTGTACGTGTCTGCGAGGTGATACCATGACCATTCACACGACTTATACGAACGCGCGTGCACGGCTGGCGCAATTGCTGGACGAGGTGACCGAGGGGCGCGAGATTGTCATCATCCGGCGCCGGAAGGGGGAAAGCGTGGCGATGATTGCCGCCGATGAATTGGCCAGCCTGCTCGAGACGGCTTACTTGCTGCGCTCGCCAAAGAACGCCGAGCGTCTGCTGGCAGCGTTGGGGCGGGCGTTGAAGGGCGAGGGGGAAGCGCTTTCCCTCGAGGAACTGCGGGCCGAGGTGGGGTTTGAGCAGCAAGAAGCGTGAAGCGGTGTTCCAGCCGGAGTTCATCGAGGACCTGCGCTATTGGGTGGAAACCGACCGCAGGCTGGCGTTGCGCGCTTTTCGGTTGATTGAGGCCATTTTGCGCGACCCCTTTGAGGGCATCGGGAAGCCTGAACCGCTCAAATACCTGGGGGAGGGGGTGTGGTCGCGCCGCCTGACGCGCGAACACCGTATTGTGTACCTGGTGCGGGATGAACGGGTGGATTTTTTGCAGGGGCGGTATCATTATTGAGCACATCCATGCTGTGTTTCACGGATGGCGTGACCCAAGCACACGGTTCAGCGTTTCTTTCAAGCGCTGTTGGCTGGGAGGCGTCAGCCGCCAGCGCCCAGGTGCAGCCTGGTGTATTGCTACCACGACGATCTCTATGCGGTAGGCGCGTGCCAGATCTTGCAGTTGGGTGCCGGGCATCTTTTCTACCGCCCAAATCCTGCCGGTGTACGTTCCCAAATACTCTCGTCCTGCAATGGTGGTGAGTTGGTCGATGGCGAAACGCTTGCCTTTGCGGGTGGCTTTGGCCTCGATGACGGCGACTTGATTGCCTCGGCGCACCAGGAAGTCGATTTCAAAAGCGGGGAACTTGACGTTGTCCCAACATTGATCTGTGTGGGTTTCCAGGAAACGCCCCAAAGCGACTTCCTGAGGGTTGCTGTAGTGAAGGCGAGCCTCGGGCTTTAGGCCGTGCGCTGCCAGATAATCTTCCAATTTGAGGAGGGAGGGTAGTGTCTCAGAAACCTGCTGCACGCCTTGTGTGGAAAAGAGAATACGATGCAGGCGGGTTTGTTTCTTTTCGCTTTGGAGATATACCACCGTAGCCTGATTTTGTCGTGCGAGGCCGTAACCGGCCCAGGCCATCGGCTTGGTGCCGCTGGTGAGGTTGAAAATCATGCCAGGGCGGTAGGCTTTGGCGAAGGCTTCTTGCAGGGAGGTGATGTCGTAGGCGTCTTGCAATAGCAGTTTTTTAGCGTGAGGAAGGAGGCTATTGAGGTTTTGCGCGACCCGCTGCGTGCGCGCGGTGTAGGCCAAGAGGTGCAAGTCTGGCTTCAAGGCGCGGTCCACGAGCACGATGGGGATGGGCTGTTCGCCGATGAGGGAGAGGAGGGTGGTCATGGTAAATTTCCTCTTAACGCGACTGCTTCACTCTATGAGGCCAACCCCCATGTTTCTGCTAAAGCGCGTAAATTGGGCATGATGCGTTGATCTATTTTGTCTTGTAATTTGGCAAGCGATTGTAGGGTTTTCTTTTTCTTGCGTTGATGTTCAGCGTGATCCAAAGGGTTACGCACATTCTTTAAGTCTATCCAAACCTGTTTCAAGGTTTCGCGCTCATCTTCAGGCCACTTCAACAATTCCAAGCCCCAGCGATTCAGGTCATCCTCGGTAAATTCCCGTTCCCGATCTTCGGGGTGGGGTTTTCCAATTAGCGAAAGGCCGGAAATGGCTCTTTCGAAAGGAATTCTCCGTTCCAGTAAGTAGTCCAGGGGTTGATTTAACCGATGAGTAACAGCATCTATAAGCCACTCACGTGCCAGGGTAATTGCTTGAATGATCTGTCCTTTTTGGTAATACCATTCGACTAATTTGAACTCGGTTTGCAACATCTTGGCCGTATCATTGCCATCGTCTTGAAATTGGCCAAAGGCATCTACAACCTGCTTTTTAAGCACGTTGAAAGGGGGGGCGATTACTTTGAGCTCTTGTTGAGCACGATTCAAGGCTTGTTCCAGTTTCCCAGCTTCTTGCATCAGTGTAAAAGGTTGACATAAACGCGCCGCTTGAGAGATCGTGTTCAGTGTGTTCGCTGCCTCGGCTAATACACCCTCTTTTGCGTGTTGAGGATTGAGCAAGATAGATAAGTTTCGTGCGTTACCCGTTTGAGTGAATTGCTCTGTGGCGGTAAGCCAATCGAACATGGCGACAAAATCCGACAGATCAATTACGGGAGCGGGCTTTCCTTCGTTGGGGTTTCCCAATTCGTAGGCTCCGTAATAAATAGCTTTGATAGTGACGTTGCGTGCCGCTTTCAAGAAAGCAGCGAAAACAAACACGAGGAATGGGATAGAACGCAAGCCGTGAGTGATATCGAAAATCACAGTGTCGTGGTCTGCGACGCGGTCGAGAATTTTATCGAACCATTTCCACATTTCTTGTACTGATTGCCCTTTGTCAATAGGGATGCGGCGGATGCGCTTGTCCCCCAGGGCGTCCAGCACAGGCCATGTGCTTGCCTGGGCCTCTGGTGTCACGAACACCAACATCTCATCGTAAGGAACGAATTGACGCAAGGCTTCGGGGAACACCCGCCCGGTGTAGGTTCGCCCATCGTACTCGTACTTTGTTTCGATGGGGCGTACACCCAAGAAAGTGATGATTTTTCTGCTCATGGCATTTACTCCGGTATTTTGTAGTAGCGTCTTTTGACCCACACCGATTGGCTGCCGTCTTCTAAGGAGATGACAGCGTAGTCTACCTCGGCTTTCCCGGCAGGGGTGTAGCCTTGGGGGAGAATTTGGTGCCGGTTGATGCGATAGCGTTTTTCCGGATGTTCAGCATCTGCTACATAGCGCTGGTCTTTGGATATTTTCCCTTTGCGCCACGGCCAATCGTTGGATGGCTTGAGCGGGGGAGGGGCATCTGGACGTGCGTGGCTCTGGCTTTGAGGCTGGGAAGCGCGGGATGGTTGATATCCGTCCAACAACATCCGCCCGTAGCCGCTCTTGGTTTTGGCGCCTATGCCTTCGCGCCAGAGTGCTTCGGCAAGGATAGCGAAAGCGGTTTCTACCCAATCTTCCGGGCCTGCCAAAGCGATGTGGTATTTCCCGGTCGCGGTCAGGAACGGAATGGGGGTGGGGCTGTCCCAATCGGCGGGAGGCACGCTTTTTCCCTGGTAGTAATCGGGATGGTGCACGGTGATGATATCTGGCCACAGAGCTTTACCCTGATAGCCGCTGCCCGGCACATAGAGCGCATCGAAGAAGGTGACGCAGCCCGCCTGCTCCGTGGTGCCAAACAATTCCCTATGCGCCCATCCGGTTTCCTTGCGCCATTCTTCTCCCTCTAAATAGTGGTGGGCAAACGACGCAGCCAGCCCTTTGAGCGCGCTGCCCGGGATGTAGGGCACGCCGTAGGTGCGGTGCAGGGCAATGGAGGTTTCCAGCACGCTTTCGGCGCCCAGGTTGATCGCCAGGCGGCCTTGCACCGTGGCTTTGCGAGTTTGCGCACCGGCGTTTTTGAGGGCGGCTTCCCACCGCGCATAGAAAGCGCGGTAGTTAGGCGGTTCGTGGATATTTGCAACCTGTTTCACCAGGACGTGCTCGGGTTTGGTTTCCTCGTTTTCAACAGAGGTATTGTAGAATTTGTCGAGCCACAGGCCGGCGTGGGTTGTCCTGTGAGGTTGTGCATTGGCCAATACACGGCGTCTACTTTGGCTCATGTCAATCTCCTTCCCCGGCGGTGATGTCCACATTTAAGATAGACTGCGAAAAACGTTTGAACCAGGTCAATGCCAGCATGGCTTGGCGCGTCAGGTAAGCATACTCGGCTAACTCGGCCTCACGGCTTTTCTGTAGAAGGGCGTCGCGGCTAGCCTCGCCAAGGACGTCAGCCAGGTCGTCCAGCAATCGATGATAGGGCCACTCGTTGCTGCCGCTGGCTTTGGCCTCCACAAAGGCCAGGGCCTGCGCCAGCCCGGCAGTGCGGATCAGAACAGGAAGTTTTTGCGCCATACGTCCGTAACTTTCGCGTCGGGATGACTCTTCGTTTTGGTAGTTCGCAACTTTTTCATACACTGCTCTGGCATATTGTTGCTCTAAGGTTTGCATGATGCCCTCCATTACAGCATTCGCAACTGGCACAAGCCACGCCCGACTGTTGCTTTGCCGCCTAATTGAAGTGGTTTATCAATGAGGCCGCGCACGGTGGCGAAAACTGTGTCGATATCGGCTTTTACAGGAGCCGCCACGACAACGCCGCTCAATACACTTTCGGCAGGCAAAGATTCTTCATACCAGAGAGCACCTTTTTTGACCGTTTTCTTCTCGCTCTCTAACGCAATGCGGGCGACAACTTCGGTGGCGTGTTCCACGAAGAAACCAAAGATTTCATCGTGCACGATGCAGAAACGTTTCTTGAAAATTTCCTGCCATGCAGGGTCGTTAGGAAATAAAACGGAAGCAAAGGCCTTGGCCCAGGCGTCGGCGTCGTTTCTGGCCTTCAGTTGTATATCTTCCAGAACGATAGGCCCATGGCTTGTTTGCAGGTCGGTCTCCGCGGCTGTCAAGCATTCGCTTTGCTGTGAAACGGCAGGAACTTTGTCGGGGAAGGCATTAGTTGACGTCATTTCGGTGTCGCGCAAAAAGCGGCGCAACACGAAGGGCGAAGTAACCCAGGCGAAAGTTCCGGCCAGGCTACGGATAGGCATGAGCAGTAAGCGCTGATCGGTAAAATGTACCGAGCCAGCGTAAGCATCGGCGTTAGCGGTTTCCGGCCCAAAAATTGCCTCGCGGTTTGCCGTATCGCAGGCGTCGCGCAGTACGCCCTTGAGCGAGGAGCCGGGCAGGTAAGGCAGGTTGGTGGCTTTTTCGCGGGCAATGGGCAAGTCAATGACGCCGACGCCCTGGCCGGTGCCGGCATGGAGGGGTGAAAGAGCGTGAACGAAAAGCAGCTTGGTATTCATGGCTATTTTCCTTTCAGGTAAGCGAGGAAGGCTTGTAAGACGTTGGGGTTGCCTTTAAGGACAGGAATATGTTGGGCTTCTTCTGGGGTTAACTTGCTTCTCACCTGCCGAGCGTCGGGGGCACCTTTGAGAACCAGCCCGCCGGGCGGCGTGTAAGGTTCGTCAGCATCCACCGGTTCCCACTGCAGGATGAGCGCTAACCCTACCGCCCCATCCGAGCAGGCGAGGGGCCGCAGGATGAGCGGGCTGGCGAGGCGGTCGTGACCTGCGCCTTCTAAGCTGGTTTGATCAGGGTCGCCTTTTGTGTCGTCTTTGAACTTGAAGATGATAGGCAGCCCGAATTGCCCACGCGGGAATTTGTGTACCGGATGTGTAGGAGTGTGGCCTGGGGAGTGTCCGTCTGGCCCAAAACGCCTACGGATTTCATCAGGTTCGGGCCATTTGCTACGCCCGAAGGGGCGTGGTTTCCCTTTGATCATTTTGGGCTTGCGGTCTTGTCGGAAATTTTTGAGGGCATTAAAGAGTGTGCGCCAGGCTTGCTCGGCGGTGGGCTTGATGGAGGTGAGGACGTACTTTGCGTTTCCCAGATTGGGCACGCCTTCCGGCCAATGCCCGCGAACCACGTGTTCTGCTAATCCTTCTTGTATTTCGTGCACTACACGGTGGCATGGCGTGCTTATGTCTTCTCGCTGCAACGCCCCAAAACCGCGTCGGGTGCGCGCCCCGATACCGCCGAAGGTTTCCCATGCCCAGAGAGCGGCCTGCACATCTTTTTGATATTTTCTGTCGTACCGAATTTCGATGGCAAAAGCAACGCCTTCTTGCACAAACCCGGCTTCTTTATCATCTGTCTTACGCAGCGGGAAAGCAACGTAACCATATGGAGACTTTACATCACCATAATCAACCTGGTGTCCTTTGTTGTCTTTCACTTTTCGCACAATCTTTCCTGGATTGGGCTTCTCTATCACCGCAATGCTGACTTTTGATGGCCCCGCCTTCTCCTTGCCGCCCGCCGAGCCCCAGATTTCTTCTTCCCTTTGGCGCATGGCGTTCAAATTGCCGTTGAAGGCCCCGCCGCGGGTGGCGCGCCACCAGAAACGCAGGTGGCCGCGGATCTCGGCTGCCCGCACCACGGTGATAGGGTCGGCTTTTCCCGGTTCCACGCCGCCGCCGTAAAGCGGGGTAATCAGCCGGTATTTCCGAATTTCGGTGATGAAGCCCGTTGTTTCATCTGACTTTACTTTGATGGCGGCTGGCGGTTTTTTGTCAGAATTTCTTTTAGGCATGGGAAACCTCCATGTTTGCAAGTTGCCCGTTCCAGGTGCCCAACACGGCTAACCCAAAGCCATCCCGGCGTGCCTGTGCATCATCGCTGATATTTTGCATCCAGGTAGCATTCACGAAAGCGCGAATAGCGTCCTCGTTACCTTCCAGTTTCAGATAGTACACGCTTCCGGCGGGTGCTAATCGACGGTTGGGTTTCGGCTTACCCTTCTGGTAATCCCACCCGGAAACGGTCTGATAGCGTGGCACGGCGGCAGTGACGATGTTGGCTTGTGCTCCGGCTTGTTGCAGCCCCCAGGAAGGCAAACAACCCTGGTCGAAAAAAGCCGGTGTTAGTAGCACCAGGCGGCAGGCTTTGTCTTTGACAATGCGCTCTCGAATTGCGTCTGGGCAGGCAGGAAAATGAAAGTTTGCCTTGCGCCAACTCGCCACGCGCCGTTCGCCGCCCAAAAAGCCCCAGTTCCATTGCAACTCGGCGTCCGTTTCAAGCAACAGGCCGAATGCCTGGGCGTCGCCCAGCGAGGCGTTGCCCTTTTCCGTGGGTAGGCGGGTAAATTCCAGCCCGCTGGTGACAAAAAGCCCGCCTTCCTCGGCGGTTTGTGTTTCAGGTGCGATGCGCACATGCACGCGATAATCTTGCGGCAGTGCGGGCAGCCCGCGAAGGCGGATGTCTGGGATGATTTCTTCTTCCTGCGGCGCACGCAGCCATGCTTCAAAGTCTTCCCAGTTCCAGAAGGCTGGCTTCTGACGATGCACCTTTTCTTTGTATGCTTTATGTGGGGCAACAATGGCAGGTAATTGCGGAAGATTCGTAGCTATCCCATTTGGCAGTTCAACCGGGCGCAGCCAAAGCTGGCGTGCTGCTTGAGGGTGTGTGCCTGCATCCTCTGTTTTCAGTATCAAGGCATCTGCTGGAGCGGGCACAAATAAGTGCTCCGCGTTGCCATCAGCGTCCAGTTTGGCCAGCAAAGGGCCGCGGATTTGTTTTTGTAACAGGTCATCAATGCGGGAGTCGTCGAACTGGCCTGTTTGGGTATCTGTGCCGGCCAGCGTTCGCACTGCCCCTGCCAGGGTGGACGGGAAGGGGAAGGGCAAAGTTGTCGCCCGGGCTCCTGGCGCGGCAGTAAAAGGCCGCCCGTCGCGAAAAATGAGCGGGTCACGAGGGGTGATCAGCCAGGTGGTCATTAGGCAGCCTCCTCTTTCAATGGTAGATTTGCCAGATCTTTCGCTTTGGCAAATTCCAGCGCTACGATCATCTCCAGCGCCAGCTCATCGACAGCAACTTCGTTCAGCCAGGCTTGCAACTGCTCGCGTACATCTTGTGGCAATTCGTCATTTCCGCCGGATTGCCGCTTGCGCTTGATGATGCGCAGGGCTTCTTGCTGCATCATTTCTTGTACTTTGTCTTCCGGTAATTCAACTTCGTGCAGTGTGTCATACATTTTTTGCAATTCGTAGGCCGTGCCGCGGCTGAGCAAACCTTGTCGATGATAGTCTGCTAATGTGTGCAAACGGCCAGATAACGCAGCCCATTGTGCAACCACTTCCCTGTCGGCTCCGCTGCGCTTGCTGGAAACAATGCACAGGCTGTTTTTGCCTTTCTCGTCCTTTGCCCGTTTCTCGGCAGAGCGCGCCAGTTGTAACACTTCGGAAAGCGGTTCCAGATGGTGAGCGAGCACCAGCCCGCCGGAAAGCGTACCAATCTTGCTGAATGCTTCGCCCAGTTCTTGCAAACAATCCAAGGCGGTGTGCAAAGGCAAATATGCCATGATGTCATCACCGCCTACATAAATTGGCGTGCCGCCGTGTTTTTTGATGATCCCTTTGGCCTGGTCGGCGAAGGCGCTCAAACGGCGTGAAAGATGTCGGTGCTCTTCTGCCGTGTTCAGGCTATCCACTTTTTTGCCCATGCTGTCGCCGTCGGCTACAAGGAGAGCGTAATAAACACCGGGGGTTTTCCCTGCCGCGTATTGTCTCAGCATGTCCGTCAGGTATTTGGGGTAAAGCAGCAGCCTCTCATTATCCAAAACTTCAGCCAAGCGAGCGGGGTAAAGAAGAATGGCGTTATCATCTTTGAAGGCTTTTTCGCTAATGCTATCAACCCACGCTCGTAAACTGCGGTGGAGTTTATCCCAATTCTCTTTGGGTAAACCGTCTATGAAAGGCTTTGCAGCTAATGCTGAAGTGCTGGGGAATTCATTTTGGGGAGATTTTCCTAATCGCTTGAGCAAATCTACACCCGAAAGCCGCTCACCACGCCGTGCGCCAAAAATAGAATACAGCCACTCAATTTTCTTTTCCTGTGCTTTTTGGGAATCCTTCTTGTGATTCGGATAAGCGTTCTCGTTAATCACTGACTCGCGGGAAGCATCCAGTGATGATTTGGGAACCATTTCCCCCTGAGCAGGTGCAAAATTCCGAGTGTTCTTGCGTGCCGCCAGCCAGGCTGCTGCCTGATGCTGGGCTTGAATATACCCCCCTTCATCTTTGAGCGGTACCGCTACCCAGTAGAACTCCAACAGGCTCTCGATTTGGGATTCTGCTACTGCCCGCTTGAAATCTGTTCCCGCTTGATATGCCAACTTGTTGAAGACATCGCTCGCCAGATCGTTTAGCCGCCTCTTGATAGCTGCTTCAACCTTCTTTCCCAATACTTCCGGCGGGCTTTCGACGAGGGCTTGTATGATATTGGGGACGTTGAAGTCTGTGCCTGGGTGCAATGTATCCAAACTTTCTGGCGCAGGGAAAATAAGACTCGTGATACCTTCAGATTCAGCGATGGTTTTTGCCCCTGCTTTTGCCAATTCGCTTAGCAGCCAGGAGCCATACTGCAAATCGCGGCTGCGCCGCGCGGTGGTAATAAACTCCTGTACTGGCCCAATAGAGAAACGAAACAAGTGTGTCATTATATTCTCCTTCCCCGCTGAGCGAATTTGCCAATATCATGCAACAGCCCCCCTAAGGCCACACGCATCCTCGTTTCAAAATTATCCATACGGCCCTCCTTGGATTGTTGTAAGGAGTAAAGTAGAACTCAGACTTGGCAGTGGCAGTTTTTTCCGCCCCAAGTCACAAAAGCATTTGCTTCTCCCCCTTATTTTGGAGGAAGGGGTTGATGCTCCGTTGGTGGAAGAAAACAAAGCATGGAATACTCCCCTGGCAATACATCGTAGGGTTTACAATCTCGCTCATGGAAAGTATAGCACAAAAGCGCGTTGCACAACCGCACTTGTGGGTGTTTTTTTCAGAGAGTGGGGTAGGCAGGCTACAGCGGCTCTGTGCCCTCGGTGAGGGTTGGCCGGACAGCGGTCGGAGGCAAAAAGGGGATAACGCTTTTGCCGGTGATTTCCCCGGAAATGCCGGAAGAAATGAGGGTGTTCATGCCCTTGGTGGCTCCGGGGGAGATGAGTTCAGCGCGGCGTTGGGTGCCCGATGTTGCCAAAATAGGGCGTTCCCGTTAGGCGGCGCTTTCCATGCCTTCCGGGAAGGGCAGTGGTATAATTGTAGCGCCCGCCCGCGACGACACGGGTGGGCTGTTTTGTAAACTTTTGGGTAGTTTTGGGAAAATCTATGACCATTGGCCATGTGAAAACCGTTGACATCAACGACGAAAT
>Ga0256833_1003413_pt1 | contig 10852 bp, 11 predicted proteins | sample 356284metaG_FD_190535 | JGI IMG/M metagenome (GOLD analysis project Ga0256833, IMG submission 190535) | Hydrothermal vent microbial communities from Mid Atlantic Ridge, Atlantic Ocean - 356-284 | ecosystem: Environmental > Aquatic > Marine > Hydrothermal vents | place: Atlantic Ocean: Mid...
TCGAAGAGATAGGTCCCTTCTGCTCTCCCTCCTACCAGAACAATTCCATGGACCCCACTTAGACGGTGTCCAATTTTTTGTCAGGAGGTGAGGAAAGTGCGCTTGAAACCCCATGCCCTTTTCCTTTAAAATTTCATTGCGTCGATCGGGCCCGTAGCTCAATCGGCAGAGCAGCGGACTCATAATCCGTGGGTTGCAGGTTCGAGTCCTGCCGGGCCCATTCCTCATATTATCTTTTCGAGAACCTCCCTGAGCTTTCTGTATGTCTCCCTCACTCCCTCGGGAATTACCTTCGTGTATCCGGTTATGGGCATGAAGTTGGTATCTCCATTCCACCTTGGAACCACATGCATGTGGAGGTGGTCGTCGATTCCAGCACCGGCCACCCTCCCGAGATTCATCCCTATATTGAACCCGTCGGGTCTATAAGCCTCCTTCAGCATCCTTATGGACAGGGTGACCAGCTCCATCATCTCCTGATGCTCCTGCGGTGTCATATCCTCCAGATTCCTTATATGCCTATAGGGGGCCACCATGAGGTGTCCCGTGTTGTACGGAAACAGATTCATTATGATGAAGTTATGCTTACCCCTGTACAGGACGAGGTTCTCTTCGGAGGGTTCCCCGGCGGGACGGGTGCAGAATATACACTCGTCCCTCGCATCAACATTGAGGATGTATGTTATTCTCCACGGTGCCCACAGCCTCTTCATGGGCAAAGTTTAAGGGACCTCACATCCGAATCTTCAGGGCCTTCTTCAGGGAGAGAATCCTCTCCAGACTGCCCTTCCTGAAGAACTTAACGCTGCCGTTCTCCACCCTTATCAAATCGTAATGGGGAAAGCGCACCCTTATCCTGTGGATGTCCAGGAGTTTCTGCACCTCCGGGGGAAGGGGGCCAAACCTGTCCTCCAGCTCCCATTCTATGGAGTCAATTTCCGCGAGGGTGGTGGCAGACGAAAGCCTCTCATAGAAATAAAGCCTTACATCCCCGCTGGAGATATACTCCGGGGGAATGAAGACCCTGTCCCTGATTTCCAGAATCGTATCACTCTCTGCCTCCTCGCCTTTCAGGCGCCTCAGGGCATTCTCAAAATACTTCATGTAAAGCCACAATCCGACGGAATGGGCATGGCCGCTCTGCTCGAATCCAAATATATTTCCCGCCCCCCTTATCTCCAGGTCCGCCAGAGCAATATCCAGGCCGCTCCCCAGATAATTATAGGAAGCGATGGCCTTCAGCCTCTTTTCGGCCTCTGGAGTCAGTTTCCCCTGTACCAGGAAGTATGCAAATCCCTGCCTGTCAGAGCGGCCCACCCTCCCCCTGAGCTGATGCAGTTCGGCAAGCCCCATTATCTCAGCCCTCTGAACGATTATGGTATTGGCATTGGGAAAGTCCAGCCCCGATTCCACTATGTTGGTGGAAAGGAGGACATCCACCTGACCCTCCATGAACTGAAGGAATGCCTTTTCGATCCGCCTCCTGTCCATCCTGCCGTGAATCCTGAATATCCTAATTCCCGGGAAGAATTCCCTGAGCTTCTGCTCTACAGTCTCCAGCTCTCTTATGCGGTTGTAGATGTAGAAGACCTGCCCTCCTCTCTCTATCTCCTTCGATATCGCATACTTCACTATTTCATCCGAATACTCGGCGATGTAGGTAATCACCTGCCTGCGCCCCTGCGGAGGGGTTCTGATGACCGAAACATCCATCAATCCCTTCAGGGCAATGGACAGGGTTCTGGGTATGGGGGTTGCGGATAGATACAGGGTATCCACATCAAGCTTCAGATTGCGCAGCCTCTCCTTATGGCGAACACCGAACTTGTGCTCCTCATCCACGATAAGCAGTCCCAGGTCCCTGAAGACGATGTCCTTCGAAAGGAGCCTGTGGGTCCCGATCACTATATCCACCAGACCTCTTGCAATATCCTCCTTTATGCGCCTGGCCTGAGCGGGGGTCTGGAGGCGGGAGAGCATTTCCACCCTGATTCCGAACTCCTCCAGCCTCTTCTTGAAATTCCTGTAGTGCTGATATGCCAGGATGGTGGTGGGCACCAGAAGGGCCACCTGTTTCCCGGACCACACGGCCTTGAATGCGGCCCTTATGGCCACTTCTGTCTTCCCGAAGCCCACATCGCCCGCCACCAGTCTCTCCATGATTCGCGGGGATTCCATATCGGAGAGGACATCCCTGATCGCCCTGAGCTGATCCGGGGTCTCCCTGTAGGGGAAAGTGGCCTCCAGAAGGGCCTCCTCCTCGAATCTGCCAAAAGCAAAGCCCTTTCTCCCCCTCCTGAAAGCCATCCTGGACATGAGGGTCATCGCGAGTTTTTCCGCAGAGCGTCTCGCACGCGACCTGCGGGCAATCCACGAACGGGAGGCCATCTCATCTATATCCACCCGTTCGGCTCCCGTGTACTTGCGAACCTTCCGCAGATTGTAAATGGGAACATAGAGCAACCCATCCCTGTAGCGAATCCGCAGAAACTCCACGGGGATGCCCCCCGACTCCCTTATCTCCATCCCCTCGAACCTGCCTATCCCATAATCCTCATGGACAACCAGCTCCCCCACCTGAAGGGTCCGGGCCATCTGTAGAGTCCTCTTCGGGAGGGAGGACATGAAGATGCCGGAAGAAATCAGGACTACCCTCCCTCCATCGTCCACGAAGCCCTCCCTGAACTCTGCCGGGAGAATTTCCACCTGCGGATACAGTTCCCTGATCCTCTGCGCCCTCCATTCGTCCTTCGTGGCGAATATGACCCTGTATCCCTTCTCCAGATAGGAGGCAATCCCCTCAGATACCACCTTCGATGTAAACATGATGGACCTGACATGGGGAGGGGCAGGGTCCATGGATTCCTCCACCACGATGTACTTTCCATCGAAAGGCTCCTCTGAATAAACCCGGAACCTCACACTTCCCACCTTTTCGAAGGATCTCTGAGTCTGCACATCGAAGCGCCTTATTTCCTCCACCTCATCCCCGAAGAAGTCCAGACGCACCGGATACTCGAATCCCGGCGGGAACACATCCAGGATGGAACCCCTGACCGCAAACTGCCCTTCCTCCTCCACATACTCCACCCTCTCCAGGCCGCTTCTGAGGAGCAGTTCCACGAGTTCATCCCTCCCGGGAGCATCCCCGGGCCGAATCTCGAGATAACGGAACTTCAACCTTTCCTCGATCTCATGCCGGGAGGAGACCACCAGGAGCCCCTCGAACTGCTCCACCTCATCCCTCAGGGAATCATCTGGAGTGACGAAAAACACGAAGTCATTGTCCTCCAGCAATTTCCTCAGATAAAACACCTTGTAAGAAGAGGGCAGGAATTTGCTAATTTTCACGGAGAGGAAATTTTATTCCATCTGCCGGGTCCCTGTAAACTTTCTCCAAAGGAGGCCAGCATGAAGGAGTCAGACTTCTATGACTTCGATGTACTTATCCTGGGCGGGACAGGGCAGGTGGGAATGGCTGTGGCCCGAAAATTTGCATCGGAAGGTTTCTCCAGAATTGCCATAACCGGACTGAAGAAAGATGAGGTGGAAGATGCTCTGTCCACACTGCGAAAGGAGTTTCCCGGAGTCACCTTCGAAGGGGAATATGGAAACATTTTCGTGAGAGAGGAATCCCGCGAGAAGTCCAGAGACGAAGTTCTGGAAGAGATGGTCATGGATGCCCTGTCCGATTTCGACGAGGAAGTCTTTCAGAGGTCATTCCTCCACAGGATCATATCCCGCTACAGACCCCGCATAATCATAGACACTATAAACACAGCCACAGCACTGGCGTACCAGGACATCTTCACATCTTCCCGCAACATCCTCTCCATGCTGGAAAAAACATCGGCGGACGAGTTGAAGCTGGCTGTTCTGAAGCTTATTTCCTCCTCATCCATCCCCCTCCTCATCCGGCATATACAGATCCTGTGGGAATCGATGATAGAAAACAGCACCCGGGTTTACATCAAGGTGGGGACAACGGGAACCGGCGGAATGGGCCTGAACATCCCTTACACCCACGGAGAGGAAAGGCCCTCCAGGGTTCTGCTCTCCAAATCCGCGCTGGCGGGAGCCCACACCATGCTCCTCTTCCTTGCATCGAGAACCCCCTATTTCTCCATCCTTGGAAAGAGCAGGAAGAAGGGAATGGGCCCCATTGTAAAAGAGATCAAGCCTGCCGCACTGATTGCCTGGAAGAACATATCCCACGGTCCCATACAGAAGAAGGGGAAGCCCATCTACATATACGACGAAAAGGAGCCGATCATACTGAAGCCCGGAGAAGAATTCGACATCGATAAGGTGGAAAGGGGAAAGACCGACGGCAGGATCATGGAGGATGTGTATGTGGATACAGGAGAAAACGGCGTCTTTACCATAGAGGAATTCAAAGCCATTACCAGCCTCAATCAGATGGAAGCAGTAACTCCGGAAGAGATTGCAAATGCAGTATTCATGGAAGCGATGGGCGACATAACTTCTTTCGAAGTGCTGTCTGCTCTGGGCGGATCCCTCATGAACCCCTCCTACAGGGCCGGTTATCTCAGGTACAGGGCCCTCAGAATCCTTCAGGAGATGAAGGAAAAATACGGAGGGAAGAGCTGGGCATTCGAAATTCTGGGCCCTCCCCGCCTCAGCAAACTGATAATGGAAGCAGAAATGTTTCTTCAGATGTACAGAACAGCAGAGAGATTTCTCCAGAAGGATACAGGGGACATCGTAAGGGACATGGAGAGATTCGTCATGAGCAACGACTCCTACAGACAGACCGCCCTGTCCATAGGCATACCTGTTTTCATCTACCCTGATCGCCTCCTCATGACAAAGCGCCACTTCCGGGACAAGCACTGGGAGGGAAGATGGAAGGTGGATGACAGGCATCTGAATTTCTTCCGGAAGAACGAATGGGTGGATATAAGCGCCGAGAATGTGGAGAGATGGAAGAAGCGCATGAAGGACATACTGGAGGAGGCCCACAACCAGGACATGAGCTCCCGATTCGACAGGCCCATTTACAACTGGAATTTCGAGGATGGGGAACTCCTCATCGACCCCGGGGAATTCACCGCGTGGATATTCGAAAAGGAGGACATGGGATACAGGTATAAGACATCCTGAATCCCTTTAAACTTTGACACGATGAGGAGAAGGAAAAACCGCAATCTTTTGATAATTCTGGGACTTATAGTGGGGCTCATAGTTGCATTCCTGGCCTACAGAACCGCCTTTTCCCCTTCCGCAGGTAGTTTCAAGGTGGATTCCTCCATGGTGGTGAAGGGGGAACCAGACCCGACCATCGGAGTGCCCGATGCCCCCATAGTGATAGAAGAGTACTCCGACTTCACCTGCCCCCACTGCGCCCACTTCTCCCTGGATGTACTCCCGAAGCTATACAGGGATTACATAAGAACGGGAAAGGTCAAATTCGTCTTCAAGCCATTCCTCAGAACTCCCCAATCCCTCGCCCCGTCCCTCGCGGCCCTGTGCGCTTACGAACAGGACCCGGCCAGATTCTGGGAATACCACGAAAAGCTGTTCGAAGGCTTCATGAAAGCGGGACCTCCGTACTACAACAAAAGGAACTTCATCGCTCTGGCCAATCAGATGGGTCTGGATGTGGAGAAGTTTAAAAAGTGCTTCGAGAGCCAGAAATACAAAGAGGACCTCCTTACTCTCCAGAAGGAAGCCATAGAAAGGGGCGTGCGGGCAACTCCCACCCTGTTCATAGCCGGCTATCCCATAGAGGGGGCTCCCCCCTACGAGGACCTGAAACAGCTCATCGATAAGGCCCTGAAGAACATGGAGAACCCTCAGTCCGGGGGATAGGGATATGGGCAGGAAGGTCTTCGTGATCACCGCCCTGATAGGACTCGCTGTGAGCCTATACCTGACCTACGCCTATGTAATAGCCCACAGAATTGCATGTATAGGGGGTGGCTGTGAAATCGTGGCCGCCTCCCCCTACTCCAGAATATTCGGCATACCACAGCCCATAATGGGAATTGTGTTCTACCTGAGTGTAATCTCTGCCGCATTCTACAGAAAACTGAGAATGCTCCTTCCATTTCTGACGGCCATAGGGGCAGCATATTCCGTCTATCTGACATGGGTGGAGGTATCCATCCTGCATGCAATATGCATGTGGTGCATGATTTCCGCAATATGCACCTGGATACTCTTCGGCATTACACTGCTGTATGAGGACATTTGAGGAAACCTTTCTGATTCTCGGAAGAAGAAATCCCCGCATCTGGGTGGCTCTGGGAAAGAAAGTGGGACTCTTTAAAGTCTCCGGAAGCGGTCTTACGACATTCGCCCGATACAGGGGGCTTATTCAGGAAAGCAGAAGCGACATCTTCAGGGTAAAGGAGGCCAGAATTACCCGCTCCTATCACAGACTCATAAGGAATTACCTCTCCTTCAGAACCGCATCGAGGGCATTCAGGTACATGACGGGGCACCTGCCCCTTATGCATCCGGCAGAGGGCCTCCTCGCGGAAACCGAAGCATTCCTGAAGGAGCTACAGGAAGCGAGGGGAAACCACGAGAACCTATACATGCTCTGGCTATACAAATTCCACAGCATTACATCGGGAAAGGAACACATGCATCACTGTGTCAGGTGCGGCTCGCCAGATATAAGCCACTTTCAGAAGGGAGCGGGTCTGCTGTGCAGGAATTGCGCTCCCCCATCGGCCACTCCGCTCGAGAGAGTGGATCTGCTCATACTGGAGAACCTGGAGCGTCTGGACTTCAAAAGCGCCCTCTCCCTTAAGGGAAACATCACAAAGCTGATAGAAATACTGGAGGATATTCCCTCGTGGCATTCCTCTTAGCCTTCATCACAGCAATAGGGGAGACGACAAAAGACATAATCGCCCGCAGAATATCCCCCACCATGGCGGTGGCAGACCTCCTCTTCTGGTACAAACTCGTATCCATAATCGTAATCCTCCCATTCGCCCTTCTCTCCTGGAGATTCGAAAACACACCCCGCACCTATATTCTGGCGGTTTCGGATGGATTGCTCAACGCCTTCGCCTTCTACTCCTATCTCAGGGCCATTTCCCTCTCCCCGGTGTCCCTGATGGTGCCCCTTCTCGCATTTTCGCCGGTCCTCCTCCTGCTCACTTCCCCACTGATGCTCGGGGAATTCCCCGACAGCACGGGACTGGCGGGAATACTTCTCATAACCGCCGGCTCCTATATTCTGTACATGGAGAATTCCGGAGACCCCATCTCCCCCATAAGAGCCCTCCTGAAGGAAAAGGGAAGCCGATACATGCTACTAACTGTATTTCTCTGGTCCATAACCGCCAATCTGGACAAGCTTGGAACAGATGCCACATCCCCGGTGGTCTGGGTCCTCCTCATAAACCTGTTCGTGGCTGCAGGGGCATTCATCATGATGAAGAAGCACAGCGGCAGGTCCCTCCAGTTCCACCCGGCATCCCTGGTTATGGGCATTGCGGATGGAATAGGGGCGGTGGCCCAGATGGCCGCCCTCGGACTCACCATAGTCCCCTATGTGATTTCCATAAAGCGGCTCAGCGTCCTGATGTCCGTAATCGTTGGAACCACCTTCCTGAGGGAAGGAAAAGCCCTCCAGAGGATAACCGGAACCGCATTGATGCTGGCCGGATCCATCCTTATACTCATCAATATGTGAGGGTCGTGCCCCAGGAGATGGAAAGTTCTCCATTCATGTACCTGAACCGAAATCCCCTGTACGAAAATCGAACAGCATAGGTGAATCCCCGTCCCTTCACATACATCCCGGAGGGCCTGAGGGGAACATAAGCCCCATAGGCATACATGGAGCAGGCGGTACTGTAGTAGATGGCTCGAAAGAATCTGTAGAAGATGGATAGAACATCCCCGCACTTCCCATGGCTCCACGATATTTCGAAGGGTTCGGAGTTGTAAAAGGAAAACCTGACGGAGGATCTGGAAACGCGAACCCTGAGCCCCGCAGAAGGGGTCAGAGCCCAGGAGACTATATTGTAATAGTGGGAGCCGAAAAAGGCCCCCCTGAGGGACAGCAGACCCGTACGCATACCCACATGGATCCTGAAGTTCCTTCCCGTATCGGTCCACTCCCATACGGGGAAAAGCACCCTCCTGTAAACCAGGCGCGTGTAGATCCCATCCCTGTCCAGAGAGAGGGCAAGGGCATACCCCTCCAGACGCGTTCTGCCCACCGCCCCCCCCTCCACCGCCCCGGCCCTGAACCTTCCATAGAAATGAATCCGGCCCCTGCCAACGATACCCGCTTTCCAGTGCGGGCTCCCCGCGAGGAGGAGGAAATTCTTCCCCGAATCCCCATAGGCGGTAATAGGACCGTACTCCAGAAGAAGGGCCAGATTATCGTGGGAGCGGATGGACATTCCGGAAGTGGCTCTCAGATAAGAACTGCCCAGAAGTCCTGCAGAATACGATATGCGGAAATTACCGGCAGATAAACCCCCCAATCGGGCAATCCACCTCAGCGTATCCCCCCTTCCCCTCAGGGACAGCCCGGCACCATCTGAAGAAATCGATACAGAATAACGGACAGCGGACCTCCCCGCAGTGTCCACCCATCCCGTTCCCACCAGGCTCAAACGCCAGGGGTTCCCGCCGGCACCATCCTTAGAAGAGGAAACATAAATATACCGGGAAAGGACTTTCCCCTCCATGCGGGACAACCCCAGCAGTCTAAATACTTCATCCAGACTTTTGAAAGGGCGATGCGCGATTATGGAATCCACTTCCGAATCGCTCAGGAGGGGCACAGAAGAGATCTCCTGACGGGAAGCCGTGTTGACATCGATCAAATCCCCATATTCGTCCAGAAGGAGCAGGGTCGAATCCGCCTGCAGAAACAGACAGATTAACACAGAAAAATATTAAACGGTGTCCTGCTCTATCCCGAAGGACGCCCACCAGAGAAGGGCAATTATGGTCTTGGCATCGATTATCTGACCCCTTCTGACCATCCTCAGGGCTTCTTCATCCCTCACCCACAGTATCTCTATATCCTCATCCTCCTCAGGACTATTTTCCACGATATCGAATTCATCCACATAGAAGAGGTGGATGAGCTCTGTGCTGTATCCAGGAGCTACATAGAAACGGGTGACGAATTTCAAACTGTGGGCCACGATCCCTCCCTCCTCCCTGAGCTCCCTGAGGGCAGTCTCCCGGGGGGATTCCCCCTCCTCAAGAGTACCGGCGGGAATCTCTAAGAGCTTCTGGCCTGCAGGGTGCCTGTACTGCCTGACGAAGAGGAATCTTCCATTCCTATCCCTGACCAGCATCGCAACAGCCCCCGGATGGTGCACCACATCCCTGCGGAGCACCCTGCCCTCCAGTTCCACCTCATCCACAGTAACAGCGAAGACCCTGCCCTTAAAGACCGATTCCCTTTTCTTTAACATATTCCTCAGCCCTCCTTAAGTCCTCGGGAGTATCTATGGAAATACCCCCATAATCCTCCACAAGTATGGTCTTTATCCTCATTCCATTCTCCAGAGCCCTGAGTTGCTCAAGACCCTCAGCCTCCTCCAGAGGGGAGGGAGGGAGATTGACGAAAGAAAAGAGGGAGGTAATCCTGTAGCCATAAACCCCTATGTGCCTGAAGTAGCGGGCCCTTCCGGAGCGATCGTAGGGGATGGGACTTCTGGAAAAGTAGAGGGCAAAGCCCTTTCGGTCCATCACCACCTTAACCACATTGGGGTCCAGGGCCTCCTCCTCACCTGCAGGGGTCACAGGGGTGACGATATCGGCCGAAGGATCCGCCTCCAGCTCTTCGAAAATCATGTCCACGACCTCTGCCTTTATAAAAGGTTCATCCCCCTGAACATTCACCACGAACAGGCTCTGAAAATACTCCGCCACCTCGGCCACCCTGTCGGTCCCGCTCCGGTGGTGGGGGGATGTCATTGCCGCCCTATAACCGCTCTTTCGAACCAGATCATAAATGCGCTCATCATCCGTGGCAACTATTAGATGGTCAGCTTTTCTGGATCTTCTGAGATTCTCCAGGACCCATAGGATAACGGGCTTACCGCCGAGAGGTGCCAGCAATTTACCCGGAAATCGGGTGGCATTATACCGGGCAGGCACAACTATGAGATGTTTATAGTCCATGAGAGGCAGGGAAAGTTTAAACTCGCCCCTCAGACGATACCCACAACTCCAAGATTATGAACAAAGTTCCTCACATCGTACAGAACCCTCTCGTACGGTTCACCGGATCTGGAAGCAATTTCACGGGCTATATCCTCAACACTCCTGCCATCTTTTATTCCGTCCAATACGATGAGACCGGTTTCATTCACATGAACAACCCGTCCATCGGGGAATATTACTCTGTACCCGTGGTCCGTTTCGATTACTCTCCAATCTCCTTTTCCTGCAAAAGCCGGAGTCAATCTCCCTGCAACAAGAAGGGCAATGAAACCCGCAATAACTTTTATAAATGTTCTCCTGTTCATGTTGACTAAATTTTAAAGGCAAAGGGATAACTCGCAAGGGGTACCGCCTGAAATCCACTAAAGATTGAACATTAGTCAGAGGACTCCTATTACCACGAAATTATGAGACAGATAAACAGGATTCCCGACAGCCCGGGAAACCCTTACTGCACAGCAATAACCATAGATGAAATGGGAAGACCAGTAGAAATGCCGGGGGAAAGGGGGAGGAAGAAAAGGCCCCCGAACCAGAAAGGGAGGATTCAGAAGCAGGCTCCTGCCAGAGAGATGGAAGAGGGATCTGGTCCTTCACAGGCGATCCAGCCCATAATTATGCCTGATTCACCTTTGCTTCTGTGGATTATGCCCTGTTCTCAGTTGTTCTGGTT
>Ga0256833_1003414_pt1 | contig 10852 bp, 6 predicted proteins | sample 356284metaG_FD_190535 | JGI IMG/M metagenome (GOLD analysis project Ga0256833, IMG submission 190535) | Hydrothermal vent microbial communities from Mid Atlantic Ridge, Atlantic Ocean - 356-284 | ecosystem: Environmental > Aquatic > Marine > Hydrothermal vents | place: Atlantic Ocean: Mid...
TGATGAGAACAGGATTCTTGTGAAATTTGGCCTTATTACCCTGAACAAAAGCGTAAAGGCAGGAATAAACGCTTTAAAAAAGGTCGCAAGGTTGAACGGAGAAATCAGGACATGGCACATCTCCTTCGTTATGGCCCCGAGATTAAACGCCGCTGGCAGGCTTTCACACGCCCAGAAGGCATACAGACTGCTCGTTACAACTGACGGTAAGGAGGCCTCCGAGCTTGCAAGGGAGCTGAACGAGGAAAACAGGAAAAGGCAGCAGATAGAGGGTAAAATTTACCAGGAGGCAAAAGCACTGGTCCAGGAACTCAACATGCTTGATGACTGGGTACTTGTCCTCGGAAGCCCTCACTGGCACGAAGGTGTAATTGGTATAGTTGCATCAAAACTCGTTGAAGATTATTACAGGCCTACATTGATGATAAGTGTTAACGGGGATACGGCAAAGGGATCGGGCCGGAGCATCCCATCCTTTCACCTCTTTGATGCAATGAAACAGGTTGAAGACCTCTTTCAGGCATTTGGAGGGCATAAGTACGCCGCAGGTTTCAAAATAGACCCGTCCAACATCGAGAGCCTCAGGAGGAGAATTAACGAGGTCGCAAGATCCATGATCTCAAAGAACGATCTGATTCCGGAAGTTCACATAGATTCTGAGGTGGAAATAACAGACCTGAACGAGGAGTTTTTCGATGCGTACGAAAAGCTTATGCCGTTCGGACAGGGAAATCCGAGGCCTGTATTCTGTGTAAAAAACGCAGAAATCGTGGGCGAGCCCAGGGTTGTGGGTGAGAATCATCTGAAGTTTGCAATAAGGAAGAACAACGCCCACATATTCGCTTTTGCCCCGAGAAAGGCGGATCTTATCGAAAAGGTAAGACCCCTTTCTAAGGTAAATGTGGTATTTACCCTGACGCGGGACGAATGGGCAAGAAATCCGAAGTACGAACTTCGGGTTATTGACCTTAAATTTGAAGGAGGCAAAAATGAATGAACTCATGAAAAGAGTTTTTGAGCTCAAAGAGGAGATCATCTCATTACGCAGGCAAATACACGAAAATCCCGAGCTTTCGTTCGAAGAGAGGGAAACCACGGAGATCATAACATCCTATCTGAAGTCACACGGAATTGAAGTTCTCAGACCAACTCCCACCGGAGCAGTTGGATTGATTGAAGGTAAGAGAGGTAAAACGATAGCTCTTCGCGCGGATATAGATGCCCTTCCTGTAAAGGAAGAGACAGGCCTCCCCTACTCTTCCAGGCGGGAGGGCATCATGCATGCCTGTGGGCACGATGCTCACACGGCCATGCTGTTGGTGGCTGCAAGAATCCTTCAGGAAAACAGGGAAAAACTACACGGAACAGTAAAATTACTCTTTCAGCCGGCTGAGGAGAAGGCGGCCGGGGCACTGCAGCTGATAAAAGCAGGGGCACTTGAGGATCCCAGGCCGGATGCCATCATGGGGATCCATGTCTGGCCTTACAGTGATGCAGGTTCAATTGGCTATACGAAGGGGCCGGCAATGGCCTCCTCCGACTTCTTCAGTGTAAAAATAAAAGGAAGGGGAGGTCATGGCGCCTATCCACACAATACAATTGATCCTGTCAATGCACTCGTTCACACAGTTTCTTCGTTGAATTCCATCGTGGGAAGAACAGTCAATCCCCTGGATTCAGTTGTTTTGAGTGTGACCACCATACATGCAGGAACTGCAGGAAACATCATACCCGAGGAAGCAACATTTGGTGGAACAATAAGAACACTCAACGAGGATACCAGAAAGAAGATCGAGAGACTCTTCAAAAGTATTGTTACAAAGGTGCCGGAAAGTTTTGGCGCAAAATCTGAGATCGATTACAAAAATACAACAAAAGTGGTTTACAACTCGCCGGAATTCGTCGATTTTGTGGCTTCAGTTATGGATAAAGCCGGGATTTTTAAAAAAAGGGAGGAACTTCCCCCCACCCTCGGATCTGAGGACTTCTCTTTCTATCTGGAAAAGGTTCCTTTTGGCGCCTTTTTGAGACTCGGCGTAAGAAACGAGGCCATAGGGGCGGTTCACGGTCTTCACTCCCCCAAATTCACCATTGACGAGGAAGCACTTCCGTATGGAACTGCCCTGCATGTTGCGGTCGCTTACGAATTTTTAAAGGGAGAGTGACGGTCATGAATTATGTTTTCTTGAATGGAAAATTTATACCAAAAAATGAGGCAAAGATAAGTGTAGAAGACCGTGGGTTTCTCTTTGGTGATGGAATCTACGAGGTTATCCGTGCTTACAAAGGGAATCTCTTCCGCCTTGACGATCACATTGAAAGGCTCTTTCAGTCGGCAGAGGCGATAAAACTGCCCGTGGTTTACTCCGCAGATGAGATAAAGGAAAATGTCTTTAAATTACTCGAAATGTCAGATCAGAAGGATGTGGAAGTTTACATTGAATGGACGCGGGGCGTTGCCCCAAGAGAACACTCCTTTCCGGAAGATGCGACCCCCACATTTCTAATAATGCTACTCGAACCCCATTCTTCTCCACCTGAAAGATACAGAAAGGGCGTGAAGGTGGTCTCTTTTCCTGAGATAAGATGGAAGTATCCGTACATTAAAACAGTTAACCTGTTACCGAATGTGCTTGCCAAGCAACATGCCCGTGAAAACGATGCCTTTGAGGCAATTTTTGTCCATCAGGATACAGGTATCGTAACCGAGGGTTCGTCTTCAAACATACTGATGGTGAAAAGAGGGAAAGTCTATTGCCACGAAACAGACGAGTCCATCCTCTTTGGAATCACGCTGAAAGTCGTAATGGAGATATGCGAAAAAACGGGTATTGAGTACATTGGAGAGAAATTCACATACGACAAACTGATAGAAGCAGATGAGGTGTTTCTCTCAGGTACCGGAGCGGAGATAATGCCCGTGGTCCAGGTTGACGAGCATACGATATCTGACGGGAAACCTGGAGAGGTGACGAAAAAAATCCTTGCCGAATTTTTAAAAATGACCTGGCGGGAAGATAAAATTTCTGAATATATGGAGTAACGATATGGCAGCAAAAATAATTGATGGTAAGAGCATATCAAAGAAGGTCAAAGAAGAAATAAAAAGTGAGGTTCAAAAGCTCAGGGAGAAGGGTGTTGTGCCGAAGCTGACAGTTATTCTCGTGGGGGACGATCCGGCTTCTCAGGTTTATGTGAGGAATAAAGAGAAGAGTGCATCTCAGGTGGGCATAATCTCAGAGACTATCAGACTCCCTGAGAGTACAAAGGAATCGGAACTCCTGGAACTTGTAAAAAGATTAAACGATGATCCTGAAGTTGACGGGATTCTCGTTCAGTTGCCCTTACCAGAGCACATCTCAAAAGACTCTGTAATAGAGACGATATCACCGGATAAAGATGCTGATGGATTTCATCCTTACAATCTCGGGAGACTGCTCGCTGGAATTCCGTCGGTGATACCGTGTACGCCAAACGGTATAATGAGAATGATTGACGAGATAGGCTTTGAACTGAAGGGTAAAAATGCCGTTGTTGTAGGAAGAAGTGTAATCGTTGGCAAACCGGTGGCACAGCTCCTTCTTGCGAGGCACGCAACTGTTACGATTTGCCATTCCAGAACGAAAAATCTTGAATTTTACACGAAGAATGCAGATGTCCTTGTTGTAGCTGTGGGAAAACCTGAAATAATAAGTGGATCGCATATAAAGGATGGTGCGGTGGTAATAGATGTTGGGATCAATAGGCGGGATGATGGAAAACTTGTAGGAGATGTACACTTTGAAAGTGCGAAAGAAGTGGCGTCGTGGATAACCCCCGTTCCTGGTGGTGTTGGTCCCATGACCGTGGCAATGCTTCTTTACAATACGGTTTACCTGGCAAAGTTACATCACGGCATTGATAGTTGAGTTTGTAACAGGTGAGACATTTGGAACGAGGTCGATGGCAACGGTCATCCGTAAGGATGACCGTTGCCTCTTTATTGACCCTGGAGTAGCGCTTGCTCCCTGGAGATCTGGCCTGAAACCTCATCCCATCGAAATAGAGACCCGTGAAAAACACTGGCAAAAGATAAAAAATACTCTCAAAAGCTGTGAATTTGTGATAATTACACACTACCACTTCGACCATTTCAACCTGAAGGAACCCGAAGTTTTTTCTGGTAAGGTGGTGTTTCTCAAGGATCCCGATAAAAACATCAACTGGAGCCAGCACAAAAGAGCCTATGTGCTTCTTAAAAATATCCGTGAAATTGCGAAAAAGATTATAATTTCCGACGGCAGGGAGTTCGATCTTGATTGGGTAAGGCTGAGGTTCTCAGGTCCTGTGTTCCACGGTATAACCAGCAGGCTGGGGTTTGTTACGGAAGTCTTCGTCCAAAATCATCATGGCAATTTTCTTTTCACATCCGATGTTCAGGGTCCCGTACATCAGGATCAGGTGGAATTCATAATTAGAAACGAGCCCGAAATTGTCTATGTTGACGGACCCATGGTTTACCTCCTCGGAAACGCCTACGACAGGGAATCTCTGGAAAAATCCAAGGAAAACCTGAAGAAGATTCTTGAAGTCGAAAGACTGAGTACACTTGTGATTGATCACCACCTTACAAGGGATCTGGAATGGAAAAGTTACATAACGGATGTATTTGAACATGCAGATAAACTTGGTAAGAGAGTCGTTACCGCTGCAGAATTTATGGGCCTTGAAAACACATATTACGAGTCACGCAGGAAAGAACTTTACAGACTCTATCCAGGTTGACGGGATCTTTTTTAAAAAAACACATCCTCAGGCATTTATTGAACATTTTCGAGTAAACTTTTAAAATTCACTCATGGCCACGGCTATTTTTAAGGATCTGTGTCCAAACTGTTATGGAAATATAAGCTCTGAAAGACTAAAAGAAGGATTGCCATGCTCGAGATGTCTTCCCGATGTGAGCACAAATCCGTGTAGTTATCTGGAAAATACAGGTAACCTCAAAGGATTTTCAAACTTCTGCTTTGTATCCCGTGAATCTGCCAGATTTACTGAATTTTTCAAAGAAAAGCTTGGATTTGGGCCATGGGCACTTCAGGAAACCTGGGCACGGCGTGTCATTCTTGGTAACTCCTTTGCAATACTTGCACCAACAGGTGTGGGAAAGACTACATTTGGCCTTGCAATGGCGTCTTTTATTGATGGAAGATCGTACATCATCGTTCCAACGAGAATACTCGTAAAACAGGCGGAAGAGAAACTCAAAAAATTAACGACGAAAAAAGTGATTGCCTATTCGGGAAATAAGAAATACAGGGATGAAATAGCCTCAGGCAACTTTGAGATTCTCGTCACAACCCACATGTTTCTTTATAAGAATTTTGATCTCTTAAAAAATCACGACTTCGGATTTATCTTCGTTGATGATGTCGATTCGCTTCTGAAGGCGTCGAAAAATGTGGACTTTATCGTGAGACTCCTGGGATTCAGTGAAAGAGACATCAAAAGGGCCCTTTTTAAGCCAGATTTAAAGATCAGGAAAAAGCCCCGGGGAGTTCTCGTCATTTCCTCGGCTACCGTCCAGCCGAGAACTAAAAGGGTTATCCTTTTTCAGAATCTTCTCGGTTTCAGTGTTCAAAAATCTTCTTCAACCGTGAGAAATGTGGTTGACACAAAAATTGATGTAAAATCCCCTGAAGAGGGTCTCAATAGACTCTCTGAGCTTGTTGAAAGACTTGGGGATGGGGGGCTTGTCTATGTCTCGACTGATCTCGGTAAGGACTGGGTTGAAAAGGTAAAAGATCGGCTGGGAGCACTGACATACGAGGATAAAGAGGCCTTTGAAAGGTTTAAAAAGGGAGAGGTAAAGGTTCTCATCGGCATCTCTCACCACCAAAATCCCCTCGTGAGGGGGATCGATATGCCTGATCGGATCAGATATGCAGTCTTCCTCGGAGTTCCCAAGATCCTTTTTCAGGCAAAAGTGGATTCTCCTCTTCCGAAAAATCTTATTAGATTTATCTATCCCCTCAGGATAGCCCTTCCTGAAGAAAGAGAGAGGCTTGAAGAATACGCAGACTTCCTGAGCAGGCATTTTAATGTAAGAGAGGACCAGCTTGAGAGGTTTACTGGATTGGGAGCAAAGCTCAAAGAGATAGAAGAGTTTATTAAAGAGAAGATCACGGATCCGGAAGTGATGAGGAAAATTGAGGGTTCAGATGAAATTTCTCTCCTTTACAGGGAAGAGGGACTTTACTTCGTTGTGGGTGATGCTACTTCCTACATCCAGGCCACAGGCAGGACTTCCAGGCTTTTTGCGGGGGGACTGACGAAGGGGCTTGCAGTATCACTGGTTTACAACCAGAAGGCGAGAAGAAGCCTTGAGAGAAGACTCAGATCAAACTTCAGCTTTGAGTTTGAGTTCCAGGACTTTGAAAGAGTTGATCTTGAACAAATTTTAATAGAAATAGATGAAGACAGGGAAAGAGTTAGAAAAATCTTGAAGGGAGAACTTCAGGCGGAGAGGCGTGATCTTGTAAAGTCCACACTTGTAGTTGTCGAATCGCCCAACAAGGCAAGGACAATTGCCCACTTTTTTGGAAGACCCCAGAAAAGATGGGCCGGAGAATCAATGGCCTATGAGGTTAACCTCGGAGATAGAATCCTTGTAATAGTTGCCTCCCTTGGCCATGTTCTGGATCTCGTCGAAAAGGGTGGCATCTATGGGGTCGTGGAAGACAACGGTAGATTTATCCCGGTTTACGGCACCATCAAGAGATGCTCTGCTACCGGTGAACAGACGACGGAGAATTATTGCAGGTCAGGGAGAAAACCGGACCAGGATAAGATGGGAATTATTAGGTCACTCAGGGATCTCTCCATGGAGGTAAATGAAATCTTCGTTGCCACTGATCCAGACTCTGAGGGCGAGAAAATTGCCTGGGACATCTTTTTAAACCTGTTACCCTTTAACAAAAATATCTACCGCGGCGAGTTTCACGAAGTTACACCGAGGGCCTTTAGAGAGGCCATCGAGAACCCGAGGGATGTGAACGAAGATCTGGTTAAAGCCCAGATTCTGAGGAGAATTGCCGATAGGTGGGTGGGATTTTCTCTATCTCAAAAGCTTCAAAGGTATTTTGGGCTCAAATCCCTCTCAGCGGGCCGCGTCCAGACCCCTGTTCTCGGCTGGATTATCAAGAGAGAAGAGGAGAGAAAAAAGAAAGTGGGTCTTATCACTGTTGAAGTTGACGGAATCAGTATTTCTTTTAAAGCGGAAAATCCCGAAGAAATTTTCAAAAAGATTGAAAGAGCTGATATTCAGGTTGTTGAAACAGAGGAAAGAGAGTTAAAACCGGCTCCTCCTTTGAACACAGGTGAAATGTTGAAGGTTGCCTCTGATACGCTTGGATTTTCCGCTTCGAAGACCATGTCTGTTGCCCAGGATCTTTTTGAAAAGGGTCTTATAACATATCACAGAACCGATTCAATTCGCGTTTCTGACGCCGGCTTCAAAGTGGCTGCTGAATTCATCAGGGAAAACTTCGGAGAAATGTATCTGAGGCTCAGGAGATGGGGAGAGGGTGGAGCTCACGAGTGTATAAGACCCACAAGACCACTTCCACCAGAGGAGGTAAGATTTCTTGTAAAAGAGGGAAAAATTGAACTTCAGGACCCCGGGAGTGCCTTCAAGCTCTACAGGGTCATCTGGAACAGGTTTATTGCCTCTCAAATGAAAAGTGTCAAAGTCAGAACTTCTACGCTAAAAGTTGCAGTTGACGGTAAACCACTCCACGAGGAAACAGTCATCACCCGGATAATCGAAGATGGTTTCAATCTCATAGAACCTGTTAAGGTTTTCAGGTTGCCCGAAAAATTGGAGATTAAAGGGAAGAGACTGGATTATATACCGTCTGCCGTGCCTTTTACTCAGGGAAGTCTGATAGAGGAGATGAGAAAGAGGGGTATTGGGAGACCTTCCACCTATGCCAAAATCGTCCAGACTCTGCTTGACAGAAGGTATGTCGTAGAGAAAAAGCGATATCTGTTCCCTACACCTCTCGGAATCAAAGTTTACAGGTTTCTGACGACCAGGTATCCTGTCTATACCAGTGAGGAATTTACACGGTATCTGGAAGAGCAGATGGATAAAGTGGAGGAGAGAAAGGTTAGCTACCAGGACATTTTGAAGGATCTCAAAAAGGTCCTGCATCTGGAATGAAGAAACGCTCTCCGACGGAGTACGCCTTATTTCTACTTTCAAGGAGGCCGAGAACGGAGCAGGAGGTGGTTGTTGCATTAAAAAGAAGGGGAGTGGATGATGAGGAAATTGCAGAAATAGTTAACAAACTGAAGGAATGGGGATATCTGAACGACCAGGAGTATGCAAGAGATTTTGTTCGTTTTAAGATGCAGAAAATTTTTGGTCCACCTGTTATTAAGTCAGAGCTCATAAAACGCGGAATATCACCTGAAATAGCAGAGCAGGCGATAAGATCTGAGTACAACATGAGTTTTGTCATGGAGCTTGCAGTGAAAAAGGCAATAAAACTGCTCGGTAATAATCCTGACGACAGGACCATCAGAAAGGTATGGAACTACTTTGCAAGGAGGGGGCTTCCTGCCACAGAGATTTTAATGGCTGCAAGAGAAAAACTGTAAGGGATCTGTTATCCCCGGATACCACCTGTAAATCTCCTGTCCATTTTGAGGGATTTAAAACCTCATTCTTACTCCGAAGTTTACCATAAATGGCAGCTGTGATATTTTTATCCTTCTTGCCCCTCTGTTATCCCAGTAGTATGCGTAAACATTGGCATGGTTGGTTACATTAATAAATTCAATGAATGACTCTGTGTGGTAACTTTTTCCAAAGATCTTTTCAACCCCTCCGTTTGTGTGAAATCTCAGATCAACTCTAAAGTAGTCCGGCAACCTCGCCGAATTCATCGGAGTTGATTCGTCAAGTAACCATCTTCTGTACTCCATTGAATAAGTCATCGGAGTGTAAGGCCTTCCGTCCGCGTACCTCACGGCAATTCCGTACACTACCTCGTCATCTATGAACGCCGTGAACAAATTAAGTACAGGAATCCATTTTAAAATTCTGTAAATTTTTGACTTCTTCATTTTCTGATACCACCTGTGTTCTCTGAATCTGATCTTGTAGCCCAATAGGAACCCGGTAACAAATCTCTGATCGTAATCCCCCGGCACCCACCTCCGTGTTCGAAGATCCAGTTTTCTGGACGACATATAGGCGAAGGCGAGATTGAAAAAAGTGTTTGCGAAAAATTTTTTCTGCAGGAGAACCTCAACACCCCTGTTTTTTATCTTACCCAGAGGTAAATAAACCCTGCTCCAGTCGTTGGGTTCAGGCGTCGTATAGGCTTCTCTCACTGGATAGTTATGGTAATTTTTTATATAGGCTTCCAATGACAATTTAAGATCAGAGCGGGGAAGTAAATGTACTCCCCCGGTGAGGATGTCTGCGTAATAAAAACCAAGCCTTTTATTTGCCGTGTCTGTTAGTAAAATGGTTGCCGATGGAGACTGGAATTCCCTCGCCGCACCTGCAACCAACTCTCCTGACCATTTCGACCATGTAATTTCCCGTGAAACCTGAATGCGTGGTGAAAAGCTCCTGGCTTTCGTATAATCGAAGTAATCAAACCGAATCCCCGGATTTATAGTGAAACCTTTTAGAGTAAGTTTTGAGGAAGCATACATTCCCGTCCTGTAACTTACAAGACCCCTTTGTACACTTTCGTCTCTAACATCTACCAGCTCCTTTGAAATTATTCTGCCGTCAGGCCCATACCTGTAATGAAAAACGCTGTCTGGAGTTGACCATAACCTGTAGTTAAAATCCAGCCTGTGAAGTTCCCACCCAAGTTCAAAATTGAGGGGTTTTTTAGAAACGAGCTCAAATTTCACTCTATTATCGCCGTCAATGGACTTGTTGGTGTTCACAACCTCATTTTCTATGATACTTCTGGATTTCCAGTCCCATTTTGTACCACTGTGAGAGAGGTGAAAAAGGAAGTATCCGTCCTGGAACAACCTGTAAACATTTAAACCGAGATTTGCTGTGAGATTTTTGTTAACGATTTCTAAAGTATCGCTGAACTTTGGTAAGTAATTAATTCTCACATCGTTATAACCGGACAGGCCAACAAGGTCAAAAATGTATTTTCCCCTGTTTAGCCTAAGTTTACCCTGGAGTGAGGCGAGAAAGACCTTCTGAGGAATACCTGTACTTTTAAATGCCTCCTTTATTTCAGCCGATTTCTCAGTTAACCATCTTATCAGCCATGCTACATCTGATAAAGTCCCGGAGAGGTTATAAGTTGTGCTGTGAGTTATGGGTCCGGAAATATGAGAGGAAATACCACCAATTCCCGGCTCTATGTCAAAATGATGATCGGTGGGATTGCCGGGTTTCAACTTAATGTCAAGGACAGAAGAGATCTTATTTCCATATCTCACGGGGATGATACCATAGTAAAAATTCAACTCGTCCATAAGCCACTCATCAAACATGCATATACCTCCACCACTTGAGCCGAGCAGGGGGAGGAAGTTCAGATTCGGTACCTCCATGTTATCTACCACAATTAGATTTTCGTCAGGGTTCCCGCCTCTTACGACGATTGTGTTCAGGTTATCCTGTCCGGTGACACCGGGAAGGGCCTGGACAGCCCTCTGAACATCAGCAAATGTTCCCGGAAGATAATAGGCTTCCCGGAAACTCAGGCTGTGAACCCCCGGAGCGTCTATTTCCTCCTTTGCAAAGTACCTGGGATGTACAGTCACTGCCCTGGTTTTATAAACTGTGGGAGTCAGATAAAAATCCAGCTCCGTGTATTTA
>Ga0256833_1003415_pt1 | contig 10850 bp, 10 predicted proteins | sample 356284metaG_FD_190535 | JGI IMG/M metagenome (GOLD analysis project Ga0256833, IMG submission 190535) | Hydrothermal vent microbial communities from Mid Atlantic Ridge, Atlantic Ocean - 356-284 | ecosystem: Environmental > Aquatic > Marine > Hydrothermal vents | place: Atlantic Ocean: Mid...
GTAGCGGTTTTGCCCGAATGAGTCAATTAAATGGGATGAAGAAGCGGCTCCTGATTATTCTGAATCCGAAAGCAGGACGCGGAAAAGGGGAGAAAATCCGCCCCAAATTGGAGGAAGAACTCCAAGAACAGGGGATTTTCTTTGAGATGGTACAAACCGAGTACGCCGGCCACGCCACTAAGTTGGCATCGGAAGCCGTGGGACAATTCGATGCTATTGTCGCGGCAGGCGGGGACGGAACGGCCAATGAAGTGGCGCACGGCATTGCCCGAACGGGTTCCGCAACCATGGGGTTGATCCCAGTCGGCTCCGGCAATGATTTTGCACGGGCGATGAAAATCCCTAAAAAGTTGCCCGATTCCATTGCTATTTTAGCGGCCGGGAAAACCAAAAAAATTGACCTTGGTTTGGTTAACGGACGGCATTTTCCGAATGGCTTGGGGATTGGGTTCGACGCCTTGGTAGTCCGCGAAAGCATGCGGATTCAGCGGTTACGAGGGTTGCTGATTTACCTGACGGCTGTCATAAAATCCGTTTTCAAATACGAGAGTCCCCAAATGAAGTTGGTTTTGGACGGAGAAACACGTGTAGACGATCGGGTTTTCATGGTGACGGTGGGAAATGGCATTTCGTTAGGTGGCGGCTTCATTTTGACGCCCGATGCCCAAAACGACGACGGCGTTTTCGACGTGTGTGTCTTTCACCATCTGACCAAGCCGAAAATTTTCTGGAATTTGCCGAAAGTTTTTTGGGGAGGTCACGTAAAACTCAAAGAAGTGAATATGTTTCGAGCACGGGAGGTTGTAATTCAGTCGAACGACCCGGTGGAGGCACACGTGGACGGCGAATTGATTGCGGCAGAAAATGGTCGTTTTCATGTCACATTGCTGCCTCATTCTCTTGAAATTCTTGCCCCGGAGGGAAACACGTGACGGTTCGAGTGGCCTGGGGGGTTCTCTTTTTGGCGTTGATTGTGACGGCACCCCGCGGTTTGGCTCAATCGAGAGCCAAACCGGTCCAAACAAAGGCCGCCGCCGATTCCGCACAAAAAGTCCCAAAATACCCTTCACCCCGGGGGGCCTTGTGGCGAGCGCTGGTTTTTCCGGGGTGGGGACAGTGGTACAACGGCAAAAAGTGGAAAGCCGTTTTGGTGTTTACTGCGGAATTTGGCCTAATTGGCGCAGCCGTTTATTGGAACCAGAAGGTCCAATCGGCCCGGAATACGTACGATCGCGAGTTCTTCGTCAATAATCGCAATTTGTCCAATTGGTGGTTGCTTTTTACCGTTTTTATGAGTGCCACGGATGCCTATGTAGACGCTCAGCTGGCCAATTTTGATGTGAGTCCCGATTTGAGCGCACGTCCCGGCAGCCTCACAATCGGGATTCGTGTGAGCTTCCGTTAAGGGGCTCCGGTTGCGCGGCTTGGGGTGTCAAATTCGTTTGCTCTTCTCCAGGATGGGGCGTTTATTGTCAGCAAGGGAGCTCCTGTAACCTCTTTCAAACCCACGGTTGCTTGTTTACATTTAGGTATGTGCCATTTCAAAGGCGGTGACCTTTTCCCGTCGACCAAACTTTTTTCTTCAATAATTTGATTTGTATAATCTGCAGAAATTCATTATATTTAAATTCAAACCAAATTTTAGCGGTTGGGTTTGTTGAATGTCTTTGAAAATGAAAGTGAAGGCAGGGGCTGTCCTTTTTCTTTGGATTTGTATTTTGTTTTCGGCTGCTCCGTCTTTTTCGCAAAAATCGGATTCCACAAAGACGGCGGCTTGGGGTAAAGTGCTGTCGTTGAAGGAATTTCTCCCCGGCTGCAAAGGCGACCGCTGGTTGGCTGAGGACAAATACCGTCACTTTTGGGGAAGCGCCTTTGCGGCAGGCTTCGGGTTTACAGTGCTTCGGTACTGGGAGCACGTTTCGCCCCGGGAGGCCCTGTTTTTAAGCGGCGGTCTTTCCTTTTCTCTTGGTCTGGGCAAAGAATTGCACGACAAATATGCCCGGGCGGGGTGTGCCAGTTGGAAGGACCTGACGGCCGATTTTTTGGGGATGGTGTTAGGAATGGTGGTGTACAAATATCTTTGAAAAGTCTTTTTTAGCAAATAGTTCCGGCAATCGCGTTCCCGTTACAGAACAAAATGTACCTCGGATTTTATTCGGTGAGAAGCAAAGGCGTTTCTTTTACAAAAAGCACGCGTTCAAGGAGAGGATATTCTGTCTGGGGTGAAGAATGTAAAAAAGGAAACGCTTCCGTCAAATTCAATTAAAAACGACCTAATGTAAACGTTCGGCAAAATGCAGCAAGAGAAATTTGATTGGGATGAACCGCACGAAGAGTGCGGCATTGTGGGAGTGTACGGGTCGGAGGCGGCCTCGGAGCTGGCGTACATGGGATTGTACGCCTTGCAACATCGGGGGCAGGAAAGCGCCGGCATTGTGTCAACCGACGGTGAGAATGTTTTCCGCCATGTGGGGATGGGGTTGGTGGCCGATGTTTTTCAAGACAAAGAAATCTTGAGTCGCCTGAAAGGAAAAATTGCCATCGGGCACAATCGCTATTCTACCACAGGCTCCAGCCGGCTTCTGAATAGCCAGCCGTTGTTGGTCAATTGCAAAGAAGGGCCGTTGGCGATTGCACACAACGGGAATTTGGTCAATTACCGGGCCTTGCGAAAACAATTGGAAGCGGAAGGTTCCATTTTTCAAACCACCATGGACAGCGAGGTCATTTTGCACCTGACGGCACGTTCACAGGCAAAAACCTTGCCGGAGCGGCTTTTGGATGCTCTTCGTCAGGTCAGGGGGGCTTACTCGGTGGTTTTTCTCACGCGTAACAGATTAATTGTGGCGCGAGACCCCCACGGCGTCCGCCCGCTGGCGTTGGGAAAATTGGACGATATTACCATTGCGGCCTCCGAATCCTGCGTCATGGATTTAATCGGTGCCGAGTACATTCGGGACGTGGAACCCGGCGAGCTGTTGATTGTGGACGAAAACGGATTGCACTCGTACCGAATTTCCGAGAAAATTCGGCCGGCCCATTGTATTTTTGAGTTTGTTTATTTTTCCCGCCCGGACAGCCGTATTTTCGGAGAATATGTGGACAAGGCGCGGCGCAAATTGGGGAAAAATCTGGCCTTGGAGCATCCGGTGGAGGCGGACATTGTCATCAGTGTCCCCGACTCCAGCAACACAGCGGCCATCGGGTATTCCCGCCGAACGGGTATTAAATTTGAGATTGGGCTCATCCGCAATCACTACATTGGCCGCACGTTTATTCAGCCCACCCAGACCAAACGGGACAGCAACGTACGGATTAAATTCAATCCTGTGGGCGGCGTGCTGAAGGACAGACGGGTTGTGATTGTGGAAGATTCCATTGTGCGGGGAACTACCCTGAAAAATCTGGTCAAAATGATTCGGAAAGCCGGGGCAAAGGAAATTCACATTCGGGTTTCGTCCCCGCCGGTGAAATACCCCTGTTACTACGGAATGGATTTTCCCACACACGGCGAAGTCATTGCCGCCGAAAAAAGTGTGGAAGAAATTCGCAGCTATTTGGGTGTGGACAGTTTGGAATATTTGTCTCTCAGGGGTCTGTTGGCCTCGGTGCCGAATGGGGACAAAGGGTATTGCACCGCGTGTTTTAGCGGCCAGTACCCGATTCCGGTCGAGGAAAAGGGGGAAAAATCGGAAGTTGAAAAACAAATTAAAACGGTCAATGTTTAGGCCGAACCGGCCTATGTTTATTTAATGTTGGGGCGAGCATGGGTTCCGCTATTCGATATCTGGACTACATTTTTTTGCTTCGACCGGTTTTGTTTTTTCCGGTGTGGACGGTGTTTTTAGCGGGATTTTTAACCGTCCAACGAGTGGGGGTGGGCACCCTTCGGCTGGATTGGAGTTATTTGAAGACGCTGGATTGGCCGTCTTTTGTGCTGGCTCTGACGAGCTATTCGCTTCTCATGGGAGCGGTGTTTGTGGTGAATCAAATGACCGACGTTGGCAGCGACCTCGAAAATGAAAAGCTTTTTCTCATTGCAGAAAAACACGTTTCGCCCCGGGCGGCCGTTCGGGAAGTGGCCCTTTTAATTCTGTTGGCGTACCTGTTGGCGTTGAGGCAATCCGGTTGGTTTTTACTGACGCTGAGCCTGGCGCTTCTTTTTTTAGGCATTGCGTACAGTTTGCCGCCTTTTTTGTGGAAAGACCGCCCTTTTTTCGGGCTGTTAACCAATCTTTTCGGCGGCATGGTTACCTTTGCTGCCGGCTGGCTTGTGGTCGGCCGTGTGGGGTGGGAAATGATCTTCCGTTCTCTGCCTTACGTCTTTGCAGTGGGGGCGGTTTATTTTTTAACCACCATTTTGGATGCTGAAGGGGATTTGCATTCCAGTAAAATTACGGTGGCCGTGCGTTTTGGCAGTTCGATTTGTATTCGGCTGGCGCTCTTTTTCGACGCCGTGGCTTTGGCCCTTGGTGTGGTTCTGCACGACTGGATTGTGGGGATTTCGGCTCTGGTGTCTTTTTTCCTTTTCGGGTGGTTGCTGTTTCGCGAAACCCCCGACTGGATTAATCGGGCCACACGGCTGCCGATTTTGCTGCTTTCCGTATTTGTGGCGGTTTATTTTCCACCTTATTGGTTAGGAATTTTGGGAATTTATTTTCTCTCAAAATGGTATTATTGGAGACGTTTCGGACTGGTTTACCCTTCGCTGAGCCCGACACGTTTGAAGGAGGAAGAATGATCGAAATTAAGGAAGATCGGTGTGATTTTTGCGGGACCTGTGTTTCGGTATGCCCCGTGGATTGCATTGAACTGCGCGAAACGGTCATTAAAATAGATCGGGATGTGTGTACCAATTGTAAATTGTGCGTCTACGTGTGTCCGATAGAAACACTGGAGTTTGTCGATGAATGACCCATTTGATGTGATTGTTGTGGGCGCGGGGCCGGCGGGATCGGTTGCGGCCTGGCATGCCTCATTGGGGGGAGCGAAGGTCCTTCTTCTGGAGAAGGATCGGGACATCGGTTTGCCGGTGCGGTGTGCGGAAGGCGTCGGCGCAGCGGGTTTGCAAACCGTTATTGAACCCGAACCGAAATGGATTGCCAGTGAAATTACGGCCTTAAATCTGATTTCGCCCCACAAAAAGACGGTAACGCTCAAAAATGTGGGATTGGGATATGTGTTGTACCGGAAAATTTTCGACAATTTTCTGGCCGAAAAGGCGGCACACGCCGGAACAGAAGTATTGACAAAGGCTTACGCCAACGGGCTTCTCTTCGATGCTGAGGGGGCCGTCAACGGTGTGAGTTTTACCCATTTGGGCAAACGCTTTTCGCTTCGGGCCAAGGTGGTCATCGGCGCGGACGGCGTGGAATCACGGGTGGGCCGCTGGGCCGGAATTCACACCCAATTAAAATTACGGGACATCGAGACCTGCGTTCAGTACACCCTGGCCAATGTGGACGTTAATCCGGGCGTCTGTGACTTTTATTTTTCCCACGAAATAGCCCCCGGCGGGTATGTTTGGGTTTTTCCAAAAGGGCCTGGCGTGGCCAACGTGGGGCTGGGTATTTCCGGGGAGTACGCCGAACACAAATCACCCTTGCGCTACCTCAACGCCTTTGTTCAAGAACACTTCCCCAAGGGCTCCATTTTGACAACAACCGTGGGTGGTGTGCCCGTGGCACCTACCAACAAAGTGATTGTGAAAGACGGGTTTATGTTGGTAGGAGATGCAGCCCACCAGGCCAATCCCATTTCCGGCGGAGGGATTGTACCCGCCATGGTGGCAGGCAAAATTGCGGGTCAGGTTGCAGCGGAAGCTGTTGGAACCGGCCGCACATCCGCTAAATTCTTAAAAACCTACGAAAAGGAATGGTACAAAGCTCAAGGGAATACGCACAAAATGACCTACCGGTTGAAGGAAGCCGTGTACCGATTGACGGACGAGGATTTGAATCGCACGGCCGATTCCATTTTAGCCCTACCGGAGGAAAAGCGCACGATTGTCAATGTTTTCAAAAAAGCGCTTTACAATAAACCGACGCTGATTCTGGACGCGCTTCGGGTGTTCAAGGATCGAATCGGCGATATTTTTGAGCCGTTGAGTTGACGAGAGGAGACCCGTCGTTTTGGCAAAACAAAAAAATTCGCAGGTCAAAGAGCTGCTTAAGCCTGAAAATAAGTCGGAAATCTGGACAATTTCCAATATTTTGACGTCCATTCGAATTTTGCTTTTGCCGGTTATTGTGTATTTCTTTCTGCAAAATTCACGTCGTTCGCAAAATATCGCTTTTGCTCTCATGATTTTGGCTGCATTGACGGACCTGAGCGACGGCTTTTTGGCTCGTAAACTCAACCAAAAAACCAATCTCGGAAAGGTTCTGGACCCGATTGCGGACAAATTAGGACTTTTTACCATTGGGCTGCTGTTGGTTATTTACCGCGACATGCCCGTGTGGCTTTTGGTCATTATTGTAATTCGAGATTTATTTTACGCCATCTACGGGTACTCCTTGCTCCGGCGAGGGGTGGTCCCAGAAGCTCGGTTGGCGGGAAAATTGACCACCACCTCTCTGGCATTGACGTTTTTGTTTTATCTTTTGAAATTGCGGATTATCGGCTCTATTTTTTTGTACATCAGTACGGCGCTGATCATTATTTCAGTTTACGATTACAGTCGCCGGTTTTTCAATGCCCGTAAGGGTTTGGGGTGGCGGTAGGGCATCTTAGAAACAAAATCTGGTTTGTGCGACGGCCGGGCGATTCTATTGTTTGAAAAAAAGCGAGAACGGGTGCAGGCTGAAAAAAAGGACATCTTGAATGGCTTTGTTGAAAAAATTGCGTTTCGGACTAAATCGAACTCGAACGGGTTTGTTGGGACGCCTGAAAGAGGCTGTGACGGGGAAAAAATCCCTCGACGAAGACACGCTCGAGGAAATTGAGGAAATTTTAATTTCGGCGGATATCGGCGTGGACACGGTTTTGGAATTGGTCGATCGGTTGAGCCGCCGCGCGCGCATTCGGGGTGAAAATGAAACCGAAGAAATTCAGGCCGTGATTCGACAGGAATTGAAAGGGATTTTGGCCGCTCAAACGGAAAACCGCTCGTTCGACCCCGAGGCATTTTTCAATCCGCCTGTCAAGCCCTTTGTCATTATGGTAGTGGGAGTAAATGGAACCGGCAAAACGACCACCATCGGTAAACTGGCTCACCGATTTGTTCAGGCCGGTAAAAGCGTCACCATCGCTGCGGCAGATACGTTTCGAGCTGCGGCTTCCGAGCAATTGGAAATTTGGGCCAAGCGCGCCGGGAGCGATTTGATTCAACAGCAGCCCGGGGCCGACCCCGGCGCCGTTGTGTTCGACGCCCTCAAATCCGCCGTAGCGCGCCAAAAAGACGTCCTCATTGTGGACACGGCCGGGCGGCTGCACACCAAACTGAATCTGATGGAAGAATTGAAAAAGATTAAACGGGTTATGACCAAAATTCTTCCCGATGCGCCGCACGAAGTTTTGTTGGTTTTGGACGCCACAACGGGACAAAATGGGTTGCGTCAAGCCGAACAATTTCGCGATTCCGTGGGAGTGACGGGCATTGTTCTCACCAAATTGGACGGCACGGCAAAAGGTGGCGTGGTGCTGACGATCCTGAAAGAATTGGGCATCCCGGTGAAATTTATTGGGCTCGGGGAAGGACTTGAGGATTTGCAACCCTTTGATCTGGACGCCTTTATTGATGCGCTTTTTTCAGAAAGCGAAGAGGTTTCATGAAGCGGCGCGTTTATTTTGTAAATCTGGGTTGTCCCAAAAATCTGGTTGATTCGGAAATTTTAATGGGCGAATTAGCAGTCAAGGGGGCTGAAATTGTCACCGAGGCCGAAGACGCCACCGATCTGGTGGTCAACACGTGCGGATTTATTGAGGACGCGAAGCGGGAATCGATTGAAACAATCCTTGAGGCCGTTCAGTTAAAAAAAACGGGCGGCAAGCGGGTTTTTGTGACCGGCTGCCTTTCTCAGCGCTACCGGGAGGACTTGAAAAAGGAGTTTCCCGAGGTCGACGGCTTTTTCGGTGCGCGCCACATTGAAAGGGTGGCCGGTGAATTAGCGGCGCAAATGCTTCGGACGGAAGTCAGGCCGTTTGCAGATGCCCGTGTGGTGACTACGGCTCCGGCTTACGCCTATGTGAAAATTGCGGAAGGCTGCGACAATTCTTGCGCTTTTTGTGCCATCCCTCTGATTCGCGGGAGACATAAGAGTCGCCCCACAGAATCAATTTTGAAGGAGGTACGCCAGCTCGCAGAAAACGGCTTCCGCGAGGTGGTTTTAATTTCACAGGACACCACCTATTACGGACGGGATTTGTCCGACGGCTCCTCTCTCGAAACGTTGCTGCGGGAATTGGAAAAAGTCGACGCGCTGGAATGGATTCGATTGCTGTACACGTATCCCGACCGAATTTCCGACGATTTGATCGGACTTTTGTCCGAAAGCGAAAAAATTTGTCCGTATATTGATGTGCCTATTCAGCACATTTCGGATCGCATTCTAAAACACATGCGACGGGGTTCAAGCAGGAGCCGGATTGAAGCCTTAATAGACCACTTGCGCCGTCGGGTTCCGGGGATTGCCATTCGAACCAGCGTCATGGTGGGTTTCCCGGGCGAAACGGACTCCGATTTTCAGGAGTTGTTGGATTTCGTGGCCGGGGCGCGATTTGAACATTTGGGCATTTTTAAATATTCGAGAGAAGAAAACACGCCTTCTTTCGATTTCTCCGATCAGATTGCGGAAAAAATCAAACAGGAGCGTTTTGAACTGCTGCAGGAAATTCAACAAGATATTGCCCTCGAGATCAACCGACGACGCGTGGGCTGGGAAACACAGGTTCTTGTAGACGATTTTGACGAATCTCGCAACGTGTACGTGGGACGTACCCAGTGGGACGCACCGGAAATTGACAATCGAGTTGTTCTCAAAGGCGACTACATTATTGGGGAGATGTACCCTGTGCAAATTGTTTCAGCCACGGAGGATGAACTCGTGGCCGAAATCCCCAAATCGTAAATTCCGGCGCAATTGGCCGGAAGGAGGTTGTGAAATGAAACCGAAATATGCCCTTCTCGCTCTATTCTTCGCGGTGTTTTTTGGGTGGAACACCGGTGCGGGGGCTCAGCCCGAAATGTTCAGCGTCCGGGATGCCGGGGTTCCCGTTTTCTATTACGAGATTTCCAACTTTGCCGCTGATTCCACGGGGAAAAGCCGCCTGTACATTAGCATGAAAATCCCCAACGACGAACTGCAGTTCCTCAAAACAGACAACGGCTACGAAGCGGAATACGAGTTTTCGGTGGTTGTTTTCAATAAGAAGGGCGAACAAATCGAGGGGAAAAGTTTCCGACGGAAAGCGGGCGTAAAAGAGTACAAAGATACCAATTCCAACCGAATTTTCCAGCAAATGCACACAAATCTCGATTTGTCTCCGGGAGAATACAAAGTTATTCTCGGGCTGACGGATTTGGACACCAAAAAAACCGGCCGCCGGAAAGAGAAAATCCGTGTCCGGGATTTTAGCAAAAGCGGGTTGGAATTGAGCGACATTATTTTTGTCCGCCGCAAAAATATTCGGAACACCCGGATCTCCGATCTGTCTCCCGAGGTGGAAGCAAGCATTGCAGACACAACAAGACAGATGTTCGTGTATTTTGAAGTGTATTCCCCCAAAGTGTTTCCAACCTACGAGGTTTCCTACAAAATACTCAATTTTCGGCGAAAAAAGATCGCTCAGGAAAAACTGCAATTTTCAAAAACCGGGTGGCGGACGAAGGTTTTCATCCCAATTGACATTGCTTCACTGGATTTGGCCCGTTACAAATTGGTTCTGGACGTCAAGGGCGGGGGTAAAAAAAGAAGCGTTGAGCGTTTCTTTCATGTGCGGAATCTACAGGTACCGCTGGCCGTTACCAATTTGGACGAAGCGATTGAACAGCTCCAGTACATTGCCACTCGCAAAGAGATGAAAAAGATGCGCAACGCGCCGAAGGACAAAAAACGGGAGTATTTTGAGGCGTTCTGGAAAGCGAAAGACCCCACACCGGGAACGGCAACCAATGAATTAATGGACGAATATTACCGTCGGGTGGAATTTGCCAACCAGCACTTTTCGGGCTTTCGAGAGGGCTGGCGGACGGACATGGGCATGATTTACATTCTGTTCGGCCCCCCCAATGACGTGGAACGCCAACCGTTCAATGTGGAAGCCAGTCCCTTTTACGAAACGGAAATTTACGCCTACGAAGTTTGGTATTACTACGATTTGAATCGACGCTTTATTTTTGCTGACCACCAGGGTTTTGGAGATTACCGGCTTGAAAATCCAATGGCTATTTACAACAGTTACTATTAACCGTTTTTTGCAGAGTGAAAATGAGGATTGAATGACGAATATACTATTCCCGCCGAAGTTAAGACCGGGCGACACCATCGGAATTGTCTCGCCCGCCAGTCCAATGATTGAAGAACGCCTCGAAAAGGGGATTGCCTACTTACAGAAAAGGGGATTTCGCGTTTTGGTAGGAGAGCACGTGCACGACCGCTGGGGGTATTTGGCCGGTACGGACGAAGCTCGTGCGGCAGATTTGCACGCCATGTTTGCCAACCCGGACGTAAAGGCTATCATGAGCACCCGAGGAGGCTACGGCACGCCGCGGCTATTGAGGCTCTTGGACTACGATCTGATTGGTCGAAATCCGAAAATTCTTGTGGGGTACAGTGACCTCACCACGCTGCAACTTGCTATTTTTGCTCAAACGGGGCTTGTGACGTTTTCGGGCCCCATGGTGGCCGTCG
>Ga0256833_1003416_pt1 | contig 10848 bp, 11 predicted proteins | sample 356284metaG_FD_190535 | JGI IMG/M metagenome (GOLD analysis project Ga0256833, IMG submission 190535) | Hydrothermal vent microbial communities from Mid Atlantic Ridge, Atlantic Ocean - 356-284 | ecosystem: Environmental > Aquatic > Marine > Hydrothermal vents | place: Atlantic Ocean: Mid...
CCTCTTCCTCCGGGAGGGGTTCGCCGTGCCCCTCGCGGAGGAGGGCCTTGCCTTCCGGGTCTTTGGAGAACAGGCAGAGGGCCGGCTCTACCAGGACGCCGGGGACGGGTACGAACCGGGGACGTGGTACGGGCTTTCGGTCAAAGGGAACCGTGCCCGTTTCGAGGGAGAGGCGCGGCCCCGGGTCTACCGGCGGGAAGAAGACGGGGAAAAACCGGTCCCCCTCGACTAAGCGAGGACCCTGAGCCCCCCGGGGCGGAGCTCGACCCGGTAGACGCTTAGGGGCTTGAGCACCTCTCCGTCGGCGTGGACCGGCGTCGGCCGGTCGAAGCGGAGCTCGAAGGCGGGGGCGGAAAAGTGGCGCACCTCGGGGTGGGAAAGGTGGCGGCCCCGCATGAGCCGGGGCAGGACCCCGAGCACCCCGAGCCGGGAAAACCGGCCCGCCACCACCGCCTCGAGCCTCCCGTCGGCGGGATCGGCCATGGGAGCGATGGGGAAGCCCCCGCCGTAGGTGGGGCCGTTCATCACCGCGGCGAGGAGGGCGGGGCCTTGGTAGAGCCGCTCGCCCCCGGCGATTAGCTCGAGCTCGGGCAGCACCAAGTTTTTGAGCTCGGCGAAGATGCCGTAGAGGTAGCGGGGCATCCCCACCAAGAACCGGGGGGCCGAAAGCGCCCGCCGGGCCACCCCGGCGTCAAAGCCGAGCCCCAGGGAAGCGGCGAAGGGCTCGCCGTTCACAAGCCCGAGGTCCACCCGGCGGATGGGGGAAGCGAGCGCCCGCGCTAGCGCCTCGGCGGGGGAAAGCCGGTGCAGCCCGAGCATGCGGGCAAAGTCGTTCCCGCTCCCCACCGGCACCACCCCAAGGGCCTGGTCCGGCCGGAGCCCCTTCAGGACCTCGTGCACGGTGCCGTCGCCCCCCACCGCCACCACCCGCGTCTCGGGTGCCTCGCGGACGAGGCGAGGGGCGTGGCCCGGGCCCTCGGTGTAGACCACCCGGACCCCTTCGGGAAGGAGCTTTAGCAGGTTCGGGGCGATCCGCCCCACCCGGCCGCGGCCGGCGGCCGGGTTCACGACCACGAGCGGCATCGGCGGTATTGTACCGGGGTGGGCATGCTCGGCCGCTTTCTCGCGGGGGCCCCGCCCCCCACCCAGCTCCTTCTCACCCGGGCGGGGCCAGTGGAAAACCCCGGGGTGCTCTACAGCCACCCGGGCTTCTCCCTCTCGGGGGAAGGAAGGCAAGCGGTCCTCGCACTCATCCCGGCCCTTAGGGAAGCCGGGGTGCGGGCGGTCTACGCCGCCGACTCCCGGGCCGAGGCGGAAGCCGGCGCCCTCCTCGCCGAGGGGCTCGGGGTACCTTTCGAGGCCCTCCCCGCCCTCCGGGAACGGAGTTGGGGCGCCTGGGAAGGCCTTTCCTTCGAGGAGGTAAGGCGGCGCTGGCCCGAGGAGGTGCGCCACTGGACCCAGGACGAGGCCGGCTTCGCCCCGCCCGGCGGGGAGAGCGTGCGGGCGGTCTTCGCCCGGAGCCAGCCGGTCTTGCGCGCGCTCCTTTCCCGACACCGGGGGGAGGCGTTCCTGGTGGTGGGCAACTGCACGGTGAACCGCGCCGCCCTCGCCCTCGCGCTTCCCTTCTTGCCCCCGGAGGAGGGGCTCAGGCTCGAGCAGGACTACGCGCGCTTGAGCGAGCTCCGCTTCTACGGCGAGGACGGGGTGGTCGGCTACCTGAACCGCTAGGGCGCGTACAATGGGGTCGATGGCGAGAACCCGCCCCCTCGACCCCGGCGACCTGCCGGCCCTGGCCCGGCTCCTCCTCTGGATGGACGAGGACCCCGCCCAGCGGGTGCTCGCCCCGGAGGGGCGGAGCCCGGAGGAGCTCGCCTTCGAGGTCGAGGAGGGCTGGGTGCTCGAGGACGAGGGGGAGCTCCTCGGTTTCGTGGGCCTCTTCCCCTTCTGGCGGGGGGTGGCGCTTGAGGGGCCGGTGGCCCGGGTGCACCCCGCCCCCCTGATCGAGGCCGCGCTCCGGGCCGCCCGGACCAAGGGGGCCACCACCGTCTACGCCTTTCCCACCGAGGAGAACGAGGCGCTCAGGGCGGCGCTCGAGGCCGCCGGGTTCGGCCCGGTGCACACCACCCACTTCTACGAGACCGAGCCGGTGGAGCTCGGCTTTCTGCCCCCCGAGGGGGTGCGGATCGAGGAGGTGGAGGCCCTCGACCCCGAGGTCTACCGGAGGCTCTACCGGGCCGCCGACGAGGGCTGGAGCCTCCGGCTATCCTGGAGCGACCTCGAGCTCCTCGAGCACTTCGCCGCCCCGGAAAACCGCCTCTTCTTCGCCTACGAAGGGGAGGAGCCGGTGGGGATGGTGGAGCTCGAGCTCACCCCCGAAGGGGCCGAGGTCGCCTACCTCGGGGTGATCCCCGGGGCCCGGGGCCGGGGGATCGGCCAGGCCCTGCTCAGCACGGCGCTCTCCGAGGCCCGCTCGGCCGGGGCCCCGGTGGTCCGGGTGCGGGCCCACGACCACGAAAAGGAGGCCCGCCGCCTTTACGAGCGGCTCGGGTTCACCCCGCTCGAGGCCGTCGTAACCTACGCCAAAGAACTAAGCCCATGAGTAGGGCGAGCACCGCCGCCCGCTCGGGGTACCAGAGCCGGTAGACGAGCTCGATCTCGAAGGGATCCCCGAGCCTCCCCTCCCAGACCTGGATGCGGCCCCGGTTTTCCGAGGCGTTGCTCCTCACCGGCAAAAAGGGGGCCTCGACCACGAAGCGAAAGGGAGCGGCGGCGAGGAAGGGGGGAAGCCCGGCGGCCTCGAGCGGCACGAACCGGCCCGAGAGGCGGTAGTCCTCGAAGAGGAGGTAGCTCGTCCGGCTGAGCGTCACCCCGCTTGGGTCCCGGTAGGCGAAGCGCCCCGGGAGCCAGCCCGAGACCCGGTCCCAGCCCGGGGCCTTGAGCGGTCGCTCGGCGCGGACCCCGGAGCGGTCTTGCCGCACCGAAAACCCCTGGGCGGCGAGCCGGGGGGCGATCCCCTCGAGCACCGCCGCCTCGCCGGAGAGGCGGAGCTCGAGCACCATCGCGCCGTCCGGCCGCCAGACCAGCCGGGCCTCGCTCTCCACGCAGCCCGAAAGCAGCAAGGCAAGGAGCCCGAAGAGGAAAAGGCGTCGCACCATGCCAAGCCTACCGGGTAGGCTGGATGCCGTGCGCAGCTTGGAGGCCCTGGCCGCCTGGCAGGCGGCGATCCCCGGGCCCGAGGGGCTTTGGTACGCGCTCACCGAGGCGGGAAGCGGGCTCCTATACTTCCTCCTCGCCCTCTACCTCGCCCTCGCCCGGGGCCGGCCCGCGCTCGGGTTCGCGCTGGCGGCGGGCTGGGGAGCGGTGCGCCTGTTGAAGGCCGCCTTCGATCTCCCCCGGCCCTTCGCCTTCGCCCCCGAGCTCGCCTATCCCCCCGCCCTCGCCGGGGCCACCGACCCGAGCTTCCCGAGCGGCCACGCCACCCTGGCGGCACTCGTTGGCCTTTACCTCGCCCGCGGCGGCCCCGCCTGGGGCTACCTGCTGGGGGCGCTCTGGGCGCTATCCGTGGGGCTTTCCCGGGTCGAGCTCGGGGTCCACTTCCCGGGGGATGTGCTCGCCGGGTGGGCGCTTGGGGCTTTGCTCGCTTTCCTCTTGCCCCGCCGGGCGCCCGCCCTTTGGCTCTGGACCCCGGCGCTCGCCCTCGGGCTTGCCTTTCCCCACCTGGGGGGACCGATGGGGACGGCGGCGGGGTTTCTCTTCCTGCGAAAGCCCCTCGGCCCCTGGCGTGCCCTCGCCGGGGTCGGGCTCCTCCTTCTCCTCCTCGCCCTCCTCCCCCGGGAGGGCCCGGGGGCGGCCCTCGTCGCGCTCTTCGCCCTCACCGCCTCCGGCGCCGTCGTAGGATGGGGGCGATGGAAGCCCTCCCCGACCTCGACCACCTAGAGACCTACAAGGCCGATCAAAGCCGGCTGGGGCGGGCGCTCGAGCACCTCGCGGGGGACTTCCCAAGGCCCGAGGGCCCCTTTCCCCCGCCCTACGGGGTGGTGGGGCTCGGCGAGGGCTGGTGGCCGGCAGAGCTTTTAAGGAGCCGCTTCCCCGACGCGCTCGCCCGGGGCACCACCTTCGTGCTCGCCGGGGGGTACGGCCTCGGCCGGCTCGAGGGGCTGCTCGCCGCCGCCCGGGAGGAGAGCGAGCGCGTGGTGGTCCTCGGCTTCGGCCCCGAGGCCGAGGTCTTCGTCCCCTCCTCCCCGCTCTCCCCCTACCGCTACCTGCGCTACGTGCTCGAGGCCACCGGCGAGGGCGAGCTCGGCGCCCAGGTGGACGCGGCCCTGGCCGCCGAGGCCGAGCGGCTCGTCCCCTACGTCGAGAGCCCCCAAAACCCCGCCAAGCTCCTGGCCTGGGGGCTGATCGAGCGCATCCCCCTCTGGGTCGCCTCCGAGCGCTACCCGATGCTGGCCCAGGCCCTGCAGCAGCTCTTCGCCCGGGTCGCGAAGAGCCTCTCGATCGCCCCGCCACCGGCGGCGCTCGAGTTCTTCATCACCGCCCTCGAGGCCCGGCACGAGCAGGGGGACCCGCTGGTGGCGGTGGTCCTCGGCGACGACGAGGAGACCCGGCTTGCGAAGGAGGTGCTCACCACCCGGGTGGACTACCTGGAGGAGCTCGAGCCCCCGAAGGCAAAGGGCCCCCTCCCCGAGGCCCTCGCCTACTGGTACCGCCTGGCCTGGACCGGCTACTACCTCGCGCTCCTTTACCGGAAGGACCCGGGGGACCACGAGGTGCTCGAGCGCCTGCGGGAGGCGGCCGGCTAGATGCGTCCCTTCCCGCGGCCCGCGAGCCTCGAGGAGGCCCGGGCGCTGCAAAACGCGCTAAGAAGCCGGGTCCGGCTTGCGGGCGATCCCCGGCGGGTCCGCCGGGTCGCCGCCCTGGACGCGAGCGCCAAGCGTGGGGAGGGGCTTTTCGCGGTGGCGGTGCTCTGGGACCGGGCGCGCCAGCAACCCCTCGCCGCCGCCAGCGCCCACGTGCCCGAAAAAGAGCTCTTCCCCTACGTCCCCGGCTACCTCTCCTTCCGCGAGGCCGAGGCCTACCTGCGGGCGATCGCGGCGCTTCCCGAATCCCCTGAGGCCTTACTCGTGGACGGCCAGGGCATCGCCCATCCCCGGGGGCTCGGGATCGCCGCCCACCTCGGGGTGCACCTCGACCTGCCCGCGGTGGGGGTGGCAAAAAGGCGACTCTTCGGTGAGCCCGCGGGGGAACTCCCCGAGGAAGAAGACGCCGCCCTTCCCCTCTGCGCCCCCGAGGGCGCCCTCGGGGTGGCCAATGAGGCCTGCCCCGGGGTCCAGGTGGGCTGGGTCTGGCGCTCCCGCCGGCGCACGAACCCCCTCTTCGTCTCCCCCGGGCACCGGGTGGGGATGAGCGAGGCCCTTGCCTTCGTCCGGTCCTTTCCTCGGAAGACCAAGCTCCCCGAACCCCTTGCCCTCGCCCACCGGCTCGCCGGTCGGGCACGGAAAACCGCCCGCTTGGGGCCGCTTCCGCTAGAGTAAAAAGCGGTGCCGAGGGAGAACCCCGTCTACAAAACCGCCCGGGTGCTCGCCGCCCTTACGATCAAGCCCCTCTTTCGCCTCCGGATCGAGGGCGCCGAGCACGTCCCCAAGGAAGGGCCGGTGCTCATCGCCGCGAACCACCTCTCCACCCTGGACCCGATCGTCCTCGCCTACGGGGTGCCCCGGCCGGTGGCCTTCGTGGCCAAGGCCGAGCTCTTCAAAATGCCGGTCCTCTCCTGGCTGATCCCCCGGCTCTACGCCATCCCCTTGGAGCGCGGCGCCGGCGATCTCTCGGCGGTCAAGGCGGCGATCCGGGCGCTCAAAGCGGGCCTCGCCTTCGGCATCTTTCCCGAGGGCACCCGCTCCCGTACCGGCAAGCTCCAGCCCTTCAAGACCGGGGCGGCGGCGATCGCCGCCCGCACCGGGGCGCGGGTCGTGCCCGCGGCGGTCATCGGGAGCGACAAGGCCTGGCCGGTGGGGAAAGGGCCCCGCCCCTTCACCCCGGTGACCGTGCGCTACGGACCGCCCCTCGATTTCTCCGACCTCAAGCTCGACAAAAAAAGCCTCCAGGAAGCGACCCACGCGCTCGAGGAAGCGGTCGCCCGGCTGCTTCCGCCCGAGTACCTTCCCGAGGAATCCTTCGCTCCCCCCAAGCAGCCCGAAGGGAAGTAAAGAAAACGGGCATTTTGCTTGCAGGTGGAGGGTGGGGTGTGTTATAGTCCCAGTCGTAAGGGAAATATTAGGGAGGTGGTAGAACTATGGCGAAAAAGACGGTAACCAAAGCGGAACTGGTAAGCCACGTCGCCGACGTCACCGGCATGAAGAAGAAAGACGTCAAAGCGGTCATCGACGCGTTCCTGAACGAGATCGCCGAGATGCTAGACCGCGACTACAAGGTCCAGCTCACCGGCTTCGGCACCTTCGAGGTCCGGAAGCGCAAGGCCCGCGTGGGCGTGAAGCCGGGCACCACCGAGAAGATCAAGATTCCCGCCAGCAAGTACCCGGCCTTCAAGCCCGGCAAGGCCCTCAAGGAAAAGGTCAAGCGCTAAGCGAAAACCCTTACCGAAGGGCGGGGGCCTAGGCCCCCGCCCTTCGTCTTAGGCCCCGCCGAGACCGGGCTTGATCTTGGGGATCACCCGCCGCCTGGGCTTTGCCTCTTCGGTATCCGAGTCCGCCTCGGGCTCCGGCGCCACGGGGTCGAGCCCGGCCACCACCCGCTCGAACATCTCGGCGGTGAGGGTCTCGTGCTCGAGGAGCGCCTCGGCCACCCGCTCGAGCACCTCCCGCTTCTCGGTGAGGAGGGTCTTCACCCGCTCGTACTGCTCCCGGATCAGCTCCTTCACCGCCTCGTCGATGCGGCGGGCGGTGGCCTCGGAGTAGCGCCGGGTTTCGTAGCCGCCGAGGTAGCTCTCCTCGCGCTCGGCGTAGGCCACGGTGCCGAACTCGGGGTGCATCCCCCACTCGGTGATCATCCGGCGGGCGAGCTCGGTGGCCTGGCGGAAGTCGTTTTCCGCCCCGGTGGTGACGTCGTCGAAGACGAGCTCCTCGGCCGCCCGGCCAGCCAGCGCCACCGCGATCTGGTCGAGGAGGCGCTTTTTGGTCCAGTGAAGGAGCTCCTCCCTCGCCGGCATCATGAAGCCGAGCGCCCGCGCCCGGGGAACGATCGTCACCTTGTGCACCCCCTCGGCGTGCTCCAGGAAGTGGGCGGCGAGGGCGTGCCCGGCCTCGTGGAAGGCGGTGATCCGCTTGTCCCGTTCGGAGAGGACCATGCTCTTTTTCGCCGGGCCCATCATCACCCGGTCGGCGGCCTCCTCGAGGTCGGCCATGGTGATCTTCCGCCGGCCCTCGCGGGCGGCGAGGAGGGCCGCCTCGTTTAAGAGGTTCTCGAGGTCCGCCCCCACGAACCCGGGGGTGCGCCGGGCCACCACCGCGAGGTCCACGTCCTCGGCGAGGGGCTTGCCCCGGGCGTGGATCCGGAGGATCGCCTCCCGGCCCTTGACGTCCGGTGCCCCGATCTCGATCTGGCGGTCGAAGCGGCCGGGGCGAAGGAGGGCAGGGTCGAGGACGTCGGGGCGGTTCGTCGCCGCCATCACGATGATGTTGGTCTCCTTGGTGAAGCCGTCGAGCTCGACGAGGAGTTGGTTTAGGGTCTGCTCCCGCTCGTCGTTGCCGCCGCCGACGGAAAGCCCGCGCTTACGGCCCACCGCGTCGATCTCGTCGATGAAGACGATGCAGGGGGCGTGGCGGCGGGCGGTCTCGAAGAGGTCGCGGACCCGCGCGGCGCCCACGCCCACGAACATCTCCACGAAGTCGGAACCGCTCGCGGCGATAAAGGGCACCCGCGCCTCTCCAGCCACCGCCCGGGCGATGTGGGTTTTGCCCGAGCCCGGAGGCCCGACGAGGAGCACCCCCTTGGGGATGCGCGCGCCCATCTGGTGGAAGCGCTCGGGGTGCTTTAGGAACTCGACGATCTCCTTAAGCTCCTCCTTGGCCTCCTCGGCCCCGGCGACGTCCTTGAAGGTGACCTTGGGCGCCTCGGTCAGCACCTTGGCGCGGCTTTTGGTAAACCCAAAGGCCCCGCCCGCGTCCCCGCCGCCCCGGGGCGCGCGGGAGAAGTACCAAAACCCAAGGAGCAAAAGCCCCACCGCGAACAGGGGAACCAAAAGGCCGGGCCAGGGCGAGGCCCCGCCCGGGGGCGCCACCCGGACCTCGATCCCCCGCTCGGACCAGGCCCGGACCGCCTGGGTCTCGGGGGGCGCGGGGGCGTAGGTGACAAAGGGCGAGCCGTCGGCAAGCCGGCCCTCGATCCGGCTGCCGCGGATCGTGACCGACTGCACCCGCCCCGCCTCCACCTCGGAGAGGAAGGTCGAATAGGGCAGGGTTCCGCTCACCCGCTGGGGGCTCCCCAGGCTCACCGCCCAGGCCACCAGGATGGCCACCAGGATCAAGAGCCAGAGGTTCAAGGGACGTCGAAGCATCGGCAACCTCAGTATAAGCGGGGGAAGGTGAGGAACCCGAGGGCTTGCCTTATAAAGGCTCACTCAAGTCTGTTGACTGGACCAATGGCCGCGAGTATGCTATTAGCAGAGAAGGGGAGGTAGCTGCCATGAGCAAAGCAGTCGGCATTGACCTGGGCACCACCAACAGCGTGGTGGCGACGATCGAGGGAGGTAAGCCCGTTGTGCTCGAGAACGCCGAGGGCGAGCGGGTCACCCCCTCGGTGGTGGCGTTCAAGGACGGGGAGATCCTGGTGGGCCGCATGGCCAAGCGCCAGGCGGTCTTGAACCCGGAGGGCACGATCTTCGAGGTCAAGCGCTTCATCGGGCGCCGCTGGGAAGAGGTCCAGGAGGAGGCGAAGCGCGTCCCCTACCGGGTCGAGAAGGGTCCCGACGGGGGCGTGCGCATCCGGGTAGGCGATAAGCTCTACACCCCCGAGGAGATCAGCGCCTTCATCCTGAAAAAGCTTGTAAACGACGCCGCCGCCAAGCTCGGCACCGAGGTGAAGAAGGCGGTCATCACCGTGCCCGCCTACTTCAACAACAGCCAGCGCGAGGCCACCGCCAACGCCGGGCGGATCGCCGGGCTCGAGGTCATGCGCATCATCAACGAGCCCACCGCCGCCGCGCTGGCCTACGGCCTCGACAAGAAGGGGAACGAGACCGTGCTCGTCTTCGACCTGGGCGGCGGCACCTTCGACGTCACCATCCTGGAGATCGGCGAGGGCGTCTTCGAGGTCAAGTCCACCTCCGGCGACACCCACCTCGGCGGCTCCGACATGGACCACGCCATCGTCAACTGGCTGGCCGAGGAGTTCAAGAAGGAGCACGGGGTGGACCTCAAAGCCGACCGGCAGGCCCTCCAGCGGCTGATCGAGGCGGCCGAGAAGGCCAAGATCGAGCTTTCCTCCACCACCGAGACCACGATCAGCCTGCCCTTTATCGCCCTCGACCCGGTCAGCAAGACCCCCTTGCACCTCGAAAAGAAGCTCACCCGGGCCAAGTTCGAGGAGCTGATCCAGCCCTTGCTCGCCCGGCTCCGCCCGCCCGTCGAGCAGGCGCTCAAGGACGCCGGGCTCAGCCCCAACCAGATCGACGAGGTGATCCTGGTGGGCGGCGCCACCCGGGTGCCGGCGGTGCAGCGGGTGGTCAAGGAGATGCTCGGCAAGGAGCCGAACAAGAGCGTGAACCCCGACGAGGCGGTGGCCCTTGGCGCGGCCATCCAGGCCGGCGTGCTCACCGGCGAGGTGGGCGAGGTGGTGTTGCTCGACGTCACCCCGCTCTCCCTGGGCGTCGAGACCAAGGGCGGCGTGATGACCGTGCTCATCCCGCGGAACACCACCATCCCCACCCGCAAGTGCGAGATGTTCACCACCGCCGAGCACAACCAGACCGCGGTCGAGGTGCACGTGCTCCAGGGCGAGCGGCCGCTCGCCAAGGACAACAAGTCGCTCGGCCGCTTCCGGCTCGAGGGCATCCCGCCCATGCCCGCCGGCGTGCCCCAGATCGAGGTCTGCTTCGACATTGACAGCAACGGCATCCTCCACGTAAGCGCGAAGGAGCTCTCCACCGGCAAGGAGGCCTCGATCAAGATCGAGAACACCACCACCCTCTCCGAGGAGGAGATCCAACGGATGATCGAGGAGGCCAAGCGCTACGAGGAGGAGGACAAGAAGAAGAAGGCCCACATCGAGCTCAAGAACAACCTCGACACCGCCCGCATCCAGGCCGAGCGGCTGATGCAGGAGAAGGAGGCCCCGGCCGAGGTCAAGGCGCGGCTTGAGGAGCTCGCCAAGAAGGCCAAGGAGCTGGTGGAGAAGGACGCCCCCGACGAGGAGCTCAAACCCGCGCTCGACGAGCTCTTGAAGGCGATCCAGGAGTACGAGACCGCGGCCGGCGGCGCCCAGACCGCCTCCACCGGCCCGGGCGCGGAGGCGAAGTCCGGCGACGACGTGATCGACACCGACTACAAGCCCGCCGAGTAAGGCCCCATCGCCCCGGGGGCTTCCCCCGGGGCCCCTAACGAGGGGGGATGGCCGTGGCCGAGAACGAGAAGCTCGACGAGAAGATCCTCCAGGAGGAGGCCGAGGTCATCGAGGAGGCGGCCAAGCTCGAGGCCGAGCTCGAGGCCGCGAAGAAGGAGCTCGAGGGCTTCAAGGAGAAATACCTCCGCCTCCTCGCCGACTTCGACAACTACCGCAAGCGGACCGCCGCGGAGTTCGAGGCGGCCAAGCGCGAGGGGAGGCTCGAGGTCCTAAGGGCGGTGCTCCCGGTGCTCGACGACCTCGAGCGCGCGCTCGAGCACGCCGAAGCCGACC
>Ga0256833_1003417_pt1 | contig 10848 bp, 11 predicted proteins | sample 356284metaG_FD_190535 | JGI IMG/M metagenome (GOLD analysis project Ga0256833, IMG submission 190535) | Hydrothermal vent microbial communities from Mid Atlantic Ridge, Atlantic Ocean - 356-284 | ecosystem: Environmental > Aquatic > Marine > Hydrothermal vents | place: Atlantic Ocean: Mid...
CGGGGTGGTGTTCGACGCGGTGCACGACGAGCTCTTCACCGCCGTGCGGGGCGGGGGCGCCCGCCTAAACGGCGCCCCCATCCGGGTCTCCCAGACCGCCGAGCTCAAGCGGAGCCTGCTCGCCACCGGCTTCCCCTACGACGTCGACCGGGTGCCCGAGGCGGTGGAGTACTTCCGCCGGGTGCTCGCCCACGGGGTGCCGGTCCGGCGGCCCGGGGCCGCCGCCCTCGACCTCGCCTACGTCGCCGCCGGCCGGATCGACGGCTTCTGGGAGATGAAGCTGAACCCCTGGGACGTCGCCGCCGGCGTGCTGCTGATCGAGGAAGCGGGCGGCCGGGTGACCGACCTTAAGGGCCGCCCCTACGCCCTCGGCGGCCGCTACATCGTGGCCAGCAACGGCCGCCTCCACGAACCGCTGCGGCGAACCCTGATCGGGGAAATGTAACCCGGGCACCCTTTTCCCCCGCCCCGATGGTCAAAAACCCCCCCGTTTGGGGGTGTCCTGGGGTATTCTCCCTTCGTTAGGCTGGGTCGAAGAACCAAGGGGGAGTCGGCATGCAAAGGGAACGAGGCGTCGCGCTGGTGGTCACCTTGCTGGCCGCCCTGGCGCTTTTGGTGGTGGTGGTCGCGGTGGTGGCCGGGCTCTCGCTCTCCAACCGCCGCGTCTCCGGCAACAAGTCGGTTGAGCTCGAGGCCCAGTACGCCGCCGAGTCGGGGGCCCAGCAGGCCCAAGCGGTGCTCGAGGAGCTGCGTGAGCTCTTCCGGAGCGTCACCGTAGACCTCGGGAGCGGGGGCGACGCCGCCGCCTACCGCTTCGCCGCCCGCCTCTACACGTTCTGCCACGGCGGCGACCCCGACACCCTCGGCTACGCCACCCTCAAGCCCATCTACCTGGCGGTGAAGGGCGAGCTGGGGATGGACGGCCAGCCCGCGAGCTATTCCTGCACGGTTAAAAAAACCGCGCTCGAGGCCGACCTCGCCGCTCAACCCCCGGAAGCCCTCGGACAAACCTGGTTCCGCCTCTTCGTCGACTACATCCCTCCCTCGGTGTACGCCGCCAAGGGGATCGCCGATCCCGCGCGTTACTGGGGCGAGGTGCTCAACGGCCAAAGCGCTGCGCTCCAGCGGCCGCTAAGAAAGAGCGGGGGCCGGGTCGTCCGCTACCGCATCGGCACCGCCGGTCCCTGGGGGTTCACCCCCCGCGGCGCCGAGATCCAAAACGGCCGGGTCACCCTTTACTTCGGGGAACCCGGGAAGGCGATGGCGCTCTACGCAATCGGCGAGGTGGCGGAAGGCGATCGAGTGCTGGCCCGGAGGCGGGTGCAGCTGGGCAACGAGGCGAGCAACCTGCTGGCCCTCAATATTCAGGCCCCCAGCTTCGCCTGGTTCGCTCTCTTCTTCGATCAGCAACCCGACCGGACCAATCCCTTTAACATGGTGGCCTTCACCGATGCCACCGTGATCGACGGCCCGGTGCACACCAACGGCTACCTCGCTTTCGAGAAAGGGGCCCGCCCCTGGTTCGGGGGGCCGGTGACCAGCGCCGGCCCCCGGGACGACCCGCGGGGGAGGGTGGGATTTTTCTGGCGGAACCCCGCCGACAAGACCGACCACGGCTTCGAGGCCATGCCCCCCACCGCCGATCCCCAACATTGGTGGGACCTCCTCCACGCCGACCCCCACCTGGCGACCGTTACCGACCCCCTGGGGAACCCGCTCTGCTACAACCCGGTTACCAAGGCCGAGGCCGCCTGCACCAACAGTACGGTGGACAAGGACGGCGACGGCGAACCCGACCCGCCCTGGACCTACCAGAAGGCAGTCAACTGGAATCATAGCAAGATTGAGCTGCCGGGATCCGACGCCTACGACCGGCTCCGCACCCTGGCCCAAACCGACGGCATCTACATCAAGGACGCCTTCTGTTGGGCGAGCGAGGGCTCGCGCAAAACGGTCGACCACGGAGCCCCAAAGCCCACCGACTGCCTCGGCAAGTATTCCAGCCGCTATGGAACCTACCGCATCCAGCTCAAGGTCGACGGCGACCGGCAGGTGATCCGGGTCGAGGCGCAGAAGATCGTCGACTGGGAGCTGGAGAAAACCATCCCCGCCCACTGGAAGATCGGCTGCCGCTGCCGCGGCGGCGGCGGTGGCGGCGGTGGCGGTGGCGGCGGTGGCGGTGGCGGCGGTGGCGGCGGTGGGGGCGGCGGCGGAGGAGGAGGAGGCATCTTCTACCGCCCGCCCAAGCCGGTGGAGAACCTCCTCCTTGGCCTCCTCCGCGTTCCCATCCCGGACCTGGTCTGGGCCGACGCCGGCGACGCCGCGTGCAAGGGAATCCCGGTGCCCAAGTGCCGCAAGGGTTGCAAGCGAATCTCTAAGCGGTGCGTCCCCGCCAAGGACCGCTACCGCGCCAAGGTCGCCAGTGAATACATCGAGTTCGTCTACACCAAGAAGCACCCCTACCTTCGGGTACGGGATCAAAAGGGCAGCATGGACCTGGTCGAGTACACCCGGGGCAAGTTTGGAGGCGTGATCTTCGCCGACAAGGACGATTTTCAACTCAGCGGCCCTAGAAAGGACACCGACCCGCCCGCCCCGGCGATCGCCAAGTTCGCCCAGCTTACGGTGGCCTCGGCCTACGACCTGCATATCGTCAACGACCTCGTCTACGAAAAACCCGCCTGCAACAAGGTCCCCCACCAAGTCGACACCGATGGCGACGGGAAGCCCGACCAGCTGGTCGACCGCTGCACCGAAAAGGACTACGCCAAGGCGGCCGACAACCTGCTCGGCGTCTACGCCAACAGGATCTGGCTCGACCCCGAGGGGGCGTGGCACAAGGCCGGGCATGACCTCACGGTCCACGGTGTGCTGATGGCCGCATCCGACAGGATTGAGACACGCCACGCACGATGGGCCAGGAAGTACGGCCGGTTCAAGCTCTTCGGTGGGATGATCCAGAAGAAGTTCGGAATGATCGGCTACCGCGATAAGCACGGCAGGCTTCACGGCTACCGCTCGACGCTGGTCTACGACCGCAGGATGCTCAAAGGCCTCTCCCCGCCCGGTTTCCCGCCCTTCTCCAACGGTAAGTGGGAGGCCAGGCTCGGCGAGGCCGAGAGCGGGGCCCCGGGCTTCTGGCGGCAGGTGCCGGGCGAATGAGCGCTCGCAGAGGCTACACCCTCATCGAGGTGCTGATCGTGATCGCGATCCTAGGCATCCTGCTGGCGCTCGGGTTCTCCACTTACCGCCGGGCCCGCTGGCTCGCCCAGGTGCGGGAGGCCACCGTGGAGCTCGCTTCCACCCTGCGGGAAGCGCGCAGCGCCGCCCAGCGCTACAGCGTGGGGGCGGTGGTGCGCTTCCCCGACGATCGCAGCTACGAGCTCCGGGTTGAGAGCAACGACGGCGGCACCCTGCGCAGCTACCGGCGCACGGTCCCGGACCGGATCGAGCTCCGCTATTCCAGGGATGGAACGCACTGGAAAAGGCCCAGCGCTCTGGGAAAGGTCACCTACTCGGCCCCCTTCGGGGAAACCGCCGCCAGCGGCCTGCTCTTTCGCTTGCGGCATCGCCTGAATCCCTCGATCCAGGCCTGCCTGCGGGTCGTGGGGGTGACCGGAAAGGTGGTGGTCGCGCGTGCCTGCCCGTAAAAGCGGTTTCACCCTCATCGAGGTGCTGATCGCCATGGTCATCTTCGCGATCCTAATGCTGGCCGTCACCCAGAGCCTGCTCCCGGTCTTCGCGCTCACCCGGGAGTCGCAGGTGCAGCTCCAGGCCAACCAGCGGGCCCAGGCGGTGCTCGAGGCGATCCGGTCCGCCTGGCAGGATCCGGTCAAGTACCGGCGCACCTGCGCCCCGATCGCCCTCCCGACCGGGGTGACCGTGGAGGTCCAAGCACTCAACGACAAACTCGATCCCGGGGCCAGCCTCCCGTTTAGCACCAACTGCCCCCACGCGACCCCGGAGCGCGCCCCCGCCAAGCGGGTGACCGTGCGGGTGAAAGGCCCCCGGGGGAAGGAACGGGTGGCGCTCACGATGGATCTTCCGGAGCCCTAGGATGCGGCGTGGATTTACTTTAATCGAGATCCTGGTGGCGCTTTCGGTGATGGCGGTGCTGATGCTCGCCTTCGTGCGGTTCTTCGGCGGCACCCTGAGGGCCACCGGCCGCCTCCAGGTCCGGAACGAGCTTTTAAACGAAGCCCAGCTGGCCCACCACTTGATCGCCAGCCGGGTCAAGGAGGCCTGGTACGTCTGGCCCCCGGGACGAAAGCTCCGGCTTGCGAACTCGGGTTGGACGACCCAAAACACCCTGGACGGCGGGCGCAACTGGACCGTAGGGCCCAAGTTCCTGGCCATGATCCTGCCCCCGGCCAAGGACGGCGTCGAGTGCTCCCGCGACAAGGCGGGTTGCTTTCGCTTTTTCGCCTACTACCCAATGAAGCGGAGCTTTTACCTGAGCCACGCGAGCGCGGTGGAGGCGCTCGAGCCCGACGGACCCAACGACGGCAAGGTCTGGGTGCTCATGGAGTACCGCGCGGTCTACCGACCGGCCGGCCGCTGCCCAGTCAAGGACAACGGCGACCCCAAGCCGGGGAACACCGCCTACCGGGGGAGGCGCGGACGGCTGTTGGTCGACGACGTCCAACCTTTGAACGACCCCTGGGACCCGGCCTACGGATATCCCGCCCTCTTCACCTTCGCCGTCGCGGGGGGGAAGGTGCGGGCGGTGGGGGTCGCGCTCCGTCTGGCCCGTGAGGTCCGGGGCCGGGTCTACCGGGTGCCGGCGGAGCGGACCCCGCTCTCGGTCGCCGCCGAACTCCAAAACCTCGGCGTCAAGGCCGACCGCGACCGCTATTACTGCCAGTAGAATGCCGGCATGAAGCTGGTGGTCGCGGTCGTCGACGACGCGAGCGTGCCCGGGCTGGCCCGGGCCCTGGCCGAGCACGGGCTGGTTTCCACCCAGATCCCAAGCCGCGGGGGCTTCCTCGCCCACCCCAACACCACCTTCCTGATCGGGGTCGAGGCCGCCCGGCTGGAGGAGGTCAAGCGCCTTCTGTTCGAGAAGGCCGAGGCCCGCGAGGTCGAGCACGAGGGGGCCCGGGTCGAGGTGGGCGGGGCGGTGGCCTTCGTCCTCGAGGCCGAGGCGTTCTGGAAGCTATAGTGGGAGGGATGCGCTGGATCCTCGCCCTTCCCCTGCTCCTCGGCCTGGCGGCCGCCGAGATCGCCGCCCCGGTACCCGCCTTCTTCGACTTCCTCAAGATCCCGGGGGCCGCCGGCAAGCCCCTCACCTACGGAAAGGGGCACCTCCAGGTCGAGGCCCTCGCCGGCCGGCTCTACAAGGTCCGCTACGTCGGCCCCAAGGACGACCTCAAGGACGCCGGCCGGGTGATCGCGGCGGCGGTCGGCGCCCCCGAGGTCGAGGGGGCCTTCGCCCGTTGGCTCAAGGCCAACGGCGAGGCGATCGCCGCCCGCAAGCGGCCGGTGCGGGTGGGGCTCGGCCGGGGGTACGTGCTGGAGATCGCCCTGGGCCGGGACCTCCGCTTCGAGGTCGCCCCCCTCACCGTTCCCGAGGCCGCCTTCGGCGCCCCCCGCCACCTGCTGGGGAAACGCGGCCCCCTCGTTCGCGAGTACTCCGATTTCTACTGCCCCTACTGCCGGCGGCTCGCCCTCAAGGTCCTGCCCCAGCTGAAGCGCGAGCTGATCGATAAGGGCCGCCTCCGCCTCGACTACCGCCACTTCCCCCTGGTCGAGATCCACCCCGACGCCTTCCAGGCCGCCCTGGCCAGCGAGTGTGCCGCCGAGCAGGGAAAGTTCTGGCCCTACCACGACGCCCTCTTCGCCACTTTGGAAAAGCAGAAATCGGTGGACTACCTCGCCCTGGCCCGGCGGCTGGGGCTCGACGACCGGCGGTTTTCCACCTGCCTGAGCCAAGAGCGCTACCAGAAGGTGGTCAAGGCGATGCGGAGCGAGGCCGAGCGGCTGGGGCTCGACGGCACCCCCACCGTCTTCGTGGGGCCCTTCATGCTGCCGAACCCCTTCGACCTCGAGGCCTACCGGAACTACGCCGCCATGGCCGCCGCCCTAAAGGCCCAAGCCAAGAGATGACCTACGGCGACTGGGCGCTGCTTGAGGACACCAAGGGCCGCAAGTACCTGCTCCGCCTCCGGGAGGGGGGGCGGTTTTCCCACCACCGCGGGGTGGTCGACCACGCCGCCATCGTCGCCGCCGGCCCCGGCGGCCGGGTGGTCACCCACAAGGGGGAGCCCCTTTGGGTCTTCCCCCCCAGCCTTGAGGAGTACGTGCTCCTCATGCGCCGGGGGGCCACCGTCACCTACCCCAAGGACGCCGCCGCCCTGCTCCTCCTCCTCGACCTGGCCCCGGGGATGCGGGTGCTGGAGGCGGGCTCGGGGTCGGGCGGGCTGACCCTCTTCTTGTCGCGGGCGGTGGGACGAGAAGGCGAGGTCTGGAGCTACGAGCGGCGGCCGGCCTTCCTGGAGCGGGCCCGTGCCAACGTGGCGGCCTTCGGGGCCGGGAACGTGCGGTTTTTCGCCGGCGACCTGGCCGAGGCCGAGCTCCCCGAAAACGGCTTCGACGCCGCCGTCCTCGACCTGATGGAGCCCTGGAAGGTCGTCGCCCGCCTCGTCCCCGCCCTCAAGCCGGGCCGCAGCCTGGCCCTCTACCTCCCCAACATCACCCAGGTGGTCGAGCTCCTGAGGGCGGTGCGCGGGGCCGGCCTGCCGCTGAAAAGGGAGCGGGTCCTCGAGGTCCTCCACCGCACCTGGGACGTCCGCCCCCCGGTGGCCCACCCCGACTTCCGGCAGGTCGGCCACACCGCCTTCCTGGTCCAGCTAAGGCGGCTTCGGCAGACGGAGGGCGAGGACCGCGGCCAGGGCCAGGAGCCCGGCGGTGATCGCGAAGAGGGCGGGGTAGCCGAGGGCACCGGCGAGCCCCCCGCCGAGGAGGGGCCAAAGCGCCCGGGGAGCGCTGGCCAGGTAGAGCAGGGCGGTGTGGGCGGCCCGCTCCCGGTCGGGGGCGCAGGCCAAGAGGTAGGCGCTGAAGGCGTTCTCGATGCCGTTGTAGATCACCCCGATGAGGGCGAAGACGAACAGCGCGGCTAGCAACCCCCGGCCCAAGAGGGCCACCAGGGGCACCGCCAGGGCCAGCAGGGACACCGCCCGCACCCCCACCTGGGCGCCGGCGCGGTCGATCCACCGCCCGATCCAGAGGTTCACCGACTCCGCCAGGGCCTGCACCGCCACCAGGTAGCCGAGCGCGGCCGCCGGGAGCCCGGCCTCCCGGGCCGCCACCACATAGAAGGGCAGGGCCAGGAAGTAGGTCCCGATCAGGAGGTAAAGGAGGAGCAGCCGGCGGAGCCCGGGCCGGGCCAGCGGACGGAGGAGCCGGGCCAGGGGCACCGGCGGTCGCCTTGGCTCGGGAGGCTCGGGGATCAGCCAAAACCCCCAGAACCCCACCGCCAGGGCCGCGAAGGCGAGGAGGAAGGCGAGGGCGTAGCCCTCGGGAAAACGGGCCCAAAGCGGCCGAGAGAGGAGCCCGGCGAGGGCCCCGGCCAGGCTCGCCAGCAACCCGCGGGCCCCGAAGAACCGACCCCAAAGGTCCCGGGGAATCGCCTTGCCGATCACCGGCAGGTAGGCGACCCCGCCCATGCCGCCGGCGACCGCGAAGACGAGGAGGAAGAACCCGAGCGCGACCAGCACCACCCCCGGCGCCCGCTCGGCGAAGGCCAGGGTGAGGACGGCGAGCACCAAAAACGCCAGTGCCCGGGTCCCAATTGCCAGGTAGAGGAAGACCTTCTTCACCGGCGCCGACTCCACCCAACGGGCCGCCGGCAGCCCGGCCAGGGCCCCGCCCAGCTGCATCGCGCTCACCACCCCGCCGACCGCCAGCGGGGAACCGGTGAGCTCCTTGATGAAGGCCGGGATCACCGTGCCGACGCTGGTAAGGGCGTAGGCCACCGCCAGCATGGCCCCGTGCAGGAGCCCTCCCAGGAAGGCGCGGCGGACGTCGGGCATGGCGGGGCTATCCTATCAACCGTGGAGGGCCTCCTGATCGCCCACCGGCTCTCGAAGCTGCCGAAGCCGCCCTTCCCGGCCCTGGGCTGGACGTTTCCCGAGCCCGGCCGCGCCGCCCTCCGGACCCCGGCCGGGTGGCTGGTCCTTGGCTACCGGCCGCCGAACCCCGGCTTCTGGCTTCAGAAGGAGGTCCCCAAGGGCCCGCCCTCCACCCCCCTGGAGCGGGCGCTGGCGGCCCGGGCGGTGGGCGAGGTCACCGCCCTCCGCCAGGAGAAGCTCGACCGGGTGCTGATCCTGGAGTTCTCCGGCCGGGGCGGGTTCGTCTCCAAGCCGCCGGTCCGGCTGATCTTCGAGCTCACCGGGCGCAACGCGAACCTCCTCCTCACCGACCCGGAGGGCCGCATCCTGGCCCTCGACCGACCGGTCCCCGCCCGGCTAAACCGCTACCGCGAGCTGCTTCCGGGCCGGCCCTACCGGCCGCCGCCCCCCTACCAAAAGCGGGACCCCCGGACCCTGGGCCCCGCCGACCTCGCCCCCCTGGCCGGCAAGCCGCTGAAGCGGATCGTCGCCCTGGTGGACGGGCTCGGCCCCCGGGCGGTGGGGTTCCTGGCCCAGCGGGCCGGCCTCGACCCCGACCGGCCGCTGACCCCCGACGACCTCCCCCGCCTCCACCGGGCCCTCCAGGCCCTCCTCGAGGACCCCGAGGTCCTCGCCCGAGCCGAGCCCGCCGGGCCCGACCTCGAGGCCCTCCGTAGGCCCCTCCTCGCCGCCCTGGAGAAGGAGGCCCGGGCGCTCGTGCGCCGGATCGCCGACCACCAAAGGAACCTGGCCCGCAGGGACCGGGCCAGGGAACGTAAGCGGACCGCCGAGCTCCTGCTCGCCTACGCCCACCGGGTGCCCCGGGGGGCCAAGGAGGTGGAGCTCCCCGACTTCGAGAGCGGCCGGCCGGTGCGGATCCCCCTGGACCCCGAGAAGACCCCGGTGGAGAACGCCGAGGCCCTCTTCCAGGCGGCCCGCAAGGACGAGGCGGCGGCCGAGAAGGCGGCCCGCCTCCTGGTGCGCACCCGGGCGAACCTCGAGCGGGTGCGGGCGGAGATCGAGGCCCTCAAGGCGGCCTCCCCCGAGGAGCTGAGGCGGCGGCTCAAGGCCCAGAAGGCCGCGCCCCCCCGGGTGGGGCTCCGCTTCCGGAGCCCGGGCGGCCTGGAGGCCTGGGTGGGGCGGAACGCCCGGGAGAACGAGGCCCTGCTCCGGCTGGCCCGCCCCGACGACCTGTGGTTCCACGTCCAGGGGCTGCCGGGCTCCCACGTCGTCCTCCGCACCGGGGGAAAGCCGGCCCCCCTCCCCGACCTCCTCTTCGCCGCCCGGCTGGCCGCCTACCACTCCCGGGCCCGCGGCGAGCGGAACGCCCCGGTCGACTACACCCGCCGCAAGTACGTCCGCAAGGTGCGGAAGGCCCCCCCCGGCACGGTCACCTACAGCCAGGCCAAGACCCTGTTCGTCGACGCGTCCCTACCGGAAAACGTGGACGCGGTGTAAACTGTGGTTCCGTGAAGCGGACCCTTTTCTTCGCCAAGATCCACCGGGCCACCGTCACCCAGGCCGACCTCCACTACGAGGGCTCGATCACCGTCGACGCCGACCTGCTGGACGCCGCCGGCATCCTCCCCTACGAGCGGGTCGAGGTCTACGACATCACCAACGGCCACCGCCTGGCCACCTACACCCTCCCCGGCGAGCGGGGCTCGGGGGTGATCGGGATGAACGGGGCCGCCGCCCGGCTCATCCAGCCCGGCGACCTGGTGATCATCGTGGCCTACGGCCTCTTCGACGAGGAGGAGGCCCGCCGCCTGGTCCCCACGGTGGTGCTGGTCGACGAGAAAAACCGCGTTCGGGAGGTCCGCCGGGGTTGAGGGGGGCGCGGCTTCGCACCTACCTCGAGCTGGTTCGCTTCGAGCACACCCTCTTCGCCCTCCCCTTCGCCTACGTGGGGATGCTGCTGGCGGCCGGGGGGTGGCCGGGGGGGTGGGTCTTTTTCTGGGTCACGCTGGCCATGGTCGGGGCCCGCACCGCCGCCATGGCCCTAAACCGCCTGATCGACTGGGGGATCGACGCCCAAAACCCCCGCACCCGAAACCGCCCCCTCCCCCGGGGGGCGGTGCGGCCCGGTGAGGTGGCGGCCCTGGCCGGGCTGGGGTTTTTGCTCCTGGCCCTGGCCGCCCTCAACCTGAACCGGCTCACCGCCGAGCTGCTTCCGGTGGCGGTGGTCTTTTTGGTCCTCTACTCCTACACCAAGCGCTTCACCTGGGCCTGCCACTTCTGGCTCGGCCTCACCATCGGGGCGGCGGCCGCCGGGGGCTGGATCGCGGTGACCGGGGCCTTCGCCCCCGCCGCCCTCACCCTCTGGGCGGCGGTGGGGCTCTGGATCGCCGGGTTCGACATCCTCTACGCCACCCAGGACGTCGAGTTCGATCGCCGCCACGGCGTCCACGCCATCCCCGCCCGCTTCGGGTTGCCGGCGGCGCTCGCGATCGCCCGGCTCGCCCACCTGCTGGCCTGGCTGGCCCTGGCCGCCACCGGGTTCCTGGTGGGCGCCGGCCCCGCCTACTGGGCCGGGGTCCTCTACACCGGGGCGGTGCTCCTCTACGAGCACCGGCTGGTCCGGCCCGACGACCTCTCCCAGGTCGACCGGGCCTTCTTCCAGGCCAACGTCCTGATCAGCCTAGGGATGCTCTTCTTCGTGGTCCTCGAGGTACTCCCTTAGGTACCCGACCGCGGACGCCACGTCGGGCAGGCGGTAGCGGGCGGCGGTGGGCCCGGG
>Ga0256833_1003418_pt1 | contig 10846 bp, 10 predicted proteins | sample 356284metaG_FD_190535 | JGI IMG/M metagenome (GOLD analysis project Ga0256833, IMG submission 190535) | Hydrothermal vent microbial communities from Mid Atlantic Ridge, Atlantic Ocean - 356-284 | ecosystem: Environmental > Aquatic > Marine > Hydrothermal vents | place: Atlantic Ocean: Mid...
CATCGAACTGTACAAGGTTCTGAAGATCGAGAACATGGCGGCCAGCGGCGGCGAGGCCAAACACATGATCGCCGCCGGCCTGGTACTGGTCAACGGCGAGGTGGAAACCCGGAAACGGCGCAAGACCGTTGCCGGGGATGTGGTGGAAGTGAACGGGGAACAGGTCCGCATCACAGGCCGGTGATGCGGGTAAAAATTCAGCAGCACGCCATCTGCACGCGCTCGCGGCTGGCCGCATAGCGTGGACTATAGCGGCCAGCCACGATCACGCACAGCTGACGCACTGCTGAACTTTTACCAAAAGTATTGCTCTTTTTCAGGTAGTTGCTGATAGCGGTGAACTATTACTGATGCGGACCGGGCAAAGGGCGTGTACAAGTATCGGCATTCTCAGGCGGTTGCCGGGAGCAATGAGCTGTGACAAGGGCGGAAGAGAGTTATTCCGTGATCCGCTGCAGGGCCTCCTCGTAACGGGCCCGGGTCTTCTCCAGGATCTCGGCCGGCAGCCTCGGTGGCGGGGGCTGCTTGTTCCAGTCCAGGGATGAGAGGTAGTCGCGCAGGAACTGCTTGTCGAAGCTGGGCTGTCCGCGGCCCGGCTCGTACTCGTCCAGGGGCCAGAAACGCGACGAATCCGGGGTCAGGACCTCGTCGATGAGGATCAGTTCACCATCGGCCATGCCCAGCTCGAACTTGGTATCGGCAATGATGATACCCTTGGCCCGGGCATAGTCGGCGGCCTTCCCGTACAGGGACAGGCTGATCTCAGCCATCTTCTCAGCCTGTTCCCTGCCCACCAGCTCCTCCATGCGGGCCATGGAGATGTTCTCATCGTGCAGGCCCTGTTCCGCCTTGGTGGACGGGGTGAACAGGGGCTCCGGAAACCGGTCCGATTCGCGCATCCCCGGCGGCAGGGCAAAACCGCAGACCGTGGTGTCCTTCTGGTACGCCTTCCAGAAGGAACCGGAGAGGTAGCCCCGGACAATGCACTCGATGGGCACGACCTCGGTCCGCCGCACCAGCATGGAGCGTCCCTCGAGCTGGTCCCGGTACTGCCGGCAGACCTCGGGATACTCGTCCACATCGGCGGTGAGCAGATGATTGGCCACGATATCGGAGAGCAGGTCGAACCAGAAGAGCGAGATCTGCGTCAGCACCCTGCCCTTGCCGGGGATGGGATCGTCCATGACCACGTCATAGGCCGAGATCCGGTCCGTGGCCACCATGAGCAGTTTGTCCTCATGACCCGGAATCTCGTACATGTCCCGCACCTTGCCGCGATGCAGCAGGGTCAGCTCGGGACACTCGGTACGTACCAGAGCTGCATCCATCTTCCATCTCCTCCAGCCGACGTAACCATTGAGCAGCACGCCGGAAAAACGGTAAAGAGTTCCGCTAGTTCAATTTTGTCGGCAATACCGGCGAACCATGACAGAAATGGGAGCCGGGCTGCCGGCTCCCGACGGAACAGGCGAAGTTACAGGCCCAGTTCCTTCCTGATCGCCTCGATCACCGCATCGCTGGACTCGGCCTTGACATTGAGCAGCAGCCCCTCCTTCTCGTAGAAACCGATCAGGGGCGCTGTCTTCTCGTTGTACGTGGCCAGACGATGGCTGATGGCCTCCTCGGTCTCGTCCTCGCGCTGCACAACCCTGGCACCGCACTTGTCGCAGACTCCTTCCACCTTGGGCGGATTGGACTTGACGTTGTAGATGGCCTGGCACTCGGGATTCTCGCAGGTACGACGGGTGCAGAGGCGGTCCAGGATCACCTCTCTCGGTACATCAATGTTGACCGCCTTGTCCAGGGTGATACCAAGGCGATCCAGCAGCTTCTTGAGCTCCTCGGCCTGGGGAATGGTGCGCGGAAAACCGTCGAGCAGGAATCCCTTTGCACAGTCCGGCTCCTGCAGCCGTTTTTCCATGATCCCCATGATCAGGGCATCTGGCACCAGGTCACCCCGCTTCATGTATTCCTCGGCCTCCCTGCCCAGTTCAGTGCCCGCCTGTACGGCGCCGCGCAGGATATCTCCGGTGGAAATCTGGACCGATCCGTCAATGGCGGTGAGCAGTTTGGCGACAGTGCCCTTGCCGGCACCCGGGGCTCCAAGCAGTATGAGTTTCATCTCTCTTCCCTCTCGTTTTGATAGATAAAGGATAAAAAAGCAAAAAAACTATAAAATCGACATGTTGCCACAACATTGACAAAAAAATCCGGCCGCCACTGATGGCCGGTCCGGGAGATGTTCCGTGTCGTGACAGGAAGCGCCCCTGGGACAACACAGTTTTGCCGCAGGCAATATACACCAATTTTTTCCTGCCTGGTAGTCCAAAATAGACCGATTCTGCCATCCACCCCTTGACAAGCGCCCATGGCAACTTATTTTTTCCCCAGACGAAAGCCCTGCATAACTAGCGGAATCTGGGCATATTCTGATATTCAGGCGGCCGGAAGCCGACTCCCGGACCCGGCCATGCGGTTCGCGTGAACCGGGAAAAGAATCTACGCGAAAGGAGGACCTGATCATGGCATTCATACGGTTTGCGGAGCGCCCGCATTTCAGGAATCCCTGGGCAGAGTTCGAACGTATCCGCCAGGGACTGGATGAACTTTCCCGGACCTTCATCAACGAGGGACAGCAGGCCCTGGCACGGGCCACGGTCTATCCCCCGCTCAATATCTTCGAGGACAGGGACCACCTGATCATCAAGGCCGAACTTCCCGGTGTCAAGGCGGAGGATCTCGACATCTCCCTGGAGGGCGACACCCTGACCCTGCAGGGACAGCGGAAGCCGCGCGAGGATTCCGACAAGGTCTCCTACCACCGGCGCGAAATAAAGTCCGGCAGCTTCAGCCGGGCCATCGCCCTGCCCACCAAGGTGGACATGGACAAGATGACGGCAAAACTTGCCAACGGCATCCTGACCATCACCCTGGCCAAGGCGGAAGAGGTCAAGCCCCGCCAGATCAGTATCACCACGGAGTAAGGGAAGGAGGTGGACCATGAGCGAACATGAACTGCAGGTACAGGAGAAAAAGGAAGTGCAGCACAGCGGCGAGACCACCAAGCCGGAGAAATACTTTGTTCCGGCCGTGGATATATACGAGACAGACGAAGGCGTCACCGTGATCGCCGAGATGCCCGGTGTTACCGGTGAGGGGGTCGAGGTGTCCCTGGAAGACGATGTTCTCACTATCCAGGGCACCAGGGCGCCCGAGGACACGGAAGGCAAGCGGGTGCTGCTGCAGGAATATGAAAGCGGCAACTACCTGCGCCGCTTCACGGTGGCCGAGACCATCGACCAGGACAAGATCAAGGCAACCATGGCCGACGGCCTGCTGACCGTCATCCTGCCCAAGGCGGCCCCGGCCAAACCGCGCAAGATTGAGGTTCAGATGGGCTGATCGATGCTGTGACGACCCCTAAAAAAAAAACCGGTGCCAGAAGGCACCGGTTTTTTCTTGACAGCATGAAAAAGAGATTACGGCGTGAACGGAGAACCTGGCCGCTGCAGCCTGAAAGTGTAGGTATATGACCAGTGGCATATTTCATCGGCGGAGGAGGTGGCTTCCACGGTGAGTGATCGCCCGTCTCGGATCACATCAAATGGCAGTGCAGCCCGAGTCGCGTCCTCGCGGGAGCCACAGTCCAAGGGGCAATCAAAAGAAAAATAATATTGCCCCCCTGTCCCGGTGAACAGATAGATCGGCTCCACAGAGAGATCCACGTACAGTCTTCCCAGCTCAGGCCTGCCCTGGTGGAACCGCAGACCGACCAGCAACGAAGCTGCCACCTGGCGATCGAAGTCAAATTTCTCCCATTGATCATTGTTACGCCACTTTTCCCATCCCCGCAGGGAACCGCTCACCTGATCCGCTCCGTTTTCGTTCATCATCAGAAATGCAAAAGGAAAACCATCGAACAGGCCCGCACGTGAACCTTTCAGGGCCTGATCGACTATCCAGCCGAGGTGGATACCCTCCGACTTGCCATGAAATTCCGCCTCCCCGGCATATGTTTGACTTTGAGCGGAAAAATTCGCTGTCACCTCGACATACCATGGCCGCCAGACAGGCTCTACAATCGCCTGGGAGGTCTGTTTCTCATACCGGGCAACAACCTGAACCGATTCCTCCCTGTTCATGGTAAGCGAAGTACGGGCAACTCCCCGATGATCCGTCACTGCCGTTGCCGGCGAAAGTGTTGTTGCCGGGGATGACCGGAAGGAGATCTTCTCGGATTCCATACCACATGGCCCACACCATAGATGCGCGGTAATGCCGGTACGTTGTCCGACAGGAACATGCGATCTCTCGACAGTCAGTGTCAACCTGTCGGCAGGCTGGCGCTGCCAAAACATCTGCACCGAGGTGTCGATAAACCGCTGACGCCCTGTTCCCTTCTGTCCGACCTGGCAGGACAGAACCTTGATATTGGAAGTATCCGATACGTCCCCAACTCGACGAAAACTGTCAACAAAAACATATTCATCTTCCTCGGCGTAAAGCCGTAATTCCACTCCAGCAAGAGAATAGCATCCACTCTCACCCGGAAGGGTCCTATGCAAACCGGTCTTCAGTTGATCAGCCAGTCGCTGCTCCAAAACTCTGGCTGTTCCGGCAACCGATTTCCGGGGCGCGGCAGCCAGAGCATCGCATATCGTCTGCACATCGGTTCCAGAAAGCGGCAGCCGACAAGTCTCCTCGCCGGCCGTCAGCATCCGAGGAACAACAATAAACAAAAGAGAACAAGCCACAATGAAACCAACTCCTCCCGGCAGGGATCGGCCCAAGAACCGTTTCTCCTTCCGGCAGTCACCTCGATGGCGTCGCATATTCTCTCCTACCCACTTCTGTTACGATGGGCCTGCACCAGCTTGATTTCGCCATAGGAATAGTCGTCTCCCAGGGCCTTTTTGACCTCGCCCAGGGGCGTATCTTCCATGGCGGCAAGTTTTTCTTCAATCACCCGCTGTTTCTCCGCATCCAGAATCTCGTCGATGGCCAGTTCCCCTTTTTCAACAAAGGGCACCAGGTGGCTCTCGATGGTGGAGGTGACCAGACCGCGCTTTTCGGCGATCTCGGGAATGGACAGGCCACTGCGGAAGAGGTCATAGCTGATCTGGCGTGAACTGACATTCTTTTTCCTCTTCTCCCCCTGCCCTTCCCTCTCCTGCGCCTTTTCCGCCTCGTTTCCGCCCCCGGACGGCTCGGGCAGAATGACCACCTGGATTCCGTGCTTTTCACGATATTTCACTACCATTTCCACCAGCTCGTCACCATGGCGTTCCGCCAGCCGCCTGCCGATGCCCTTGATCTTCAGCAGGTCGCTCAGGGTGGCCGGCAGGTGAACCGCGATCTGGATCAGGACCCGCTGGTGGAGGATGCGATAGGCGGGCACGTCCTCGGCCGCAGCCTTCTGCGTCCGCCACTGGCGAAGCTGCTCAAAGAGCTCCGGGTGGCCTACATCATCCACGGTGTACTCAGGGGCTGTTTTCTTTTTCCGTGCAGCAGTTTTCGTTTCCATGGCGGCACGGGAGATGGTCCGCAGGTAACGCGCCGGCGCAAAACCTTCCCTGCACGAATCCACGGCGGCACACTTGACAGCCAGTTCCCTGGCGGTCTCGTCCAGGGCCTTGTCGATCCGTTTGCGCAGTTCCTTCGAGTCGGTCTCCACCTGCAGGCCATCGAGAAAGGCGCCGGGCAGCGAGCTCAACCGCTTGCTGAAATATACCGACGCCTTGGCAGCCCGCTCCTTCAGCACCGGGTCTGTCTCTGGCAGGCCGTTACCGGGAAAGAGCACAGTGAGCTGGCGTCTGAAATTGTTGCTGACGGTGAAGATCTCCTCCTCACATTGCTGCCGCAGGGCCTGCATGTCTCCCTGGCCCGTTATCTGCAGGATATGGGCATTGCCGGCCAGGGTGCCGGTGAGCCGTCCCAGCCAGTAGCGCAGGCGGCCAAAATCAAAACACTCCAGCATCAGTTCCTGCTGGTAGCGGAGCCGGGCGGCCTGCAGGTGTTCGGCCGTGGGCGGGTTCTGCCGGGCCTGTTCGACAAAACCCAGGACCCGGGTGTCGGTCTGCACGGCCCGGGGCGTGATGGGTGAGCTGAGGACGAGCCCATCAAAGCTCCGGCAGCGGCTGAGGGCGACATAGACCTGGCCGTGGGCAAAGGCCCCGCCCGCGTCGATGATGGCCTTCTCAAAGGTCAGGCCCTGGCTCTTGTGGATGGTGATGGCCCAGGCCAGTTTGAGGGGATACTGGAGAAAGGCGCCGACCTTCTCCTGCCGGATCTCGCCGGACTCCTGGTCCGCGGTGTATCTGATATTCTCCCAGACCACCGGCTCCACCTCGATGTCATGCTCGTCGCCGGAGCAGTGGACCCGGATCAGCTTGCCCTTGATCGAGGTCACCTTGCCGATGCGGCCGTTGAAGTAGCGCCGCTCTTCCGAGGTGTCGTTGCGGACGAACATGACCTGGGCGCCGACCTTGAGCTCCAGCACCGCCGAGGTGGGATAGGTGTATTCGGGGAAATCGCCCTCCACCCTGGCCTTGAAGCGGTGGAGCGGCCGGTCGAGCTCACGCAGCCGGGAGCGGTTGATGGCATCGGCGCCCCGGTTGTGGCTGCAGAGGGTGATATAGCCCTCTTTCCGGCCGCTGAAATCGGGACGAAAGCGGGAATTCAGTTCCCCGAGCACGGCCTCGTCCAGGCGGTTGTCCCGCACCCGGTTGAGCAGGTCGATGAAAGTGCGGTCCGACTGGCGGTAGACATGCTGCAGCTCGATGGTGACCAGCTCGGTCCGGGCCAGGGCCTGGCTGCTGAAGAAATAGGGGGAATCGTAGTAGCGGGACAGCACCTCCCACTCATCGTCCTTGACCACGGGCGGCAACTGGTGCAGGTCGCCGATCATCAAAAGCTGGACACCGCCGAAAGGACGGTCCGTGCGGCGAAACCGGCGCAGGACCTCGTCAACCCCGTCGAGCATGTCGGCCCTGACCATGGAGATCTCGTCGATGACCAGCAGGTCGAGGTTGACGATGATATTGCGTTTTTCGCGGCTGAAACGATGCCGGCGCCGGTCGTAGTTGTCACCGCCGGGCAGGAAGGGCCCAAAGGGGAGCTGGAAAAAGGAATGCAGGGTCACGCCGCCGGCATTGATGGCTGCCACACCGGTGGGCGCGGCAACGATCATCCGCTTGGCGGTCCTGTCCTGGAGGTTGCGGAGAAAGGTCGTCTTGCCGGTCCCTGCCCTGCCGGTGAGAAAGACGGAGCAGCCGGTATGGAGCACATAGTCGCCGGCAAGCTGCAGTTCGGGATTTGCCCGGGCCGTATCTGCAGCGTTCTTCATCTATCTCTCCTCACCGGGCCATGGAGACGGCCGGCACTTCCGGCTCCCTGCCAACAAAACGGACCGCCTTTTTCCCCGGCGTGCAGCGTGGATTGGCATACTCCACCAGTTCGGCGACCAGGGAACCGACCAGGATCTTTGACCTGATCTCCACCGGTACCCGGCAGTCATCGTCGGTGAGCCAGAACTCGGTATCGCCTTTTTTGTCGTAGAGGCCCTTGAAGTGCATCCGCGGCAGGACCCTGATGGTCTGCAACCGGCCGAAGATGGTCTCCCGCTCCTCCCGGCCCAGGACACTGACCACCACCTCGTGGCGTTTACCGTCGACAAAGGCGGGCACGATATCCTCACGGCCCGGGGCCAGGGACAGGGCACGGGTGATGAAAAACGAGGAATACTCGTTGTAGACCGGGCCCGTGATCCGGTACTCCTTCCAGGGATGGTCGTTCTTGCGGTAGCGGACCGTGCGTGCCTGCTGGTCGTAGAGGGTGAGGCGCCGGGTCTCCCTGCCGCGGCCCTCCCGCTGCAGGACCTCGTAGCGGTAGGGCAGGCGGAAAGGACCGCGGACAAAGGTGGTGAAGGTGTCGTCCACGGGATAGATGAGCCGGAAGAGCCCATAGTCGGTGACCCGGGCATGGATGGTGTCGCCGTCGCCCGTGGCCGCGGCGCCGATCTCGAGAACCAGGTCGCCGATACGGATGCCGCCGGACCAGGAGATGGCGTAGTGGAGTCGTTCCCGGCCGGCAAAGATGTTGTCGAGGATGGTGGCGCTGACCGGTGGCACGCCATGGGGCGCAGGTGCCGGGCCGGCGGCGCAGACGCTCCCTGCGAGAACAAGGGGGATCAGGCAGCAGGTGAGCAGAAACCGTGTCATGTGTCGGTCAGGCGGTTGTGGCCAGGGAAAGCCAGGTGGCAATGAACAGGGTCAGGGCGATCAGGCCGTTCATGGAGAAAAAGGAGACCTGGATCCTGGACAGGTCCCTGGGATTGACCACGATGTGCTGGTAGAACAGGGCCGCGCCGGTAAGGGCGATACCGATATAATAAAAGAGATTGAGGCCGGCCGCAATACCGGTGAGAATGAAGAAGACAAAGGCCAGGACATGGAAGAAGACTGCCAGCCGAAAGGCCCGCCTGCGGCCGAACCTGGCCGGCATGGAATAAAGACCGGCCCGGCGGTCGAAATCGGCGTCCAGGCAGGCATAAATGCAGTCAAAACCGGCGACCCAGAAGAGCACACCCAGGGAGAGCACCCAGGGAAAGCCGGTGAGCGTTCCGGACACTGCCACCCAGCCGCCCAAGGGGGAGAAGGCCAGGGCCACGCCCAGGACCACGTGGCAGAGCCAGGTGAAGCGCTTGGTCAGGGAATAGACGAGGGTGAGGGCCAGGGCAAAGGGCGCGATCATGAGCGCCAGGGGATTGAGCATGAAACAGGCAAAGAAGAAGAGGGCCCCGGCGATGACCACCATGGCCCATGACTCGGCCAGCGATACCTGACCGGCCGGGATGGCGCGGCCCGCGGTGCGGGGATTGGCGGCATCGAACCGGCGGTCGGCGATGCGGTTGAACCCCATGGCACTTGTCCGGGCCCCGACCATGGCCAGCACGACCCAGAAGAAGACCCGCAGCTCGGGTACACCGCGAGCAGCGAGAAAGGCGCCGATCAGGGCAAAGGGCATGGCAAAGACCGTGTGCTTGAACTTGATCATCTCAAGCAGGATCTGAATCTTTTTCCACATCTTTTTTTCTTCCTGGATGGCTCCGCCGCTGCCGGGGGGCCAGGTGTCAGGTTACAGGGGCCAGGGCAGTCACCTGCCCGCGGCACCTGAGACCGCTTACACAAACGAGGTTGAAAAATCGTGACCTTGCATACCCTGTGCTCAGTTACCCGTCCCCTGCCAGCGGCGGATACCGCTGACCGGGAGACGCAGCTGGTCGCAGATGCGACCGGAAAAATTGCGCGCCATCTCCGGAAGATCCGCTGGCCGGGTATAGAAGGAAGGCATGGGCGGGCAGATGATGCCGCCGGCATCATGCACGGCCAGCATATTCTTCAGATGGGTCCTGTTGAGCGGTGTCTCCCGGGCCGCCAGCAGGAGCGGACGCCGTTCCTTGAGCATGACATCGGCAGCCCGGTGGATCAGGTTGCTGCTGACCCCGGAGGCAATGGCCGCCAGGGTGCCCATGGTGCAGGGCAGGATGACCATGGCGTCGTACGGACAGGATCCGGAGGCCATGGGCGCGGTGAAATCGTCCACATCGTACCAGCGGCCGACCCCGGCCAGGTCCGCCGGCTCCAGCTCCAGTTCCAGGGCGAGCACCTGGCGGCCGGCCCGGGAGATGAGCCCGTGCACCTCCACCCCTGCATCGGCCAGCAGGTCCAGCAGCGCCGGGACATACAGCATGCCGGTGGCGCCGGTCACGGCGAGAACGATTCGCTGCGTTGAGCCGGACATGGTTCACTTGACCCCGATATAGATGGAGACGATGCCGAAGGTGAGCGGCAGGCGTCTGGTCTCGCGGAAGCCGGATTTCTCCAGCATGGCCAGGAGTTCACCTGGCTCGTAAAAGGCGGCAATGGAGGAGGCCAGGTACTCGTAGGCCTCCTTGTCACCGGAAACCAGGCCGGCGATGCGTGGCAGGATCCGGTTGAGATAGAAGTTGTAGACCGGTTTGACCACCGGATTGGTGGGCCGGGAGAACTCGAGGATCAGCAGCTTGCCCGTGGGCTGCAGCACCCGGTACATCTCGTCCAGGCCCTTCTGGGTGCGCGCCAGGTTGCGGACACCGAAGGCCACGGTACAGCCCCAGAAGGTGTTGTCCGGGGCCGGGATCTCCTCGCCGTCGCCACAGACCGGAAAGATCCGCTGCCTCCGTCCGTCGTCGGGCAGGGCCTTCATGCCGGCACGCAACATGTCCTCGCAGAAGTCCACGGCCAGTACCTGCCGGTTCCTCGCCTGCCGGGTCAGCTCCAGGGAGAGCGGCAGGGTGCCGGCGCAGAGGTCGAGCACCGGTCCGGCCGGAAACTCCCGCAGCAGGCGGGTGGTCCGCCAGCGCCAGTAGCGGTCGATCTGCATGGAGAGCAGGGAGTTGAGCAGATCGTAGCGGCCGCTGATGGCGGAAAACTTCTCGCGGACGAATTTTTTCTTTTCTTCGGGTTGCTGCATGATGTGTCAATCTATCGAGGTAAGCGCTCACAGGGACCGCATCTTTGCATGGTCGTGCCTGCCCGCATAGGTAGGCTATCGGAGTCTCCCTGCGGTCGCTTACCTGCGGTCAGGCACGCCTGCACAAATCCGCGGCCCCTGAGAGCGCTTACACCACTGTGCCTGGAAAACCGATAGTTAATCATCCCGTGAGGGGTTACCTATCGGGAACCGGGCCATGGGCCGGTGATGAGTGAAACGCTCAAGTCAGGTCAGGAAAAGATCTTCAGTGGCAGGGCCGCCGGGTCGGCCTCGCCGCGCTGGATCAGGGCGGTGAAAAAACGGGCCAGGGCCT
>Ga0256833_1003419_pt1 | contig 10846 bp, 19 predicted proteins | sample 356284metaG_FD_190535 | JGI IMG/M metagenome (GOLD analysis project Ga0256833, IMG submission 190535) | Hydrothermal vent microbial communities from Mid Atlantic Ridge, Atlantic Ocean - 356-284 | ecosystem: Environmental > Aquatic > Marine > Hydrothermal vents | place: Atlantic Ocean: Mid...
TAAAAATTCTATAAGATGCTTTAAATGTTTATCCACACCTTTTATATCTTCATCTGCTGGTATATTTGACCAGATAGCTTTTAAATTATCTGGTAGCTCAATAAACTCTGTAACACCTAATCTTTTAGCGTCTTCAATTTGCTCTTGATTTAAAGTATGGTTTGTAACATTAATTAGTTTCATACTGCCTCCTTATCTTGTAATTATTATCTTGTTTTCAATTTCTTTAATTAAACCTTCTTCTAAAAGTTCGTCTTTGTGTTGCTTTATTTTTTCTTTATCCAACTCAACTTTAACTCTTTTATAACCCATATCGATTAATTTTTGTTCATTTATAGGTTTTATACTTTTAGTTGTTCTGTAACTAAAAGTGAATTTAGTAGTTTTATATTTTTCACCTCCTAAAAGTAAATCTTGAAGATATGCTAATTTTTCTACTTCATTTTCAAACATCTTTATTCTATCTTTTAATCTGTTAATCTCTTGCTTTATAACTTCAATTTGAGATTTTCTCTCACGCTTCAACATTTCAATATTATCTAATTTTTCTTCCCTTGTTAATTTTAACTTCTCTATATAGTCTTTTAATACTTCTGTATTATCTATAACTTCGCCTGTCTCTTCGTTTACTTCAATAAGCATTTCTTCAAGTGCTTTAATTTCATCTAAAATCTCAAATGTTGTCATTGAACACCTCCTTTATTTAACTTTTTATTCAATAGATTAATTGCTTGTTCTGCATATCCTAATTCAACTAATCTTTTCACATTACTTACTTTGAAATATGATAGAAACTTTTTTCTATCAGTGCCTGTCTTTTCTATCAAATTGTTTATTTGTTTAACAATGCTATCAACACTATCATTTGTTCCATCATTTGTTGCATCTGCATCTCTTGTATCGTCGATGCATAGCAATCCATTAAGTGCATATTTTCTCGCATAAGACGACGAAGCTCCTGTTATTTGAGCTTCGTCCATTCCTTTTTTTGACAAAGGTTCTCTTGCAAATGCTGTATTTTCAGCTATCACACTGCCATTTTCCACATCTAAAATTCTCGCATTAGCTTTAATATAAAACCTGTCACCTATATTTACAATTTCATCTGAAATCAATAATAAAAGATTATATTTTTTTAACAGAGGTTTTAAAGCCTCTGTTATATCCTCTAAACTCCTATATTTATACCCCCCGAATTTATTAAACTGATTTTTTGGGGCTTTAAGCTCTGAAATTAAATCCAAAAATCTTTGTAAAGCATTTCTATTACTCATAATAACTCCTTTATTAATTATTAATATTATAACATTTTGTATGTTTTATAACAATAACATATATATTTTTTTGTGAAGATTGTTTTTATTTGCTACTATATGTTACAACTTCAACATTTAGTGGTTTATGAATGATTACACCACTAAAAACATAATCCATAGGATTAAGCTTATTTTTTATACTTTTAATTATGAAACTATATAAATATTTTCTATCATAAGTAAAATATTTAGCTATTGATGTTATACCATTCTTCTTAACAAAATCCTCTATAAAATCTATCAATTTATTTGGTAAATTACCTTCTGTCGTTTCATATTCATACATTTTTTGATATGAATTGAAATATCTCCAATCTGCAAAACGCATTATCGTGTCGTGCATAGATATGAATAAATCTATAATATATAAATTATTTTCATTAATTCCAAGTTTATTTAATTCTTCTTTTTGTTTGTCATTTAAATTATTATAAAATCTTTCAGCATCAAGCGAATGCTTGACGCTTTTATTAGCTTTAACTATAATCATTTTCTAACGCCTCCAAAATTATTTAGTTCTTGTATTGTTTTGCTTATTTCATCTCTAACATAATTAAAATCAGTTGTAAAATTTTGATTTATTTTTTCGTGAATTTTCATATCTAAAACATCAACTAAAGCTATTAATCTATTTTCCAAATCTTTTAAATCTAAATTCATTTTCTACTCCTTTCTTGTTTTATTTAAATAAATTACTATCTAATTTTTCTAAATATTTATTTTCAAATCTTAATTTATCTTTATGTTTATTTATAAATTTTTTCAAATCTTCAATAATTTCATCTAACTCTTCATCATTTAAATCTTTTTTTATTGATATTTCGATATTATTCAAATATTCATCATCAATAATAGATTTAAAATTGTGACTTTCAAACTGTCTTATAAATAATCCGTTATACTCTTCAATTTTATAATCCATTTCTACTCCTTTCTGTTTAATCTACATTTACTGCACAATGTGTATGGGATTAATTTCCCATTCTCAAAAACCTCAACTACCTCTACATCTTCCAACATTTCAAAATTCTCACAAAAATCACACTCAGTTACTCTATATATGGATTGCCTATTTAATGGCAATCCTTTCTCTTTTATAAATTTCTCTAATTTCTTTATTTTTTCATTAAAATTCATCTTTTCACTCCTTTCTATATACAAAAACAAAATCTTTATATGCAACAAATTCAATAATATATTTATTTAAAAACTTAATGTTATATCTTGGAATTTCATCTATAATATTATTTAATTTAAATACTGCATACTCAAATATATTTTCTAATGTCAAATCTAATAATCCAGCTAAATAATCAAGTTCTTTTATAATTTTTTCATCAAGAATTTTATCAATATTGCTATCTACAATATTTTGGATATCCTCATTGTTGTGTGCAATAATAACAATTTTGCCACTATCTTCAAGCTCTATAAAATCATCTTTCTCAATTTGACTTTCTAAATATTCGATTATATTTTCTAATGTATTTTTGTCTAACATTTTCTACTCCTTTCTTTTATTTTTTTATTCATTTTTTATAGCTTTGTCAATTACATCGCTTCTAAACTCCCTAATTTTTTTAGAATTTTTAGGATGGCGTAATTTCTTTAACGCCATCTCTTCAATCTGCCTTACTCTCTCTTTTGACACTCCAAGTAATAGTGCAATCTCTTGCAAGGTTAATTCACCTAAATTATATTTTTTACAAACTTCAATAGCTTTTTTTGTTCGGTTATTATCTGGTTTTAACCTTCTAACTTCATTATACGCTTTTGTGAAATTATCCATAACATCTCCTAAATTTTATAATTAAAGTTTTTATTGTAATAGACAATAACAGAGTTAATTCCATTAGGCTCAATTTTATGATTTGGTAATACTCTTTTTAATTTGTTAAAATCACTATCAAATAATTGTCCTTTAATATTTTCTAAAATAAAGCCTTTCCTACCAAAAGGCTTTATTTCTAAATTTATGTTATTATCATTTAGATATTTTTGATAAATTTTTAATTTTTTCATTTTATATCCTTTCATACATTTTTATTTTTTTTTATATTTATTAAATTAATTTACTTTAATTAGCTTTATAAACATACCTCCTTCAAAGTAATGTAAATCTATAACTTTTTCTTCTAAATTGTTACCTATTTGTTTTTTAACTTTCTCAATAAGGTTATTATGATATATATTTTTATATTTTATATTTTCCAAAAAATTTAAAACATCTTTTTTAGTCTCAACTAAGATGCCATCACTATACGCAGGAACGCCAGATACGTCATAGTGAAATTCTGTAAAAATACAAATAAATTTACTCATTTATGCTCCTTTTTTTAAATTTATCATAGCAACGTTCAGCAGTATTTTTTTTAAAAAAACTTTTAATAGAGGAATAATAGTTCCTCTAATTTTTATCTTTATAAACTCTGTCAAACTTTCCTAAAACCTTTCTTTCTCTTTTTTCGTTATACGAAACCAAATAAATTTCTGGCACATAGTCGACCTCTTTAAGGTCGACTAAATTTTTGTAATATTTTTTGCTTTTCAAAAACTCTAAAATTTCATTTTTTGTAGGCTTTTTAAAGCCCAAAAAATAGTAATCATAAACAGCCCCATAATATCCGTCATGGTGACTTAAAATTTCTAAAATGTAAGCTTTCATTGCGAAACTCCTTTTTTTATTTTTATTTTTTTAACTTTCACTTAAAAGCAAAGCTGTATTAATGAAATATTTTAGATAGAGGAGTTATTCTATCTCCTCTATATCTAATAGTCCAAATGATATTTTCGCATTTTTTAATGCTTTGTCAAAATCTTCATCATCGGTAGCTTTATATATGTATTTTTTTAATTCACCATCTATGTTCCTCCAACAAATAAATCCATCTGTATATCTACCATTCCATCTACCTATAACATATCCACCTTGATATATTGTAGCAACAAAAGCTGTGTCTTCTTTAAGTGCCCCAACACCTGTAGTTGAGGCAATTATACTATCTTTACATTCTACTTCAACTATGTATGATGTTCCTCTAAATGATGACTCTATATAATCATAAAACGTTATAACATCTTTCTCTCTTTTAACTGTAAGAATTGGCTTATCGTTTTTATTATAGTATAATTGTAATTTATTCAAAATTTTGTTCTTTTCTTCTATTTCTAATTCATTAAAATTATCATTTTTATCAAAAATATCTAATCCACTTTTTGATAAAAATACTCTTAGAAAACCGTCTTTCTTATTTTCTCCTTTTGCTATTAACTCAATTACTTTAATTTCCCCAAGTCTTTTTAATTCAATCATCTTCATCTCCTTTTTTTTATTTTTTTTTATTTTCATATTTCACAAACAACGAAGTTGTATTTATATGTTTTTTTATTATATCATTTATATATCATATACATATATTTTTTTTATTTTTTATTTTATTTTTTTATTTTTTGTTACTATTTTTCTCAATAACATTAGGCAATAAAAAAATGTGAGGAGTGCCTAAAAAGGCAACTCCTCGTTATTAATCTTTTCGTCTGGGTCTGCCCATTCTGGCAGATTCATCACAAATTTGACGCTAATCTTTTCTTCTGCTTTATTAACACTAAAACGATAAATCTTTTCGTTAATCACTATTTCGTATATAGACCAGTTATCAAAACATTTTGAAACTGATGTATCTTCGAAGTCAATGTTATATGAAATAGATAAAATATAAAGAATGTCATCAAACTCATAATTTTGACGCAATTTCCAAACTTCTGTTATGTCAAATTCGGCCATATTATATGAAATAGCCCCGCCAAAGCTTTCCATTTTCCTAATTACGTAAAACTTATCAGAATCGAAAGTAAAGACGGCAATGCTCTTGCCGTCAATTGATTTAATGTAATTGCTTTCTTCACTTTGCATAATTTCTCTTACCTCGGCTGGGCTTAGTTCTACCCAATCTTTTCTATTTTTTGAAGCATTTTGCACGAGCATTTGATACTCGTGCTCACTTAAAAAATTCCCGTTTTTATCTATAATTTTATTACCTACAAGACGACAACCGAAATCTAACGGAATCACTACATTATTCATAATAACCTCCTTTTTTTATTTATTTTCACTTGTTGAAATAAATAAAAAAAGAATTCTTTTTTCTGGTTGACTGGGGGGCTGGAGAGGTTGGGGCTGCTGAGAACGGTGGTATTTCCTATTCCACCTCCCCACAAAAAATTCCAAAAACTTTCAGCCAAAACTTATCAATTCTTCTATCCTAACAACACTACAAAAATAAAAAACTTTTACTTTTAATAAGCAGTTAATTAAATAAGATATAATATAGGTTGATTATTTATTATGTTATTTTTATGTCAATAAATTAATTAGAATAAAAGATTTATTTTTTTATTCTATAGTATTATATATTACAACTTTGCGTTTTTTACACTTGTATATGATATAAGGTTGATAAGTTTGATTTTCTTATAGGACTGTGAGATACTATAACTATCAGTTATAGGACTGTGAGATACTATAACTCACTATTAGCTTAAATGAAACTTAAAGGAAAATAATGTGAAAAGTGTGTTAAAGATTGAATATTTTGATGATGAGACTGGCGAGGTTAGGAGTGATAAGTATAAGTTTGGCAAGTCAAGGATAAAGTATGGTTTTAGTATTTGTTATCCTGCTTTATTTGATGCTTTAAGTAATGTTATTCGTTCAAATGTTGATGCTAAGATAGTTTTTTATATTATTAGTCTATTTAAAAGTAAAACAAATAAGACTGAAATAGATTATATTGAAGTTGCTAAAATGTTTAATGTTTCAAGTAGTAAGGTTAGTAAGTTATTAGGTAGAATGGTTAAGTATGAAATATTGATGAGAGTTGGTAGAGGCAAATACTTGATTAATCCATTTATGTATATTCCTTACAAAGCTAATGGATATTATAGACAAAATATTTGGAAAAGCTTGAAAAAGAATTAAATTTATGATATAATTATACTGCCATACGGCGTTTAAAAGTTTATTTTCTACTCCTTTCTGAAGCAGAACACCTCCTTCCTAAAAATAGTGCGGTATTTGCCGCACTTAATTACAATAGAACTCCTTTTCTACGCAGTTGAGATATTTTTGCCTCTACTGAATATAATGTTCTTTTTAATTTTTTAGCTATATATGTATTTGTATAGCCAAGTCGCTTTTTTTCTATTAAAAATTTAACTTCGTCGTCGCTATATTTCTTTCTAAATTTTGTTTTATCTATGTTTAGCGTTTTATATATTTTTTCAACATTTTTCTTTTTTCTGATAATGCTTCTGCTATTATGAACAAATTCATAACACCTTTTTGAGCAATATTTTATTTTGCCTTTTGGCATTTTGCCGCCGCAAAGTATGCAAGTTTTATTAGTGTTTTTTCTTCTCTTTATTTTAATTGCTTCATTTTGGCAATCTTTTGAGCAATATATTTGATTGCCAACTTTTTTAATAAATTTTTTATTGCATATTTTGCATTTTGCTTTCATTCTCACTTTTCTCCTCTAATATTTTATAAATTGCAAATAAAACGCATTCAGGACTGCTCATAGCACTTGAATAATCTATTTTTTCTGTTATTTCCGATAGAAATTTGTTTCTAATTACCGCTATACAATCAAAAACATCGGCGTCTCTTTTGCCAAATATTTTAGTAAATTCGCTTTGTTCCATATATATTCCTTTTATTTGTTTTTGCAATTATTTAATCTCGCTTTATACGTTGGATAATTTTTAAATTTGATAAACTTACCGTTTTTAAACTCTCCTCTCCTGCTATTTATCTCTTTTGAAATTTCAGATAGGACGCATTTTGGATTATATCCAAGCTTCATAATAGCTCCTATGCAAAAGACAATTATATCCCCAAAAGCATCGACTATATCAGTATCATTAAAATCTTCTTTTTTCTTGAAAATATTGAATACTTTAAAGTTTGACGATAATATACTTTTTAACTTATCCCTATCATCTACAATATATCCATTTGCTTCTAAAAGCTCCTCTATTATATTTGTCATTTCATTTTCAATTGAAAACTCTTTTTTATCTAATCCTCTTTCTTTTTGAAATCTAACTATCTCATCAATTGCATCTTTCACTTTATATGTTGGGAGAATATTGCTATTGAAGTAATCTACAGCTATTTTATCTGGCTCTTCATATTCACTGTCAAATATCTCAATATATTGAAAATTCTTAATTATGTTGCTAACAATAGTATTAAAATCTTTATTTTTATTTTTAGCAAATACAATATACTCTTCTATAAAATCATTTGGTTTAACATTTTCTAAAAACTCTTCTATTTTAATTTCTTCAATAAAATTAGCTGAATTTGAATATATTTTTATTACTTCATTATCTGGTATGCAAATCATTACATCTCCTTTTAAAATTTTTTAATTGCTTTATTTAATAAATCGCTCATATTTGCGTTTAAAACGCTTTTTTCATTGTCACCTATACTATCATATAGGTTATCTTGTTTTCTTGCGTTCTCGTTTAAATATGAGCTTTTTAGAGGTATATTTACCTCATCTGAACTAACAGTTTTAACATCTCCTACTTTTAATTCAAGAGTTTTTACATTAACAGCGTAAACTTTATTATTTTTAATACCTATCCTCAACCAATCTTGCCCTAATTGCTCTTCTATGGTATAATTACTAATGTCTTTTTTAGTTAGCTTATCTTTATTCCAAGCTATAAATGCTTTGTAGAAGTTTTTATATTTGTAACCTTTAGCTTCTAATTGAAGCTCAAACTTTTCAAATAGATTTAAAGCTTCTATACCAAATTCTAACAATACTTTTGCTTTTAATTTAGCTTTATACTCTTCACTTACTTGACTATATTCCATTTTTTTCTCAAATGAAAATTCATCTTTTTTTCTTTTTAAATTTTTTTCTTTTTTTAAATTAATATTATTAGTAGTAGTCTTAGTAGTATTCTTAGTAATAGTTTGGACGTTTCGTCCTATACAGTTTGGACGATTCGTCCTAACTGGTTTGGATGTTTCATCCGAACTTGTTTGGATGTTTTCAAAAGCCTCTTCAGCTTCAAAATTATTTAGAGTTTCATTAAATTTTTCCCAATCAATAGAATAATATGTTTTTGCAGGAACACCTTCCCTTGTAACTGTTATAAATGGCAATTGTTTGATTTTAGATTTTGCAGTTTTTAATTCTCTCTCGCTTAGCATTGTCTCTTTCATTATTTCCTTATCAGTTTTGTAAAACTTATCTTTTTTAGAGAACCAATACATAAGTTGAGATAGAAGAAGTCCAGCAGTTATTGAGCCTGTTAATTTTGCGTAAATAGGATAAAAAGCAATAGGTTTTTGATTTAAAAGTCTTAAACTTTTCATAGCCCCTCCTTAAAAATTTTTAAAGTTTTGTTTAATGATATTTTTGATTTATTTTTTATTGTTACATTATTTATTTTTTCTTCAATGAGTAGAATATTATTTGTAGGGATACTTTTATCAGGAAACGGAAGTATCATAAATATACCTTTAAATATTTTTTAAAGGTATATGCAGGATAGAAGATAAGTAGAATAGCCATTCCCGTGCAATACCTTTGATTAGAGTTAGTTGCCACCAAAGCGGTGGCTTATGCACGGAGGGCGGCTAGCCCTAATCAAAGGTATTTAAAGTGGTGGTAAGGAGTTGATGCTGGATATGCTCTGCCAATTGAGCTACTGCGGGTAATCCCGCAGGTGGGACTCGAACCCACATCCTACCAAAATAAACGGTAACCAGCATCAAGCGACCACCATACAAAACACCTAAATGCTCTCTATGGTAATCGCAAAGGAGGTAATATTTGCATCTGGACGCGTCAATTGGTTAAAAGCCAATTCGGTAACCAGATGCTTTCGACCTCCTTATTTCTAACACATATTATAACAAGAGTTTGCTTTAATTTTACTTAAATTTAGCAAACTCTTGAATAATTCTTGGCAGACTTGGGTCAAAACCACTTATATCAAGTGAATATATATCATTTGGGTCTGCGATGCTAAAATTAGTTGGCTCAAAAGCACAAACAATATTTTTAGCATCGCTTACAAAATTGTTTCTATACTGTTTTAGTGCCTGGAATGGATGGATTTGTCCATACCAAGTTTCATTGTCTGTCAATGTAATAAATACATCAACAGACAAACTATTTGTGTTAGCATAAATAATAGGTAAAGCACAATCCGTGCTTCCAAATGACATATTACTTAATTTATTAAATAAATCATCAAGAGTTGAATATCTTGTTAAATCAAGCTCTTCAAAATCTCCTGAAAATGCCATAGTGTGCACGTTTTGTGCACCTTCTGCTTTTACAAATGCTAATGCCATAACGCCTGCAGCTTCGCCAGGCGTTAAAACTCCTTTAACAGATTTACTCCAGAACATAGAACCGCTAACATCTAATCCAACTAAAAATCTTTTACCTATTGGCTCTAATGCATCAAAAGTATTCCAAACGAATACTTCTAATGCCTCTAAAATAGCGTTATTGACTCTCCAGCTCAAAGAACCTTTAACACCACGCCCCATTTTATATGTTCTTTGAGCTATAACAGCATTAAGAGGGTGTATTTTGCTATTAACAGCAAACTCTTTACTTGATATTTTTTCTGAAATCATTTTTGAATTATCTGATAAAGGTTGCAATAATCCTAATGAACTTAATCTACCTAAATTTCTAATTAAAGCTGTTGCAGGTAAGTTTGGCAGTAATGCCTCCCAAACATCAGCACTTGATAAAAATTCACTTGGTATCATTTCCCAAGTGATTGATGCATTATTTTTAATAATATTTACAACATCTTTTACATTTCTTGCTCCCCTCAATCTAATAAAATCATCTATAATTTTAATATATGTCGGAGCATCTTTTTTACCTGCTAACCAGCCAAATAGCTGGTTGTGATAATCAGTTGCAGGTTTAGTATGCACCAATCTTAAAACATCTAAATGGCTAAAACCTTGGCGATTTTGGTATTTTGTAATATGATACGCCAAGTCTTCTACATCTTTGCTATAAAATTTGCTAATAAGTTTTCTTAATTTGCTACCTACTACAACTTTTCCATCTATTCTTTTGATAAAATCAAAAAACATAAATAAATGAGTAGGTATCCTAATAATATCATAGAATACATCTGCTGCCGCATCTCTCGCCGCTTCTGTTCGTGTTGTCCATAAAATTGCTAATCCTGCTATTAAATAATCGTTTTTTATAACTTTATATCTTATATCAGACATTAATTTAGCCAATTCTTTTGGACTATTTTTAGCTAAATGCCTAACATTACTCAAATTCTCAAATGTTAATTTGTCCTCTCCAAGATATAAAGTCCCACCTTCTGCCCCCATCATAAAAAATCTTTCAGCCATTTTTAATGGAGACACCTCAAAAACATATCCACCAGCGTGGTTTCTTACTTGGTCTTCTCTCGCTCTTGATTGTTGGCTTGTTCCATTCAAATAATTTTTA
>Ga0256833_1003420_pt1 | contig 10845 bp, 13 predicted proteins | sample 356284metaG_FD_190535 | JGI IMG/M metagenome (GOLD analysis project Ga0256833, IMG submission 190535) | Hydrothermal vent microbial communities from Mid Atlantic Ridge, Atlantic Ocean - 356-284 | ecosystem: Environmental > Aquatic > Marine > Hydrothermal vents | place: Atlantic Ocean: Mid...
GTACTTCTTGTTGTTTCTTTATCTCCCATATATAATTTTTTCCCTCTATATTTACCGCCAATAATTCTTATATTACCTTTTTCCATAATAATCCTTTATAAGATTTTTTAAATCGTTTTTAAATTTTTCAAGTAATTTATCTAATTCTTCTTCAAAATTTTTTCTTGGTTTTAATATTTTTTCAAGCTGTAATAAAAGTGTATTTTTTGTGAAAGGTTTTGTTATATCCTTTCCAATGATTATATCACCTTTTTGCGGATTATCTGAAATAATAATGCCATTTTCATCAAGATAGTTTTTCAAAAAATATTCTAAACTTTTTTGCAATAAAGGAGAATCACAATCTATTTTTACTTTCATTAAAACCTTTTTACATAATTTTATCAAAATTTTAAATTTTTTTTCTTTTTGGTCGATTATTTATATAACAATAAAAGGAGTTAGAGATGGATATATTTAGCAACATAAATATGAATACAAGGAAGTATGATTTATCCATTCAGCATTCAACCAATATAAATAAAACAGAAAAAAAAGAAGTTGAAAAAATAAATGACATTTTTAAAGATAAATCAAAAGAAGAAATCAAAAAAGAGTTGCAAAAAGTTGTGGATGAATTGAATAAAGTTATGAATCCATTAAATGAAAATCTAAAATTTCATTTTAATAATAAAGTAGATGAGTTAATTGTAAAAGTAGTTGATACTAAAGAAAATAAAGTAATTAGAGAGTTTCCTCCAAAAGAAGCATTAAGATTAATGGAAAAAATGAGAGAACTTGTTGGATTACTTTTTGATAAAAAAGGGTAAAAATGGGTGATTTTGGAACATTAAGCTCACTTGGAATAGGCAGTGGTGTATTAAAATATGATGTAATTGAGAAACTAAAAAATGCTGATAAAGAAGTTATGATTAAGCCTATGGAAGATAAAGTAAATCTTTTAAAAAAGAGAGAAAAAGCATTATCTGAGTTTATAACAATAGGTTCAACAGTAAAAACTGATATTATGGATATTGCAGATGGCACATTATTTGCAAAGGTAAATACAAATGTAATTGGCAGCAGTGTAGAAATACAAGCAAATGATGGTGTAAAACCACAGGAATTTGATATTGATGTAAAACAGCTTGCTAAAAATGATATTTATGAATCTAATGGATTTGCATCTTTAGATACAGTTATTAATTCATCTTCTAATTCAGTGACTCTAAATTTAGGAGTAGGTGATAGTACAACAACTATTACATTAAAATCAGGTGCAACACTAAATGATTTAAAAGATGCTATTAATAATGCAAATGCAAGAGTAACTGCTTCTATTATTAATACAGGAATAGGGGATAATCCTTATAAACTCATAATTAAAGCTAACGATACAGGAGCTGATAATATTATAAAACTGAATTATTCAAATATTGAAAATTTAGGGTTTAATAATACTACATACACTTCAGCAAAATTTAGCTCAGATACTGATAGCATAAATAATAGTGGTAATACTCAAACATTTTCTATTACGGTTAATGGAACTAAATATTCAATGGATGTTAATAATGGTGAGAGTGTAAAAGATTTTGTAAATGCTTTAAATAATGGAAATTTAAAAGATAGTGATGGTAATTCTTTAAAATTAAATGCTTCTTATAATTCAGATAGTGGCAAGATTGAATTTAAGCTTCAAGCAATTGGAGATATTCAAATTGATGATAGTAATTTACTTACTAAAATTAATGACAATACAGATTTTACTAATACTAATAGAATTCAAACTGCTCAAAACTCTAAGTTTACTTATAATGGAGTTGAGGTTGAGAGAAGTTCTAATAAAATTGAAGATTTAATAACAGGTGTAAGTATTAACTTAAAATCTACAGGTGAGAGTAGTGTTAGTATAAAAACAGGGGTTGATGATATTATAAAAACTATTAAGAAATTTGTAGCAGATTATAATGCTATGGTTAGCAATATTCAAAATTTAACTGCTTTTAATAAAGATACTGGGAATGTTGGTTTGTTTCAAGGAGATAGTGATTTTACAATGCTTGGGAGCATTTTTAGTGGAGATTTGTTTGGTACAACTTATTCATACAAAACTGATATATTAGATAGAAATGGAAGCAAGTATACTCAAAATGAGTTTTTTAATGCTACAACAGCTGGTTTTGATATGAATAGAAATGGAATGATAAGTTTTGATGAGGAAAAATTTAAAAAAGCATATGAAAAAAATCCTGACATAACTCAAAGATGGTTTGAAACAACTTTTACAAAAATTAAAAATGATTTTGACAGAACAATAACAGGCGATAAATCTAATCTTTCATTATTAAATCAAAATATAAAAGATGAAGAAAAAAGTTATGAAAATAGAATTGATGCTATGAAAAAATTTTTGGATACAAAATATGACATTATGGCTAAGCAGTTTGCTGCTTATGATGAAATGATTAATAAATTTAATGCAATGAGTAGTTCACTGAATATGGTAATTCAACAAGCAATAAATTCAAAGGAATAATATGACATACAATAAAGCACTTGAGAGTTACAATCAAATAAATGTTAACGTAGAAAAACCAGAAAAACTTATTTTAATGCTATATGAGGGGGCTTTAAAATTTGCTAATTTTGCAAAAAAAGCAATTAATGAGGGAGATATAGAAACAAAGGTTAAATATATTATAAAAACTTCAAATATTTTTATTGAATTAATTAATTCTCTTGATTTTGAAAAAGGAGGACAAATAGCTTACTATTTAAATGGCTTATATGCATATCAACTTGAGTTATTAGCTAAGGCAAATGCTGAAAATGAGACAAAATATTTAGATGATGTTATTAGAGTACTTAAAGGTCTAATAGAAGCTTGGAAAGAGGAGACAGGATTATGAGTTTTTTAAATGAATTAAAAATAGCTGTAATTAATAGGGATTTAGAAAAATTAGAAAAATTAAGTAATCAAATGCCAGAAATTACTTCAATAAAAGAGGCAAATGAGCTTTTAAATTACTTAGTGGAAGCTAAAAGAATAATAGAAAATGAAAAAGATAATTTAAGAAATAGTATGAATGAAATAAAAAAAATTAAAAAATTTTATGATGCAAATAGCTTTTCAAAATTTAATTTAAAATTTTAATACTAATTCTCAATTATTTAACATTTTTAAATTATTTATTTTCAATTGATTTAGTTTTTTACTCTAAAAAAACTGCTTCCACTCCCGCTAAAAAAACCAAAATCTTGATATTTATATAATTCAGGATATAACATTAAAGCCGGTTTTAATAAATCATTGAGTTCACTTGGTTTATAGTTTTGTAAAAGTTCTAAAGTCTCTTTTTTATCAAAATCTGTATTTTGAGGATTAAAAAAGTTTTGTTTATAAGCATTATACACTTCAGGTGTTGAACATTCAATAGGAGGAGTTAAAACTTCTAAATCAAGAGCTTTTTCATCTCTAACTTCAACAATATCTCCTCTTCCATACACATCAGCAACATCAGCATCTGTTATAAAAAAGGCTACATCACTACCAACTTTTTTTCCTATTTCTATTAATTTATCAGTATCTAAATTAAGTCCGCTTTTTTCATTTACAAGTCTTAAAAATGCACCTGCATCACTGCTTCCGCCACCAAGACCTGCCATTTCAGGAATTTTTTTATGGATTCTAATCTCTTTTCCAATAAACCATTTTTTAATCTCAGGGTATTCTTGTGTTAAGGCTAAATATGCTTTAAATACACTATTTTCTCTTAATACACAATTTACATCTCCTACAATATTAAATTTTTCAGCATCAACAATTTCAATCTCATCATATAAATCTTTAACTTTCATAAATCTTGATTTAATTTGATGATACATCCCATCATGGCCAATTATTTTTAAAAATATGTTTACTTTTGCATAAGCTTTAATTTTCATTTATTACCTTTGTTAGAGCATTTATTTTTTCTATTTCAATTTCTTTATTTGCTTTTTTGTTTTCATTTTTTATATTTTCTATTAATTCTTCTCTAAAAATAGGGACATTTTTAGGAGCATTTATTCCAATTTTTACTTGTCCTTTATTTATATCAACAATTACTATTTCAATATCATCTCCAATTTTTATCTTTTCATCAATTTTTCTTGAGATTATCAGCATAATCTAATCCTATTCATAATGTATTTAACTTCATCTTTTATTTCAATAATAGCAAAATAATTTTCATATGTTATATAGTAAATTCCTTGTTTTGTTATTTCAAAATCTTTTATATCAAGTTTTTTTCCTAAAAGCAAATTTGTTTTATCGTTTTTATAAAAATTTTGAGGAATTTTAAGATAATTTAGCGGATTTAGAGGCTTTTCACACTCATATTTAAATTTACCTTCATTTACTCTTTCAAGATAAGTTAAACATCCAAATGTGCCTAATTTTTTTGCAATATCTTCTCCAAGCGATCTAATAAAAGTTCCTTCACTTACACTTGCTTTAAATGTAATAAACGGATGTGAATAGTTGATTAGTTCAATATCAAAAATTTCAATTTCAATTTCATTTAATTTTATATCGATATTTTTATTTGCTAATTCATATGCTCTTTTTCCATCAATTCTTTTAGCAGAATATTTTGGAGGAAGTTGTTTTTGTTTTCCTAAAAATGAATTTAAAGCTTCAATTATTTTTTCTTTTTGTAGTTTTTGAGTTTGTTCAATTTTTTCAATTTTTTCAATATCAAGAGTAGGTGAATATGCTCCAAGCATTAATGTAGCTATGTATGTTTTTGGAGTTTTATCTAAAAATCTAAACAGTTTTGTATATTGTCCTGAGGCAATTATTAAACACCCACATGCAAAAGGATCAAGTGTTCCAGAAAATCCCATTTTTTTTATATTATATTTTTTTTTAAGTTGGTTTAAAAATTTATTTGAGCTAATAAACATTGGCTTATTTGCTACAAATAATAAATTTTCGCATTTAATATTTATCAATTTTTATGCCTTTTGTACAAAATCACTTAAAATTTCTCTAATACTTCCACCAAAATCAATTTTAAGTTTTGTTTTATTTCCTGCTTTATTAACACCAATAACTCTTCCTGTACCAAATACTTTATGTTTAACTAATGTGCCTTTTTTTATTCCGCTTGATTCATTTAAATTTACTCTCTCACCTTTTATAAGTCCAGCTTCTGTTAAGAATCTGCTTTTATTAACATTTGTTCTTTGTCCTCTTAAAAATCTGCTTTTTACATATGAAAGAGTTAATTCCTTTTTAGCTCTTGTAATAGCAACATACGCAAGTCTTCTTTCTTCTTCTATATCAGCATCATTTAATGGGAAAAATCCTTCTTCAAGACCAATTACAAAAAGATATTCAAACTCAAGACCTTTACTTGCATGTATTGTCATAACATTTATTAAATTATCAGAGAGGTTATCTTGGTCGCTTTCAAGTGATAATTCATTTAAAAATTCTCTTAAATTTAAATCACTTTTTTCCCTCATAAGACCATAAAATTCTTCAATATTTCTTCTTTTATCTTCGTCTTTATAAGAGGTTGATAGAGCAATTTTTTCTTCTATTGCTTCTATTAAATCTTCAATATTTAAAGTTGAAAAATATTCAATCATCTTTGCAAATTCTTTTAGTGATTTTGCAGTTTTTTTACTCAAAAAGTTTAGGTCATTATTTTTTATAAATGAAATAAATGATTCATTATTTTTTGCTTCTTCAAGTTTTATTAATGTAGTTTTTCCAATGCCTCTTCTTGGTTTATTTATAACTCTTTTAAAAGAATAATCATCATCAGGATTTACAATTAAACGAAGATAGCTTATTAAATCTTTAATTTCTTCTCTTTCATAAAACTTCATACCTCCTACTAATTTATAAGGTATTCCATAGTTTCTTAGACCATCTTCTATTGAACGTGAGAGGGCATTTATCCTATAAAGAATTGCAATTTCGTTTGGATTAACTCCTCTATCAATTAAATCTTTAATTCTTTTTGCAATTGTTTCAGCTTCGCTTGCTTCATTATAACTTTCAAGAACTTCAACTTCTTTTCCATCTCCAAGTGCTGAAATTAGTCTTTTATTGTATCTGTTTTTATTAAAACTTATTAAATTATTAGCAGCATTTAAAATTTGATTTGTTGAGCGATAGTTTAATTCAAGTTTAATAACTTCAGCATTAAAATCTTTTTCAAAATCTAAAATATTTTTATGATTAGCACCTCTAAATCCATAAATGCTTTGGTCATCATCTCCAACAACGCATATATTGTTATGTGTTAGACATAATTTTTTTAGTAGCATTAATTGAATTTCATTTGTGTCTTGATATTCATCTACCATTATATATTGATATTTTTGAGAAATCTCTCTTGCTAAGTCATTGTTTTCATTTAATATTTTATAAGTTAGAAGCAATAAATCATCAAAATCGACTAAATTATTTTCAATTAGATATTTTTGATATTTATCATAAATTAAAGCCATTTTTTTATAAACTTCTTCATTAGCTAAGGAGTATACTTCATCTGAAGTTAAAAAAGAGTTTTTATATTTGCTAATCTCTTTACTCATAAAATTAGGAGGCAAATCAGTTGATATTGATTTTAAAATCTTTTTTTGGTCGTCACTATCAATTATTACAAAGTTATTATCTCTATTAATTAAATGAATATAAAGTTTTAAAAACAAAAGTCCAAATTTATGAAATGTTAGAAGTAAAGGCGGATGAGGTAAATTTTGATTTATTAATCTTAAAGCCCTCTCTCTCATTTCACTTGCAGCTTTATTGGTAAAAGTTAATGTAAGAGTGTTAGCTGGGTCTATTCCTAAAGATAGCAAATATGCAAGTCTTGAAGTTAAAGTTTTTGTTTTACCACTTCCAGCCCCAGCTAATATAAGTAATGCTCCATCAATATGAGTAGCTGCTTTTTTTTGATTTTCATTTAATTCATTTAAAAAATCCATTTTACTCGCTTTTTTATTTAATTATATCAAAAATATTTTTTTAAAAATTATAAGTTTTAGTTATAATATGTAATTAATTTTTAGCAAAGGTAAAAAAATGTTAATTAAACATTTAGATAAAATATATACTTTTTTGGTAATAGTAAAAGAAGAGAGTTTTTCTAATGCAAGTAAAGTTTTAGGAATTTCTCAGCCAGCAGTTACTCAGCAAATTAGAATTTTAGAGGATTTTTTAGGGGCAAGTCTATTTGAGAGAAGAAAAAAAGGAGTAGTTTTAACAAAAGAAGGAAGAAATTTTTTACCTATTGCTGAGAGATTTAGAGATTTTTTAAATGAATTTGAAAAAGATATTAAAAAATTTAAAAAAGTTGATGCTCCTGTTTTAATAGGTGCATCACCAACAATAGGAAATTATAATTTACCTGAATGTATAAAATATTATAAATCTCTTTTAAATAAAGATATTAATTTGATTATAAAAAGTAATGATGAATTACTTGAAGATGTCAAAAATTCTTCACTTGATTTAGCATTTGTTACTAAGAAAAAAAATAATGGTTTGAATTATGTAGAATGGATAGAAGATGAATTAGTTGTTTTCTCAAATAAACCTATTCCTGCTGTTTTAGAATTAGATGAATTGCAAAATTATAAATTAATCTGTAGAGAGCCAAATTCTTCAACTCGTGAATTTATAAAAAAGACTTTTGAGAAGCATAATTTTAATTGTGAAAATTTGAATATTGTAAGTATTGTTCATAATTCAACTGCACTAAAATTTACAATAATGAATTCACCAGAACAAGTCATTTCTATAATTTCAAAAATTGTAATTAAAGATGAACTTAAACAAAAAAAATTATTTGCAGCAAAAATCAGAGGTATTCCTTTAAAAAGAAAAGCATATTTAGTATATAAAGAAAAAACAAAAGATATTGAAATGATTTTAAAATTTATTAATTCATAAATCTTTTATTTTTTGGATTTAATTCAAATGGATTTTTAGGTTTTTTAGGTTTTGGAAGTGTTGCTGAAATATTTATAAAAAGTGGTGTTTCAAAATGAAGTATTTGAATAATATTTTCAAGTGGGACACTAACTACACTTCCAAAATTTTCTTCACCAAATCCTGCTTCAAAAATTAATGTATCATTTTCTATTTTTGCAGTTGATAGAGTGTAATTTGCTAAAACAAACATTATGACATCTTTAAATGCGCTTTTTATATGAGCAGGCAATTCAGGATTAAATTCAATTCCATCTAAATTACAAAGAATTGAAAACTCATCTTTTATATTATCAAGAAGAAAAAAAAGCAATTCTTTTGCATGCTTTTTTTTAATTTCTTGAAATTCTTTATTTTCTATAATCACTGCTGATTCCTTTAAATTCATTTAACATCTCTTTTACGACATCAATTCCTTTATTCCAAAAATCTTCTTTTTCAATGTCTAAATTAAATAGTTCAATAAATTGTTTTTTAGGAGGAATACTTCCGCCTTGTGAGAGGAATTTAATATATTTTTCTTCAAAATTTTCAAATCCTTCTTTATAAAGTTTATATAAACTTAAAACAAGAAGTTGAGCGTATGAATATGCATAGCAATAAAAAGGAGAGTGGATAAAATGAGGAATATAACTCCACCAAATCTCATAATTTTTAGTTAGATACACACTATCACCAAACATTTTTTGATTTTCTTCCATCCAAATTTTGTTATATTCCTCAGGTTTTAATTCATCTGCATCATGAACTTTTCTTTCAAAATTTGTAAAGACAATTTGTCTAAATAAAGTCGCAAAAATATCTTCAATTTTTGCAGCATAAACTTCTATTAGCTCTTCTTTTGATAATGAATTTTTAATCTCTTCAAATAAAAGCATTTCAGCAAAAATAGAAGCAGTCTCAGCAGTAGTTAGAGGTGTATCTTGGTTTAAATATCCAACTTCTCTTGATAGATATTGATGAATTGCATGTCCAAGTTCATGAGCTAAAGTAAACACATCTCTTCTTTGATTTGTATAGTTTAATAAAACATAAGGATGGGCTTTTGGAGTAGCTGAGTGAGAAAAAGCTCCACTTCTTTTTCCTTCTTTTGGATATACATCAATCCATTTTTCATCAAATGCTTTTTTAGCAATTTCATAAAATCTATTTGAAAATTTTTTAAATGCATTTAAAACTAACTCTTTTGCCTCTTCAAAGCTAATTTCTGGGTTTTTGTCAGTTAATTTTATAGGTGCGTATCTATCATAGTCATATAATTTATTATATCCTAACAGCTCTTTTTTTATATTGTAATATTCTTCTACAAGATAGGTAGAATTATTAACGCTATTAATTAGGGCATCAACACTTTTTTTGCTAACTCTGTTAGATAGGTGTCTTACATCTTCAGGAGTTTCATAATTTCTTATATCTACATAATCAATTTTCCAATCTTTTTTTATCTGATTATAAATAAAACTAAATATTTCTTGATATGGTTTTAGGCCAAGAGTTAAGCTAACTTGTGCTTTTTTTCTTTCATTTCTATTTGGTGAGTATAATTTACTAAGTACTTCTTCTTCGCTTAAAAACTTACCTTCAAAGAAAAATTTAAGTTTTGATATGGTTTCATCAAATAATCTAACAAATGCACTTGATGAAGTCAAATCTTTTTTCATTAATATTTTTTCTTCTTTTTCACTTAATTTATGAGGAGCTTCTTCTTGAAGGTGGATTAAATAATATTTATAAACACCTGCATTATCAATAAATTTTTGCTGTTTATCAATAGGAAGATGAATAAATTCAAGTTCAAAGAAAATTAAATGTTCTTCTATTTTAGTAGCTAATTCTTGGAATTTTGCTAAAAAACTACCTTTGCTTGCATCTGTTGCAAATTCTAAATAGATATAAGTTAATACTCTTGCAATATTTTCTAAGATATCTTCATACTCTTTTAAGACTTCAATAAATTCATTAGGTGTTAATGTATATAATCTATTTTTATATTTTTTTTCAAATTCTTGTGCTTTAAATATTGCTTGTTTTAAAAACTCTTCAGCTTCAGGAATTGAGCTAAAAAGTGCTGATAAATCCCAATTCATTTATTTCCTTTTTAAAAAATTATATCATAATCTTTTATTTCATAAAAACCTAAAATAGCATTTATCATAGCTATTTTTTTAAAGTATTTTAAATCATATTTATGAATATTTACTTCTTTTAAAAAACCTTTTTGAATTAATTCTTCTCTTTTTGTCCCTTTAAGCAGAGGGTATTTAGGAGTTAGCCACTCTTTCCCATCAAAAAAAGCAAGATTTGATATAGTTGTATCAGTAACTAAGTTGTTTTTTATAATAATTATTTCATCAACATTTTTAGGTTTTAGAGAATTTAAATTTTCTCTTTTTGCATATTTGAAATGATAATTAATATTTGAATTAACTATTTTAAAGGTTTTAAATTCCCTTTTTTTTACAGGGAAATATTCAATCTTTTTAATTCCATTGTAATTATATGTAACTCTAATTCTTAAATTTTCATTTTTAACTTTTAACTTATAATTTTTTATTTTTTCCCACTCTTTCTCATCAAATTTCCATTTATAATATTTACAAGTATTTTTAACTCTGTTTAAATGATAAAAATAATTCTCAATTTTAAATTTTTCATTCTCAATTTTTAATAAAATTGTTTCAATAATTTCCATTTTTCTCCGTTGATTAAAATTTAAACATAAATTATTTGATTAAATTTTTTTAGTTTGGTTATAATTATTGCAAAATTAAAAAAGGAGAGCAAATGACAGCAAAAGAATTTCTACAAGAATGTAGAGAAAAAGAAATAGAATTTGTTGATTTTAGATTTACAGATATAAAAGGTAC
>Ga0256833_1003421_pt1 | contig 10845 bp, 1 predicted proteins | sample 356284metaG_FD_190535 | JGI IMG/M metagenome (GOLD analysis project Ga0256833, IMG submission 190535) | Hydrothermal vent microbial communities from Mid Atlantic Ridge, Atlantic Ocean - 356-284 | ecosystem: Environmental > Aquatic > Marine > Hydrothermal vents | place: Atlantic Ocean: Mid...
AATAGAATGTGCATGTCCGGTAGGAGGAGAATTTCCTGCAGGATCAGTAGCACCGGGAACTTTAGCCGGAGCATTTACTGATAAGGACTTAACAGCTGCATTGCATGCACAATGTTGGGATTTTGGAACAGGAGATCAAGTTCCTGATCACGGAGATCATTATTATGATATTTATGCAGTTAACGTATCGCAAACTGGTACTTATGCATTTGATGGAAGTGATGGAAATAAAATGATGATAGGAATATTTAATGCTCCTTTTGATGCTGTAAATGTATGTGAAAATATGGTTGACGGAATGGGAGGCTATGTATTGGGATCATCAGGATTGTTCTATGAAGAACCAACTTCAGGTGCTAATCTTGATAATACAGCTGATTTGGTAGCAGGAGTTACATACTATATAGTTGTGACTGATTTTGATGCTGACTATTTAGGTGACCATTCAATTACAATAACTACACCTCAGGGAGCAGAAGTTACATTTGCAAAAACAGTATATGGAGCTGATTGCGAATTTGCAGGATGTTATGAAGATGGAGTAGACTATGGTTTTGTATTACCGACCTTTGCAGATAACTGTAGTGCAAATTTAACATGGACACAAAAAGTAAGAGACGGAGAAGATTGCGGTACATATATAGTAACAAGACATTATACGGTAACAGACGGAAGTGGAGCTACAGCAGAATGTAGTAGTGAGTATTTCTTCAAAGGAATCGACTTATCCAATATGGAATGGCCGGTAAACTTTGACGGACTACCTGAGCACAATCCAATGTTGGAATGTGACGGAAACTTACCAACCCCTGATATAACAGGCGCACCGGTAGGATACAATGATGCATGTGGAACGATAGAAGTATTCTATAATGACCAGGTATATGATTTGGAATGCGGAACAAAGATATTGAGATACTGGACAGTAGTAGACGATTGTACAGGAGGAGTATATGAGCATATCCAGGTAATCAGAATTACAGATACAACGGCGCCGACCTTTATGGCACCTGAAGATATTACAGCGAAGACAAAAGCTTATGTATGTAATAGTGATATAGAAGTACCTGCGATAATGCATTTACAAGACAATTGTGATGCATATCCACAATGGTTTGTAACGACAAATGCAGGCACATTGGTAGGAGACAATAACTTTAACGGCTATGTAGATGCAGATGAGACATGGTATATTTTAGGCGTAAGCGAAGGAGAATATGAATTGTGTTATCATGCAGTAGACAACTGTGGCAATGAGACTGTAATGTGTGTAACGATAACAGTATTTGACGGAGTACCGCCGATACCTGTATGCGAGCAATATAAGCAAGTAAGTTTAACAGCTATGGGCAGTGCGAAAGTATGGGCATGGGATTTTGACAGTGGATCATTTGACAACTGTAATCCTGTATACTTCAAAGTATTGCGAGTAGGAGACGATTTGGAATATGACGGAGGATGCGAAGAATTGAACGGAGATGATAATCCTGCTACAGCAAGTAATGATGTATGGTATGATGATGATGTATTCTTCTGCTGTGCAGATTTGGAAAACAATGATGGCAATGTAATGGTATCAATGCGAGTATTTGATGTTAATCCTGGACCTGGCCCAGTAAATCCGAAGAGGATGTTACCTGGCGGCGACTTGTATGGACATTATAATGATTGCTGGAGTGTAGTACACTTAGAATGTAAAATACCACCGGTATTGACATGTCCCCCTGTAACGGTAACATGTGAAGAGAGTTTGGATCCAAATGAGAATCCGAAATTATGGCCAAACGTAGTAAGCGTATGTGGAGCCGAGTTGGATTATACAGACAATAGAGATATGGGTGTATGCGGAGCCAATATAGTAAGAACATGGACAGCAACGGGCTGTGAGAGAGCGACACAATGTAAGCAAAAGATAACAATAGAGACAACAGAGCCATTCGATCCATGTACAATCAAATTCCCAAGAGATGTAAAAGCGGACTGTGCAAAAGAATTGAGAGACGGAGGCGAGCCGACATGGGATGAAAATCCATGTAATGTAGTAACAGCAGAAGTTATAAATGAAGATACGTTCACATTTGTAGACGGAGCATGTTATAAGATAGTAAGAGAATGGGCGGTAATAGACTGGTGTGTATATGAGCCAAATACAGGAGCAGAAGATAATGTAGACGCTATAAGCGGAACGAAATTGAATTGTTCACAATTGGTAGAAGACGGATATTACAGATATACACAGATATTGATGGTAACGGACTTTATACCACCGACAATCAGTTTGGAAGATCAATGTGTAGCGACAGATGACTGTTATGCATATAATGTAGAGATGACAGCTACAGCGACAGATAGCTGTAATGTAGATCAGAAATTCTGGTGGAAGTATATAGTAACGAACATGGATACATGGGAGACAGTACAATACTCATACAATTATACACCGAGACCTGAGACAGGAAGAAAAGGAAGCAGAAGTAAAGATGATTTAGAGAAGACAACAGATGCTAAATTGGTAATATTGGATCCGTTACCAAAAGGAAACTATAGAGTAACCTGGACAGTAGGAGACGGCTGTGGAAATGCAAACAGCAAGAATCAATATTTCACAGTAGCGGACAAGAAAGCTCCGACACCTGTAATGGTAGATATAGCAAGTGCAGTAATGGTAAACGGTATGGTAGAATTGAAAGCCAGATCATTTGACAAAGGCGGCTGTGACTTTGGATGTTTGTCCTCTTATGATAATTGTACACCAAAAGAAGGATTGTTCTTTACGTTTACGGATCAGATACCAAACTTGTGGGATAATCCGTTGAAATGGCAAAAGCAATATGCGAAATACGGAAGGAACTTCTTTGATCCTACGTCAGGAGCGATTAGTACTGAAGCGAAATATTTTGCAGGAGAGGCAGATGCATGGTTACCGGCCGAGCGAACAGCACAAAGAGCATTCTTGTGTGCGTATGTAGAAGAAGGCAATGCAACTCAAACGATACAAGTATATGTATGGGATGAATTTGCATACAATGAAGATTGTAATGATGGAAACTATGACTTTGCGAATGTATTGTTGAACTTGAATCACTGTGAAGGAAGTTCAAGAATCGTAAGCGGATTGGTAAGTGGAGCAAATAGCGGAATGGTGATGACAGCAGATGACGGAGAGAATAAAGCAAATGTACAATTAGAAAATGGAAGTTATGCATTCAATGCATTGTCAACAACAGCTTCTTATGATATCAGTGGTAAGTTTGATGGAGATTATTTGAACGGAGTAACAACTTTGGACTTGGTAATCATTCAGAAATACTTATTAGGATTGAAAGAGATCAATGATCCGATGAGATTGATAGCAGCAGATGCTAATAATAACGGAGAGATAGCGGCAAGTGACTTGTTAGAGATAAGGAAAGCGATATTGGGTATGAGTGATAAATTCACAAATGATTCATGGGTAGCCATATCAAGTACATATAACTTTGCAAATGTATCACAAGCAGCATCAGAAGCACAAGCAGCAAGAGTAAGACATATTGCGGCAGGCGAAGCAAATGTTATGGATGCGAACTTTGTAGCGGTTAAGATAGGAGATATGAACGGAAGTGCAAATGCCTTGGAGAGCAGAAATGGCAATAGAGTAACAATGATGTTGGATGATGTAAACATGACAAGCGGTCAGGAAGTAGAAGTACCATTCTATGCAAAAGACTTCAAAGAAGTATACGGATCGCAGTTTACAATGAATATAAGCAACATGGATGTAGTAGGAATTACCTCCGGAGCGATTCAGGTAAACAATAGCAATATCAATGTAGTAAACAACAACTTGGTAATGAGTTGGAATGATGCAAGAGGAGTAAATGTAGAAGACGGAGCAGTATTGTTTACATTGACCTTGAAAGCTAAATCCAATGTTAAATTGAGTAATGTATTGAGCATAAATGATCAGGTGATCAGATCTGAAGCATATACAGGCTCAGACTTGGAGATCAATACAATAAGCTTGGATTACAGGAATAGTGGAGTAAGCTATGCGTTGTATCAAAACGAACCAAACCCATTCACTGAAAGTACAGTGATAGGCTTTGACTTACCTGAAGCGGGTGCATATACATTGACAGTATATGATGTAACGGGAAAAGAATTGGTAGTACGCAGAGCAGAAGGCACAGCCGGATACAATACAGTTAAATTGAGTAAGAAAGACCTCAATGTAAACGGAGTATTGTATTACAGACTTGAGTCAGGAGATTACACAGCTACTAAGAAGATGATTGTTATTAAATAATTTTTTGATTATTAGTTATAAATAATAGGGCTTCCTTTACGGGAAGCCCTTTTTTTATCGTTTTTTATAAAATATCGAATATCGTCAATATTATTAATATCATTTATTGATAAAAAACCTATGTATATATAGTCAATTAAAAATATGAGAAACAAATTATTATATATAAAAATAATTAATATAAGAAAAATACTTTAATAATATTTAAATATTAAAAATTATTTTTATAACTTTGTGGAAATAGATATACGTGTGTAGTATATCTAAGTGTTTTGTGTATATAGCTATATTAATTGTTTTTGAAAGACGAATCGATATTCAATTTAAAAGCTATAGGTTTGAAAAGGATTATTAAAATAATATAATCTTTTCAAGTATTTGATTTTTTACATCTGTTTATATCTATTAAGGTATAGATTAATAGGAAGTTTAAGATCGTATTATTTAGACGAAACTTAATTGCGCAAAGGCGTGATTCACATTTAACCGGATTCCCGATAAACCGTAAGATTTATTTTTATAACCAAAACTCAATCTCATGAAAAAAATGAATTTGAACTTTTTAGGTCTTAAAGCGAAAATGGTGTTACCGCTGTTTTTACTTTTTGGTCTTTTTGTGCTTAGTACAAACACAACTAGTGCACAATCAGTAAACTCTTATGCAAATAAGGTTGCAATACATGTGAATAATTTACCTGAAGTAGGTATAGTAAACTTACCGACGTATAAGTCAAGTAGGAAAGCAGTTAATAATCCAAAGTTATCCAGGGAACTTATGACAAATTTGGAAAAAGAATTTGGGAATTTAATTGTTTATGGAATTGATAAAGAGGGCTTTAGTGATAAAGAAGCAATTGAAAAGACGTATGAAATATTAAGTGTTAAAATTCCAACAGAATATTTAGATCCTGTTAAGCAGGTTTATATTGATTTGTTGCCTTAAAGAAATTTTAAAATTAAAAAACCAAAACTCAATCTTATGAAAAAAATATTATTAATTTTAATGGTTATGGCTACGGCTATTACCGTATATTCTCAAGGTGCTTGGAGTGAATCAAATGCTAGTAATGGCTTTGAAAACGGATATAGTGTTTTTTCAGCCTATAATTACACTTCAGCAGCCGATTTGACAGTTCCTGCGGGTATGGATTTAACATTGAATACTATAGCAGTGAATCTGTTTATGCCAGTTGGTGCAAATGCTACAGATATAGATGTTACTATATATGAAAATGACGGGCTTTCAAATTTGCCTGGTGCTGTTGTTGATGTTCAAAACAATCTGGTTCCGGTCTCAAGCGTATATCAAGGTTCCAATTTTGGCTATGATATATCAACTGTGACTGTTAATTTGACTCCAATTTTATTATCTGGAAATGCTGTTAATACTACTACATATTGGGTAGGAATTCAGGTTGAAAATTCCTCTGGAGGGAATACATTTTGGGAAATTTCATCAGCCAGTACAGTTGGCTATGATTTTGCCTTTGATAATGGTTCCGGTTGGGCTAATGTAGTTCCGGGAAGTGATAATGTATATACTTTTACCGGTGAGACTACAGCAATAGCTGCTCCTCCAGCACAAGATTGTCATCTGGATTGTCCGGGAGATAAGATAGTCTATTTAGATCCAGGTGATTGTTGTTGGCCTGCTCAATACAATGCAAGAACTGAAGGCACATGTCTTATAGATTATGATACTATTTTAGGTGCTCCACCTGTAGTTAATGGTTTTGTCGATGATTTTGACGTTTCTACATTTTCAGAGTGGGATCCTAATTCTACTTCGCTGGGAGTAGCTCAGGCTAATCCGTTCACTTTAAACGGCCCGGGCTCTGTTGTTACTGGTGCTGGTTTAGGAATTGGTGGTATTTTTAGTGCCATTGATATGAATAACCTTCCTAACGAAATAACACTTTACGGTCGTGATAGGTTTGAAATAGGTCAATGCGATCCTAAAGGTGAAGGTGCTCTTTGGAATTATACTATGGTGAATTTTGTTGCCGGTTTTGACGGAACTTTGCAGTTTGATTGGGATTATGTTCAAAACGATGCATTTGGATTACCTCTTTATGATCCGTTTGGATACTTGGTAAACGGATCGTTTACAACTCATTATATTGCAAGTCCATTTGGGGCAGCTACTCAAAACGGAACTTTTAATGTTCACATGAGTGCTGGCCAAGCTATAACTTTCTTTGTAAGAACTGATGATTTAGATTGTAGTTCACACGCAACAATGAGTAATTTCTCTTTTGTTGGAGATCCTGTAACAGATGGTATAGTTGTAGCGGAAGGGCCTATGATAGGAGATCCTATTTGTGACGGAGAAACAAAAACAGTAAAATTATATTTATTGGTAAGTGGACAAGCAATTGACAGTTGTTCATTTGATTTAACAGTACATGAATATCAAAATCCAACTTCAATATTGGCTTGTAATGATAATGTACAAATATCGGTAGATGATCAATGTGTTGGAATGGTAACACCTGATATGATATTGGAAGGAGGACCTTATGGATGTTATGATGATTACAGAGTAGAGATATTCAGCAGTATGCCAGCCAATGTGGTAGGGGCAACCGGTGATGTTTCAAATCCTGCACCCCTTGGAAATTGGGTAGTTGGAGTATATGATGAATCAGGTAATAACTGTTGGAGTACAATCACGGTATTAGATAAGATACCACCGACTATTGATTGTGCATGTCCTGTGGGAGGTGAATTTCCGGGAGGTTCTGTAGTACCCGGTAGTATTGCAGGATCATTTTCGGAAGTTGATTTGACAGCAGCATTGCATTCAGAATGTTGGGATTTTGGAACAGGAGATCAGGTTCCCGATTACGGTGATCATTATTATGATGTATATGCCATTAATGTTTCCCAGACTGGAACTTATGCATTTGACGGAAGTGATGGAAATAAAATGTTGATTGGAATATTTGATGTACCATTTAATGCAGTAAATGTTTGTGCTAATATGATTGACGGAATGGGAGGCTATGTATTGGGATCATCCGGTTTGTTCTATGAAGAACCAACTTCAGGGGGAAATCTTGACAATACAGTTGATTTAGTCGAAGGAGTTACTTATTATGTAGTTGTAAGTGATTTTGATTCTGATCATTTGGGAGGACATTCAATTACAATAACTACACCTCAGGGAGCAGAAGTAACATTTGCTAAGACAGTATACGGAGATGATTGTGTAATGGCAGGATGTTACGAAGACGGAGTAGATTATGATTTCGTATTACCTGATTATGCAGACAACTGTAGTGCAAATTTAACTTGGACACAAACAGTAAGACCCGGAGAAGATTGCGGTACATATATAGTAACAAGACACTATACAGTAACTGACGGATCCCGATTGACTGCAGAATGTAGTTCGGATTACTTTTTCAAAGGAATCGACTTATCCAATATGGTATGGCCGGCTAATTTTGATGGATTACCGGAAAATCATCCAATGTTGGAATGTGACGGAGCTTCACCAACACCGGATGTAACAGGTGCACCTTCCGGCTACAATGATGCATGTGGCACTATAGAAGTATTCTATAATGATCAGGTATATGATTTGGAATGCGGTACAAAGATATTGAGATACTGGACAGTTGTCGATGATTGTACAGGAGGAGTATATGAGTATATTCAGGTAATTCGAATTACAGATACTACCGCACCTACCTTTATGGCACCTGAAGATATTACAGCAAAAACAAAAGCTTATGTATGTAATAGTGATATAGAAGTACCTGCAATAATGCATTTGCAAGACAATTGTGATGCATATCCTCAATGGTGGGTAACAACAAATGCAGGCACCTTGGTTGGCGATAACAACTTTAATGGATTTGTAGATGCAGATGAGACATGGTATATATTAGGAGTTCCGGAAGGAGAATATGAATTATGTTATCATGCAGTAGATAATTGTAGCAATGAGACGGTAATGTGTGTAACGGTAACAGTATATGATGGTGTTCCTCCAATTGCTGTATGCGAGCAATATAAGCAAGTAAGTTTAACAGCGATGGGCAGTGCCAAAGTATGGGCATGGGATTTCAACAGTGGTTCATTTGACAACTGTAATCCGGTATATTTCAAAGTATTGAGAGTTGATAGTACATTAGTCTATGACGGTGGTTGTGAAGATTTGAATGGAGATGATAATCCTTCTACCGCAACTAATGATGTATGGTATGATGATAATGTATATTTCTGTTGTGCAGATTTGGATAATAACAACGGAGATGTAATGGTGTCATTGCGAGTATTTGATGTTAATCCAGGCCCCGGTCCTGTAAATCCGAAGAGGATGTTACCTGGCGGTGACTTATACGGACATTACAATGATTGCTGGAGTATTGCACATATTGAATGTAAAATACCTCCTGTATTGAATTGTCCTCCGGTAACAGTTACATGTGAAGAGAGCTTAGATCCAAATGAGAATCCAAGATTATGGCCAAACGTAATAAGTGTATGTGGAGCTGAGTTGGATTATACGGACAATAGAGATATGGGCGTATGTGGAGCCAATATAGTAAGAACATGGACAGCAACCGGCTGTGAAAAAGCTACGCAATGTAAGCAAAAGATTACAATAGAAACAACGGAGCCATTCGATCCGTGTACAATCAAATTCCCAAGGGATAAAAAAGCACATTGTGTAAACGAGATTCCTGACGGGGGCGCACCAACATGGGATGAGAATCCATGTAATGTAGTAACAGCAGAAGTTATAAATGAAGATACGTTCACATTTGTAGACGGAGCATGTTATAAGATTGTAAGAGAATGGGCGGTAATAGACTGGTGTGTATATGAACCAAATACAGGAGCAGAAGATAATATAGATGCGATAAGCGGAACGAAATTGAACTGTTCACAATTGGTTGAAGACGGATATTACAGATATACACAAATATTGATGTTGGTTGACTTTATACCTCCGACAATTTCAGTTGAAGATCAATGTGTAGGAACTGCAGATTGTTATGCTTATGATGTTGAAATGAAAGCTACTGCTTGGGATACATGTAATTATAATCAGAAATTCTGGTGGAAATATATCGTAACAAACATGGATACATGGGAGTCAGTTCAATATTCATATAACTATACTCCTAGACCTGATCAGGGAAGAAAAGGAAGTAGAAGTAAAGATGATCTTGATAATACAACAGTTGGAAAATTAGTTGTTCTCGATCCGTTACCAAAGGGTAATTATAGAGTGACCTGGACAGTAGGAGACGGCTGTGGTAATGCGACAAGCAAGGATCAATACTTTACGGTTACTGATAAGAAAAAGCCAACTCCTGTAATGGTAGATATAGCAAGTGCAGTAATGGTAAATGGCATGGTAGAATTGAAAGCCAGATCATTTGACAAAGGTGGCTGTGACTTTGGATGTTTGTCCTCTTATGATAATTGTACACCAAAAGAAGGCTTATACTTTACCTTTACGGATCAGATACCAAACTTGTGGGATAACCCGTTGAAATGGCAAAAACAATTTGCTAAATACGGAAGAAATTTCTTTGATCCTGAAACAGGAGCTATCAGTACGGAATCTAAGTACTTAGCTGGAACAGCCGATGCATGGCTACCTGCAGAGCGAACATCACAAAGAGCATTCTTATGTGCATATGTAGAAGACGGAAATGCAACACAAACAATACAAGTATATGTATGGGATGAATTTGCATACGATGAAGATTGCAATGATGGAAACTATGACTTTGCGAATGTATTGTTGAACTTGAATCACTGTGAAGGTAATTCGAGAATAGTAAGCGGATTAATATATGGAGCTGATTCAGGAATAACAATGACAGCTGATGATGGTGAGAATAAGGCAAATGTTGAGGTTGAAAATGGAAGTTATGCATTCAATGCGTTGTCAACAACAGAATCTTATGATATTTATGGTTCTACATCAGGTGATGACTATTTGAACGGAGTAACTACATTAGACCTTGTTATTATCCAAAAATATTTATTAGGTCTTAAAGAGATTAATGACCCGATGAGATTGATAGCAGCCGATGCCAATAATAATGGTGAAATATCTGCAAGTGACTTATTGGCGATTAGAAAAGCAATTTTAGGAATGAGTGACGGTTTCCCAAATAAATCTTGGGTTTTGATATCAACAGATTATGTATTCCAAAATATAGGACAAGCTGCAGCAGAAGCTCAGGCAGCCCAAGTGAGACATATTGAAGCTGGTGAGGAGAATATTACAAATGCGAACTTTGCAGCTATTAAGATTGGAGATATGAATGGAAGTGCAAATGCCTTAGAGGGAAGAAACGGCAATAGAGTAACACTGATGTTGGATGATGTAAACATGACAAGCGGTCAGGAAGTAGAAGTACCATTCTACGCAAAAGACTTCAAAGAAGTATATGGATCACAGTTTACAATGAATATAAGCAACATGGATGTAGTAGGAATTACCTCCGGAGCGATTCAGGTAAACAATAGCAATATCAATGTAGTAAACAACAACTTGGTAATGAGTTGGAATGATGCAAGAGGAG
>Ga0256833_1003422_pt1 | contig 10844 bp, 10 predicted proteins | sample 356284metaG_FD_190535 | JGI IMG/M metagenome (GOLD analysis project Ga0256833, IMG submission 190535) | Hydrothermal vent microbial communities from Mid Atlantic Ridge, Atlantic Ocean - 356-284 | ecosystem: Environmental > Aquatic > Marine > Hydrothermal vents | place: Atlantic Ocean: Mid...
GAAGACAGTGCCAAAGGTGGTTTTGGTATTGGTCTGAATATCGTGAAGCAAATTATCGATGAAGAGGGTATATCCTTAGATGTCTCATCTGTGCTTGGAAAGGGTACTACATTTACGTATACTTTTATAAATCTGAAGTAGCTTATGGTATTGCATAATTATGTATTGGTTTGGACTTGATATGGGGGGGGTATTTTAAGTTTATGTTAAAACAGTTTTGACTAAAATAGCTTTATGTTAGAAAAACTAACAATATTTTAGACAAAAGGGAAAAAGAAATGAGAAAATTATTATGGGTAATGGTATGTTTGCATGCCATTATGAGTATATCAGAGGCGGCTGGTTATGTAGAATATAAGACTGCCAAACATAGCACTTGTTCGAACAGAGAGTTTGCTGGATTTAATATTGACAGGACAAGCAACAATCTATATGCTGTAGGTGACACAGAGTTAGAGGAGGTTAATCTTACTAAGTACGTCATGATATGGTCTAGTGCAATATATAGAATAAGTTCTTCAGGGTTATGTAAAAAAATAGGAACTTTTAGACAAACCGTTCCCTATCCATTCGAGACTACGACGCTAGACTTTCTTAGCGGTAATCATATAGCAGTGGATGGTAGAAGAAGGTACATATATAAGGAGGAGGACGGTAAATTATTGCAGGCTGATTTCGGATCGAATAAACTGGCTAGGACAATTTCTGTACCATTTATAGATAAAAATTCTATATTAGAAACTGATAAATATGGAAATATATATATATTAAACCCTAGTAAATCTATCTTATACAAATACTCATTTAGAGGACGGTTACTTTTTAAAATTGGAGGCAAGGGCTCTTATAATGGTAAATTTAATAATCCTACATCACTTGCAATAGATAAAAATAATTATATTTATATATCTGATTCAGGTAACAGTAGAATACAAAAATTTAATGCTTCGGGTCACTTTGTAACTAAGTGGGGTCATGCAGCTACAGCAGATGAAGCTGAAATAGACCCCTATGCATTTCATGGTCTTGGTTCAATAGGTGTAGATGCCAATTCAAAAGTGTATGCTCAGACATCAGGTATACAAGGGGGATTAATAAAAAAATATTATAGCAACGATGACTATATAAGCAAATCTATGATTGAGGGGCCAATGTCTCATGCAAAAATAGATACCTCTGGTAATGTTTATTCACTTTACAAGAATGGTATAGTAAAACTAGATAAGTATGGAAGATTGAAGGATGCATGGGGTGGAGTAAAGGGTTCTGGTGCTCTTGGTTACACCCCGGGAAACCATTTTGCACTAACAGATATGGTTTTTGATAGTCAAAATAATATGTATACATTTGACTCAAAAAAGTATTTGATTCAAAAATTTTCAAAGTCTGGGAGATATTTGAAAAGTTGGGGAGGCTTTGGCGGGAACTCTAATGATAAACCTATTCAAAATGGAAAGATTACTTCACCATACAATTCAAAAATGGCGATAAATAATTATGATGAAATCTATATAACATCTTCATTGCATAGGGTATATAGATTTAATAAAGATGGTAGATTGTTGCAAACACTTTCTTACAATTACAATAATGATCATCATACTCGAATACACTCTATTGATACAGATAAATATAATAATGTATATGTTTTATATGTGACGCGAGATGACAACCACAACTTCCATAGTTATGTGGCTGTCTATAGTAGATATTTTAAACGAATAAGAACATTTGAAGTTGGAAAAAACAAGGCTGATGACGATTACTACTATGACATAAGTATTGATAAAAAAAGAAATGTATTGTATGCTCAAATAAATAATTCCGTGGAAAAATATACACTTTCTGGTAGATTATTGACAGGGTGGACATTACAGTCCGGAAGTAGATGGGGAGCTCTTCATCAAACAGTATTTAATAATGGTAGTTTAGGATATGTTACACGTCATGATTTACATGGTTCCCCCGGTCATAGAGTATTTACAAATAAAATATTGTATTATTCAAATACTGGGATTTTATTAAAAGTTGTAAATTCACCTTATATTTGTACTGTAATTAAAGAAGATCACTTTGGATCTAGATACCTAGGTCATGCTGTAAGTCATTATACTGTAAATTATAGTTCTTCTAATCCAAATGCGTTTGATAAAATAATTCGTTATACAGGTATCTACAAAAAATCAGTCAACCCAGATATAGACCATGATGGTGTTCCCAATGAAAGAGATGCCTTCCCTTTTAACAAAAGAGAGTGGCTAGACACAGACCATGATGGTATAGGAAACAACGCAGACAAAGATGATGATAATGATGGTCTGCTAGATACTGTAGAAAGAGCCCATAAACTCAATCCACTCAATCCACGTGATGCCAAAGCAGACTTTGATCATGACGGATTTACCAACGCACAAGAAATCAACGCAGGCACCAATATCAGATCTGCCAAAAGTCGCCCTACCTGGGTACCTATCATCATAGGCGATATAGTAACCTTCACACTCCCCAAACGATAAACACGCAAACTCTCGACTTGTAACGAAGCTCTAGCTTCGTTATGTTCTATCGGAATTTGAATGACTTAACAAAACAAATACTGATATGTATTTTACAGCTGAATGAGATGATATCTTCAAAATTTATAGTGTGTTACTTAGCACACTTTTCAATAAATAATAAAAATTTATAATCTAATATTTATATTTTTACACTTTCTTTACATTTCCTTGTTATCATACTTCTTGAAACCATATATAAAGGAGTATGAATGCACACACACATGAAATATCTTGCTGTAGCAACACTGTTTTTGTCTGCATCTTCGGCACTCTGTGCTGCAGATTTGACAAAGGCATATGATATGCCAGATGCATCTAAGATGATAGAAAATGATTTATTCCCTGCGGCAAAAGAATATACCATGCCAAAGAGTTGTAATCTTGACGATGCGAAAGCGATAGCTAGAGGAGAATATATTTTCCATAATCTTAATGGGAAAAAAGCAAAAAAACCAGCCCCTGAAGGTCTTGTGAAATTTATAGAAACCAAGGACAAAGATGGAAAGGTCAAGAAAAAAGCTAAACAATACGGAAACTGTGTTGCGTGCCATAATATAGAAGGTGCCAAAGGTGCTGGAAATATAGGACCCAGTCTAGAAGGATACAAAGCAAACTTTATTGATACCAAAGCACGAGATGCGCAATTTGTGTATCAAAAAATAGCTGACCCTAGAGTAGATAATCCAAAAACACATATGACAGTAAATCTCACAACGGGACTCTTTAATGAGCAAGAGATTTGTGATCTTACAGCATATGTTGTATCAGATAAAAAGAAAAAATAATTTTAAAGGAAGAGAGAATGGAAAGAAGAAAATTTATACAAGGTATGTTTGCAGCTTCAGCAGTGGCAGCGACAATAGTACCTTCTGCGTTAGTGGCAAAAGAAGAGACAAAGGCAAAAGTACCAAAAGGTAAAAATGCATTAAGTTATGAAGAAGCTGTAAAAGCAATTACAGGTGGTAAAGCTGTAGCTGATAGCCAAAAGGTTTCATTGACTGTACCTGAAATAGCAGAAAATGGTGCAGTAGTCCCAGTGAAAGTAAAAGTGGAATCGGCAATGACAGAAGCAGAACATGTAAAAGCCATTCATGTATTGAGTACTAAAAATGGTAATGCCAGATGTGCAGATGTGATGCTTACGCCTATGAATGGCAAAGGCTATTTTGCAACAAGAATTAAATTGGGTGGTACACAAGATGTGGTAGCCTTGGTAGAGATGAGTGACGGTTCATTTTTAAGAGCTGCCAAACCAGTAAAAGTCACTATTGGTGGATGTGGTTAATTCCATCCTTTAATGAAGATAGACCAGCGTTATTAAAAAAATATAGATAAAAATTAAAGGATAAAAGATGGCAGAAGCTAGAAAATCAATGATAAAAATCAAACCTAAAAAGTTTAAAGTAGGTGATATAGTAAAAGTGGACTTTATTGTGATCCATCCGATGGATACAGGTCTTAAAAAAGACAAAAAAACAGGTGAAGTAAAACCTGAACATTATATAGATAATGTAACTTTTTCTTTAGATGGAAAGCCATTTACGACAATGAAAATATGGGAGACAGTCTCTACAAACCCTTATTTTTCAGTCAACCTAAAAGTAGCAGGAAAAGGAAAAATTACTGTTGACTATACTGACAATACAGGTGAAAAGAATTCTAAGAGTAAAAAACTTAAACCAAAAGGATAAGTCATGAAAAAAACATTACTATCATTGGCTTTTTTGAGTACCATGGCGATGCTTCAGCTCAATGCTGGAGAACAATTTGCTATGAGTGATGCAGATAGAGCGATGTACAAAGAGATGTTAGAAAACAACCCCGCTGATATTTATGTAGAAGAGGGTGGGGAGTTGTTTGAAAAACTTGGAGATGAAGAAGCACTTGCAAAATTTTTAGGTGTAGCAGAAAAAGAGTTACCTAAATATATTGCAGGATTTCCAAGATATGTTAAGAAACTTGGAAATGTTGTAGGGTTAGACCAGGTGCTGCAAGCAATGCAAGTAGAACAAGGAAAAGAAAAAACCAAACTAAAGTCTGGAAAAATGTTTTCTATGCTTGCGTATGTCAAATCTCTTGCAAATGATGAAGTGCTCAATATAGATGTGAATGCAGATGAACATATCAAAGCAGCGTACGCTTTGGGTGAAAAGACATTTATGACAGCACGTGGAGGTAGAGGGCTTTCATGTAACTCTTGTCACAGTGCTGATATTGTAGGGCAAGTACTTCGTACACAACCTCTTCCCGATTTGGGTGAAGTAGCAGTTGCTGGTACATGGCCTGCATATCGTATGACAAAATCAAGCTTGCGTTCTCCACAAAGACGATTTCAAGGATGTATGAAAAATGCACTTTTAAAAGTCATTCCTATTGGCTCTAAAGAGATGGTTGCCTTGGAAGTCTATATTTCAAAACTAGCAGCAGATAAGAAGAAAAAAATGGCCATTCCTGGTTTAAAAAGATAAGAGGTATACAATGGAAATAGATAGACGAGACTTCCTCCAGATAGCATCAGCATTAGGCTTGACTGGCTTAGCTGGAGGGACAAATCTTTTTGCCAATGAAAAAGCAAAAGAAAAAATAAAACAACTGAGTTTTTCGGATATAGTAGATTTTAAGGCAAAAGGTAAAGCAACCATTTTACACTTTTGTGATTTGCATGCGCATATTAAGCCATTATATTGGAGAGAACCTTCTACATTGATTTCTGCAAAAAACTTGGTAGGTACACCAGGATTTATTTGTGGAGAGAGCTTCCAAAAATATTATGGTATCCAGCCAGGCACATTGGATGCTTACTTTGATACCTACAATGATTTTTCAGAATTGGCTAAAAAGTTTGGGAAAATGGGCGGTATTGCTCATATGAAGCCGATTATTGATTATGTCAAAAAAGAAAGAGGGGCAGAAAATGTCATTCTTCTGGATTCTGGCGATACATGGCAAGGGACAGCAGTAGCACTCAAAACAGAGGGCGAAGCCATAGTAGATGCACAAAATTATTTGGGTGTAGATGTGATGGTGGGTCACTGGGAATTTACGTATGGAAAAGAGCGTGTTCATGAACTCATAGGTAAACTAAAAGGCGAGTTTATTTCTCAAAATGTCATTGACAATGATCCTTTTTCAGAAGCGTTTGAAGAGCTTATATTCCCTCCATATTCTATCAAAGAAATTGGTGGTGCAAAAATAGGAATTATCGGACAATCCTTTCCGTTTACTTCTACGGCAAATCCAAAGAAGTTTACAGAGGGGTGGAGTTTTGCTTTACGTCATGAGTCTTTGCAAGAGTATGTCAATATGCTTCGTAAAGAGAAGAAAGTTGATTGTGTTGTTGTCTTGAGCCATGATGGTTTCTCCGTCGATCAAGAGTTAGCCAAAAAGGTGAAAGGTGTGGACTTTATTTTAAGTGGACATACCCATGACCCAAGTCCTGAGCCTATAGTCGTGAATGATACAGTCATCATTATCTCAGGAAGTCATGGTAAATATATCTCTAGACTTGATTTAGAGATTAAAGATAAAAAAGTAGTAGATTACAGCTTTAAACTGATGCCTGTGGCTTCTAACCTGATACCAGCAGATAAAGCAGGCGATGATTTAATCGCTAAATGGTATAAGCCTTATGACAAAGAATTAGGAGAGGTATTGGGTACCACCAAAGGACTTCTTTATAAAAGAGATACCTTTTACTCAACATTTGATTCACTCATTGGTATGGCGATTCAAGAGGAGATGAAGTGTGATATTAACTTTAATCCAGGGTATAGATGGGGTACTACGGTACTTCCAGGTGATCCTATCACCAAAGACAATGTCTATGAAATGACAGCGATTACCTATCCTGAAGTCTATACGTTTGATTTAAAAGGTTCAGTGATAGCGAAACTTGTAGAAGATATCGCCGATAATGTCTTTAATGCAAATCCACTCTTGCAACAAGGTGGAGATATGAGTAGGATGACAGGGGCCAGCTATAGTATCAAGATTTCTGCACCGTCAGGAAAAAGAGTGTCAGACTTTATGATTGGTGGGAAACCACTGGATCCCAAAAAGACATACCGTGTTTCATCATGGGGTGGAAATTTACAAAATGTAGGTGAAAACCTAGATGAAAAAGCGATACGCCCTGTTTATGAAGTCGTGAGTGATTATATTCGTAAGAAGAAAGTCATTGACATTCCAATGGAGTCAAATGTAAAAATATTAGATATGGATTGTGGTTGTCCTGCAAAAGGTGCAACTTGTTCATAGGTTAAGCCGTGCCTCATCTTATAGTGCGAATGCATTGTGTAGTATTCTTCCTTTATCTAAAGGTGGGGCACACTAGGTTTGTGATTTTATCATCACATTAATTTGTTTTTACTTTTAGAAATATAGGGTTTTATTATATTTCTAAGGGTGAAAATACTTAGATTAAAACAAGGAGAAGAGATGAAAAGAGGAACAATTCAATTAGGATTAGCTACAGCAGCAATCCTTATGGGAACGGTAGCAAATGCCGGTGGAGATATTGCACCTGTGGAATCAACTTTGGAAGTGCAAAAACCGGAAAGCACACCTTCTATGAAACCAAAACGTCAGATGAAAGGGAATATGACTCTGAAATATAATGTATTACCTGGTAATGTAGATAATATGAGCGACATGTTCTCACAAGGTATATTTTATGGAAGGTTACGGTCTAATACATTTTATTGGGATTGGCAAGATGAAAATGAAGCCAAGAAACGTAAAACAAATAAGGCTTGGGGTTTAGGTGGAAGCTTAATTTATAAATCTGCGATTTTAAATGGTATGAGTTTTACCTTAGGTTATTATGGTTCAATGAACCCAGATTTCTTTAGAATGGATGCAGGGGATGAAAAATTTGTTAAAGCAGGCAAAGATACATTTAGCAGATATAAAGTAAAGACAGGTGGGGGGTATGGTATTCATACCTTAGCACAAGGTTTTTTAGAATATCAAAATGAGATGATTGATTTACGTGTAGGACGTCAGCTTTTTGAATCTGTATTTACTAAATCAAATGATACAAAAATGATTCCAAATAGTTTCGATGGTGCGACGTTAGCATTAAAAGTAGCACCTAAGACAAAAGTGAGATTAGCATATTTTACTGCACAAAAGTTAAGAGATCATGAAAATTCACATGATGTAGTGACTTTTAAGAATGCTGCAGGAGAGAGTTGGGCAAATAATGATGATTCGGCTATACACAAAGGACTAAACTATAATGCTTTTGTAGCAGCAGGGGAGGATACTGATCATAAGCTGTATTTAGCAGATTTCCGAACAAAATATGTTCAGAATTTAGATTTTACTTTGAGTTATCTACAAGTACCTGGCGTCGTAAAAGATTTTGTGGCAGAGGCACATTATAAAATTCCTTTAGGGGATAGTGGCTGGGCAGTACGTCCAGGGGTACGATACTTTTTACAAAAAGATGATGGTGGTGGTGCTGTAGCGGGTGATACTAACCTGAAAGGTAAAGCACTTGAAGGATATGCTTCTGGTGTAAACGGATCAATGGATACAAGTTTGATTAATGCTCGTCTTGATTTGAAAATGCCAAATAAAAAAGGTTTCTTTAGGTTTGGTTATTCAAAAATAGAAGACAAAGCAGACATTTTTGCACCATGGAGAGGATTTCCTACAGGTGGCTTTACAAGAGCAATGGCACAATACAACTGGTATGCGAACACCACAACATATATGGCAAGAGCAGTTTACAAATTTACACCAAAGTTTAAAGCAAGTGTGAGATATGCTATTCAAGATTTTGATGATAACAAACCAGGGGTACAGGCAGATAGTAATATCGTTCATTTAGATACATGGTATAACTTTAGCAAAAATTTCCAAATGAAAACACGTATTGGTATTGTCAATGCTGATGTAGGAAATACAGGTAAACAAGATGTCTCTTATAATGAATATCGTTTAGAGTTCAATTATCTTTTTTAGGATAATAAAATGTTGAAAAAGTTTCTTTTTTGTAGTGTGATAGTAGTTTCCTTGAATGCCTTTGATTATGACCTACAAGCCAAAAAAGTAGCAGAAGGCACCTACTGCTTTTTTGGAAAACTTGAAAATATTAACAAGCAAAATGCAGGAAACATAGTAAACACATGTTTTGTTCAAACAAAAGCAGGATTCGTTGTCATTGACAGCGGTCCTACCTTTGCGTATGCAAAACAGGCATATGCACAGATGCAAAAAATTGCTAAACTTCCTGTTAAGTATGTGATTGTTACCCATGACCATGATGACCATTGGCAAGGGAATAGTTTTTATAAAAGCAAAGGTGCTTTGTTGATAGGTCCACGGAGTTATGAACAAAATGTAGTTGCTGGTATGCAGACACGTATGGAACGTATTTTAGGTAAGTCGCTTTATGGACAGACTAAAATCGTGAAGCTAGATAGAGTCGTCGATGAAAACCTAAGTATAAAAATAGGACAACAGGTCTTTGAGATAAAGCAGCTTGAAAAGGTGGCACACACGCATGGTGATTTAATTGTGTATCTGCCTAAAAAAGAGATGTTATTTGCTGGAGATTTGGTCTTTAATGATAGAGTTACTTCACTAAGAGATGGCTCTCTTCTGGGTTCATTATCTGCACTAAAAAAGATAGATAGCTACCATGCCAAAGTGATTGTAGGAGGGCATGGGTATCGTACTGATATGAATGCAACAAAATCACTGGAAGTATATTTGGATACAATAAAGCAAGAGGTACTTCGAGCACAAGATAAAGATATAGGCATGGAAAAGATTACACAAGTAGTAACAATGCCAAGCTACAAAAAAATGAAACTTTATAATGTGTTGCATGCACGTACTGTATTAGATGCTTATGAGGAGTTAGAGATGCTGGAGGATGAAGAATGAAGAGGATAATGACAGTTTTATTGGTATCTACATTACTCTATGCACAAAATGGTAAAACGCTATTTGAAAAATATTGCATCTCTTGTCATACACCTTTTATCCCTATGTCTAAACTCAAAGAAAATTTTTTAGAATATAACAATACGCTACTCAAACTTAAAGCACCAACACTCAATCAACTCTCTTATAGACTCAAGCAACGTATCGGTAACCCTAGGGGTGATGAAGATATGCATCGTATGGAAGTTACGGCATTTATGAGTGATTATGTACGTAACCCCAATAAAGATAAAAGTGTATGTTTAGAAGAGATCATCAAGCATTTTAAAACAATGCCCAGCTTGAAAGGTAAAGTGAAAGAGGAAGAACTCGAAGAGATTGGTACATACCTCTATGATTTTGATAAAAAAGTACTTCAAGAAAAAAGTGTGCAGTATGAAAACTTTGATACAGCACTTCAAAAGGCAAAACTGAACCATAAAATAGTGATGATAAAAGCGATGAGTGAGCGTTGTCATTTTTGTCTTAAAATGGATAGCGAGGTGCTGATTGACAAAGAGGTAATCAAGGCAATCGAAAAAGATTTCATCCCTGTTTCCATCGATGTTTCAGTCCATATATTACCCTTAGGACTAAAAGCACAACTCACCCCTAGTTTTATTTTTGTGGATGAAAATGCTAAGATAATAATGAATGTACCAGGTGCATGGAATAAACAAGATTTTATTTCGTTGCTGAAAGAAGCCAAAAATAAATCAAAGGATAAAAGATGATAAAAGTTTTACTTGTGTGTGTAATGCTGTTTTCTTTACAGAGTTATGCAGAAACAGAATTTGCAAGCCCCAAACCTGCTATTGACCATCAAAGAAAAATAATCTTTTCAATAGATAGTGCCCAGCCAAAAGCAATTAACCATGTACTTAGTACTATTAATAATGTGATTAAGTTTTACAGACCAGAAAATACAGAAGTGGCAGTTGTCGCGTATAGCCAAGGTATTAAAGCATTGTTAAAAAAGGACAATAAAGAGATACGCACAAGAGTAGAAGCACTTATGACCTATGATATAGAATTTATTGCGTGTGAAAACTCTATGCGTACCCTTAAAATATCTAAAAAAGAGTTATTGAATGATATTTCTTTTGCTACTGCAGGTATTGTCGAAATTATTGAGCGACAGTTACAAGGTTTTACCTATATTAAATTATAATTGAACCCTCTGATTAACCTAAACATTCACAATGGGTTTTGCAAATGTAAGGTTGTGCAAAAGATTTATAAGTCCTAGCCATAGCTAAGACGCCTTAAATATTTTGTGCAAGATTGCGTTTGCAAAGCCCACCCTTTGGGCATCACTAGCTTTCGCCTATGCGTTGTTACTCTTTCTCA
>Ga0256833_1003423_pt1 | contig 10840 bp, 9 predicted proteins | sample 356284metaG_FD_190535 | JGI IMG/M metagenome (GOLD analysis project Ga0256833, IMG submission 190535) | Hydrothermal vent microbial communities from Mid Atlantic Ridge, Atlantic Ocean - 356-284 | ecosystem: Environmental > Aquatic > Marine > Hydrothermal vents | place: Atlantic Ocean: Mid...
GTTTGTCACTGACGGACTGCTTAAGAAAAACCGAAATTTGATTACTGGTATGAAGGTTTTCACTGAATTGCTTGACGTTTTTAACCAACACATAAAAACTGCCCGCCAGGGAAACCGTCACGGCCAACACCAGAATGGTCATTAAAGAAGTAAAAGGCGTTCTGACCAGGCGCCCCAGACTGGCAAACAATACCTGAAGGTGATTCATCAGGTAAGCATATAATTTATTTTGAAGACTGATCTTCTGCCGGCGGCCACTGTGATCTGCCATCATTGACCTCCAACAAGACGACCGTGACTCAGGGTCAGTACTCGATAGCCCATTTGTTTAATCAGTTCAATATCATGACTGGCAATCAGCACCGTCACACCCACTTGCTGAAACTGCTCAAATAAATGCATGACTTCCACTGACAACTCCGGATCAAGATTCCCGGTGGGCTCATCCGCCAGTATTAACCGTGGTTTATTAACCACCGCCCGGGCAATGCCGACCCGTTGCTGTTCACCACCGGATAGTGCCAATGGATATTTTTTTTCCTGTCCGAGCAGCCCCACTTTATCCAGAGCCGCCCGAACACGGCGGGAAATATCATATTGACTGTAACCGGAAATCACCAGAGGCAAAGCAACATTATCAAAAACGGTTCTGTCCAGTAACAATTTATAGTCCTGAAAAATAAGCCCCAGTTTTCTGCGGATAAATGGCACCTGCCTTTCCTTCACCCGATTAAGATTTTGCCCCTCCAGCAACACATGCCCCCGGCTGCATTTTTCCATCATGGCTATCAACTTCAGCAGCGTACTTTTTCCGGCTCCAGAATGTCCGGTTAAAAAAGCCATTTCACCCCGCGCCAAATGAAAACTGACATCCAACAAGGCATCCCCGGCATCGGGATAGCGTTTACTTACATGATCAAAAGTTAACATCAGTCTTCTGCAAACAAGGCATCAACAAACATTCTGGCATCAAAGTCCTGCAAATCATCAATACCTTCACCCACACCAATAAAACGGATAGGAACCCCGATTTTTCTAGCCAATGCAAAAATCACCCCGCCTTTGGCCGTGCCATCCAGTTTGGTCAGCGCTATCCCGGTTAGTTTTACCGCATCATTAAACAACCTGGCCTGTGACAAGGCATTTTGTCCGGTACCCGCATCCAGCACCAGCAGCACCTCATGCGGTGCATTTTCATCCAGACGCGACATAATCCGCTTGATTTTACTCAGCTCTTCCATCAGATTGGATTTGGTATGCAGACGGCCAGCTGTATCTGCAATCAGCACATCAATATTTTTTGCCTGTGCAGACTGCACCGCATCAAAAATCACCGAAGCCGAGTCAGCGCCGGTATGCTGCGCCACGACATGAATGTCATTACGTTCACCCCAGGTCTGAAGCTGTTCAACCGCGGCCGCCCGAAAAGTGTCCCCAGCCGCCAGCATGACGCTATGTCCCTGGTTTTTCAGGCGCTTGGCCAGTTTGCCGATAGAAGTAGTTTTTCCGGCCCCGTTGACCCCGACCACCAGAATAACGAAGGGACCATCCTGTTCAGGAATTTTTAAAGGCTGACTGCACGGCTCCAGAATTTCATATAAATACTGTTTCAGTTCATGGGTTAATGATTGTGCATCATTGAGTTGGTGGTGCTCAAGATTCTCCCGTAAATGATTAATAATATCCTGAGTAACGTCTATCCCTACATCAGCCATCAACAGACTACTTTCTATTTCTTCCAGCAAATCTTCATCAATCTGTTTCTGTAAAGAAAGACTCTTCAGTACACCGCCCAGCCCGGAACGGGTTTTCTGCAATTGATTTTTCAATCGCAGCGACAGCGACTCAGGTTCAACAGTTTCTGGTTTCTGCTTAAGTTCAGGTGCAGCAATTTCCGTGACAGGTTTTTCTTTCTTGGGCTCCTCTACAGAAACTTTTTCAAACTTACTGTAAAAACGTATGGCTATCAGCGGCAGCATCAACAAAGCAGCAAAGGCATTATGCGCCACAGCCAGCCATAAGGGCAGAGACAGTTTGATATTCAATATGCCCAGCGATAACTGTATCAGCAGCAAAACACTTAACAGCAGACCGGAACGTCTAAGAGACTTGCTATTGCTGGGTGATGTGGCCGACCACATCAGTAAACTCAGAACAATAAAAGTGATTAAAGCTCCAACACGATGCAACCAGTGCGCTGCCAGCTGGGCCGAATAGGAAAGGCGGCCGGTATAGCCGGTTTCCAGCCCTCTAAAAAAGTCTATTGCCGACCAAAAGTCCGCCTGTGGAATCCATTGCCCATTACACTGCGGAAAATCACTGCAAACCATTGCGGCAAAATTACTGCTGACCCAGCCTCCCAGAAAAACCTGCCCCAGCACAACCAGCATGGCGAACAAGGAAAACCATCTTAAGCCCGTCTGAGGATGCTTTCTAATGGTAATATCAGGATTGAGTCGCATATAAAACCAGACAATAAACCAGAACGTCATCATCCCCAGCATCAAATGCAGAGTGACAATAATCGGCATGGTTTTCAGTGCGACTGTCCACATCCCCAATGCCGCTTGGGAAGCCACCAGCAACAGTAAAAACAGGGTTGAGAGAACAGCAACACCGCGGCATTGTTTCTGTGTCCAGGCTGTCAGCGCCATCAACAGTACCAGTACCGCTAAAAAGCCGGCCAAATAACGGTGCCCCATTTCCTTCCAGGCCTTGACGGCATCCAGCGGATGATTTGGAAATAACTGTGCCGCCTGGCTTTTAAAATCCGGCAGATCACTGACCACCGCCTGACCATAACAGCCCGGCCAGTCGGGACAGCCCAACCCGGCGCCGGACAAGCGCACATAAGCACCCAATACAATCACAATCAAAGCAACAATTGCGGTGAATAAAGTTAATTTTCTAAACATTCTGATTTCTACCTACTTTTAAATAACTTTAGTAACTACTCGGCGCACTTTGAAAAATACCATTTTATATCAGTTACTTACTGAATAAGTGTATGTAACAAGGATGTCACATTCAAGCCTACACGGATGTATTGATAGCGTCTTCTTGAGTAAGTGACTGATATTAAATACCTGAATATGCTGAGCAGTTACGCTTTTCAAAACAACAAGCGTCACTGGCAATCAACCAATTTGCGAGATTCTTAACAACTTTCCAAGGTCTTTTTTCACATCATAGGGATCAAAGCCAGGTTGATATTTCATCATCAGATTTCCCAGAGGATCCATTAAAATTAACCAGCCGCTATTATGTTGCTGCCCAATAATCTTGCGAATCTTTTCCTTGAATGACGAACTCGGCACTACCCGCAGTAAACGTAGGTCTTTCTGCCACCAGCGGCTGGCAACTTGTGGATCAACCTGCTCCATTAACACAACCATTCTTCTGATACGGGTCAAATCCTTGTTCATCATCAGACGTAATTGCCTGGTTTTTAACAAAGCATCCTGACACACTTTGTCGCACTCTTTGTTATCAATGATATTTACCAGCACCCAATGACCACTTAGTTCCGAGATATTTTCGCGGGAAAACTCATCAAATCCTGTCAATTCACTCCGCTCAGTCACAACAACCGGCGTTATCAACTCCCCTTTATTCGTTCCGGTTTTCATCCATTCAGGATGCTGGGACATATACCAGGCAATAACAAACGGTATCACAGACAAAGCAAACAGAATCAGAATAATTCTGCGATTTTTATTTAATTGTTCATTCATGGTTATTCTTAAATCCCAGCCAAATCATCAGGCATGTCAAAGTTAAGGCCAGTCCATACCACTGCATGGCATAGGCAATGTGTTTTTCTGGTGTAATAGTCGTCTTAATCTGCCAATCCCGAATATAGCCTTGTGGTAATTCGGGGGCCAGCTCAAGCTGAAAATCCAGCACTGGATAGCCCAACATTCGGGAGAGGATTTCCGGGTTGATGACTTGCACCACTGAAGGCCAGTGTTCGGCAGGAATATCTGCACCTTCCAACTGGTATGCTACCCGGGGAAAATGATTGACTCTGCCTTCAATACTGACAGGACCGCCCTGGATTGAAATATCCGGCAATACTGTTCTGTCTTTATCCATTTCAATCCAGCCGCGATTGACCAGCACCGCATATGGCCTGGATTTTATTTTTAACGGCGTTAATACAAAATAACCGACCTTGCCTTTTACTATTTGATTATCCAACAAAAACTGATGTTTACTATCATATTCACCCTGAACAACAACTTTTTTATATTCTAGCGCTTCTAATTGTGGGTTTTCGTAAGTGCTTAAATCAATCACCTCACCTCCAAGCGCTATTTGTTGTTCATTAAGATATTGCCTTTTCTCGTCACTGCGCCTTAACTGCCAATTACCCAATGAAATCAACAATCCCATCAGTAAAACATAAACGCACAGGATGAAAACAGACAGATAAAACTCCCTTCCTGCGAATTTGAATTTAATTTTTTTCATTATAAAGTGGTATTCAGCGACAAAATAATTGAAAATGGGATTTTTACCGACAATACATCGTTATGCTCATAAAAATTTTTGTTATATTTGCATTTATATTGATTATCCTGAGCTTGGGCTCTGCACTTTTTCATCTGGTCAAACGTAAAGAACTGGATGAACAAGCTTCCAGAAAAACTGCCAAAGCCCTGACCTGGCGAATCAGTTTGTCGCTGGCACTGTTTATATTAATCTTTCTCGCCTATGCGACGGGGCTGATTAAACCCCAAGGCATTGGTGCCAGAATCCAGAAAATCCGCCAACAATCTTCTGAAATTCAAAGCCCTTAACCCCGTTTTGTTATGCAAAGTACCAAAAAATAACCATTCAGCATAAGTAAGTTTGAATTTCAGTTGGTTGCTTAAGAAATATATGCATTTAGGATATCTTCCTGATTAAATAAAGGATATTTAATTCATATGCACGCTAAGCATTCACATTTCCGCTAAATAAACCAGACAAAAAAAAAGCGCGCTCCCAATCAAGAGCGCGCTTTTTTGTTTTAAGCGGACTGTTTACAGTAAATAAACAAAGATAAACAAGCCTAACCAGACAACATCAACAAAATGCCAATACCATGCCGCTCCTTCAAAAGCGAAATGATTTTCCGGTGTAAAATGCCCTTTCCAACTTCTGTAAAGCACCACACTCAACATAATGGCACCGACACAAACGTGAAAGCCATGAAAACCGGTTAACATGAAAAAGGTTGATCCATAAATTCCTGAACCTAATGTCAACCCCATTTCATGGTAGGCTTCATAATATTCAATAGCCTGAAAAATCACGAACAGAAAACCCAATGTTACTGTTGCAATCAAGCCTTTAATCAGTTGATCCCGTTTACCCGCCAGCAATCCATGATGCGCCCAGGTACAGGTTACACCACTGCTGAGTAATAACAAGGTATTGACGAACGGTAATCCAAATGCGCCCATCGGCTCAAACTCACCACCGACTTCTGCAGGGCCGTTCGTTGGCCACATTGCTTCAAATGCAGGCCATAACTCATGTGTTGATCGACCTGGTCCATCACCCAGACCACCTAACCAGGGTACAGACAAATTACGTGCATACCATAACGCACCGAAAAATACAGCGAAGAACATCACTTCTGAGAAAATAAACCACATCATCCCCATTCGGTATGATATCCCGACACCATGGTTATACATTCCGGCTTCACTTTCCGACGCCTGCAAAGCGAACCATCCCGTCAACATCAGAATAAACAGTGATAATCCAAATATCATCATCGTCGGACCCACTGCCGAGCCGTTCAGATAATTGGCAAACCCGGCCAGCATAATCATCAGCCCGGCAGTTCCAATAAACGGCCAGACCGCCTTATGCGGAATATAATAAGCGTCTTGTGTAGACATAACCTTCCCCTATCTTATTGTTTTACTGTTCTATCAGTGTTATCAAAAAAAGTATATGCCAAGGTAATGGTTTTATATCGCTCCGGTAATTTCGGATCAATCACAAACCGTACTGGCATGGTTTTTTTCTCATGTGGCTTAAAGGTCTGCTGAGAAAAGCAGAAACACTCGGTCTTTTTTAAATACTCCGCCGCCAACCCCGGTGAAACACTGGGGATAGCCTGGGCAACCATTTCCTTGTCAGTTTTATTTTCTGCAACAAAATTGACTGTGTAATATTTGCCCGGATGAATTTTCATTTTTTTGGTTACGCTGTAAAAAATCATTGGTGTTGATTCATTCAGTGAAGTCACAAACTCAATGGTCAAATCCCGGCTGGTATCAACCTGGTACTGAGTTTCTTCTGAAATCTGTTCTCCGGTCTTACCGTTAATTCCGGTAATATCACACAACACGTCATAAAGCGGCACCAAGGCATAGCCAAAGCCAAACATGGCCAAGACGACTAAAACCAGCTTGGTTACCAGCTTTTTATTTTTCTTTTGCAACTGCTCATTCATTCGGACATAGCCCGCAAAACAGCAAACACATAAATTGCAAAGGAAATTCCGGCCAAGATGATTGCCAGCAGAATATTTTTCGTTTTCTTTGTCATTTTACCTGAGTAGCCCCGTAAATCCGGGGCTACCTATAACCTCTCTTACAAATGCTCTGAAGGTATTTTTTCAGGTGGTGTAGTAAAGGTATGATAAGGAGCTGGCGAAGGCAATGTCCATTCCAGACCATGTTTGCTTGCCTCTTCCCACACCTCATCCGTTGCCTTTCCTGTACCGCCTCTAATAGTATCAATTACAATATATACAAATAATAATTGACTGAAACCATAGATAAAAGCACCAATACTGGAAATCATATTCCAGTCTGCAAATTGCACTGCATAGTCAGGAATACGACGCGGCATACCTGCCAGTCCCAGAAAATGCTGAGGGAAAAACAATATATTGATGGAAATCGCAGATAACCAGAAATGTAATCTGGCCAGTCTTTCGTTATACATATTGCCCGTCCACTTAGGTAACCAGAAATAGCCGGCTGCCATCAAAATAAAAACAGATGCAGGTACCAAGGTGTAATGGAAGTGGGCCACAATAAAATAGGTATCGTGATACTGTAAATCAGACGGTGCGATCGCCATCATCAATCCGGTAAAACCGCCTAATGTAAATAACACTACGAAGGCAATTGAGAACAGCATAGGTGCTTCAAATGTCATCGCACCTTTCCACATGGTTGCCGTCCAGTTGAAGATTTTAACTCCGGTTGGAATCGCAATCAGCATGGTGGCGTACATAAAGTAGAGTTCACCGGCAATCGGCATGCCTACGGTAAACATATGGTGAGCCCATACGATGAACGACAGAAAAGCAATCGCAGCTGTCGCATAAACCATGGACGCATAACCAAATAATGGCTTACGAGCAAATACCGGGATAATAGTTGATGCCACACCAAAGGTTGGCAGAATCATGATATAAACTTCCGGATGCCCAAAGAACCAGAAAATATGCTGATACAAGACCGGGTCACCACCACCAGCCGCATCAAAAAAGCTGGTATCGAAGAAGCGATCTGTCAACAGCATGGTAACAGCGCCTGCAAAAACCGGCATGACCGCAATCAGCAAAAAGGCAGTAATCAACCAGGTCCATACAAACAAAGGCATTTTCATTAAAGTCATGCCCGGCGCACGCATATTAAAAATAGTCGCAATAATATTGATGGCGCCCATAATGGATGAAATACCCAGTAAATGCACGGCAAAAATCGCAAACGGCAGGGATTTACCGGTTTGTAATACTAATGGTGGATAAAAAGTCCAGCCTGCCGCAGGACCACCACCTTCCATAAACAAGGTGCTGGCCATCAACAGGATACCGGCTACCAGCATCCAGAAACTCATGTTGTTCATTCTGGGTAATGCCATATCCGGAGCACCAATCATCATTGGAATCATCCAGTTTGCCAAACCGACAAAAGCCGGCATCACCGCACCAAACACCATTACCAATGCGTGCATGGTGGTCATGGAATTAAAAAAATGTGGCTCAACAAATTGCATACCCGGCTCGAACAGTTCCGCCCGGATAATCAAGGCCATAGAGCCGCCGACAAAAAACATTGCCAACGAAAACACCAGGTACATCGTCCCGATATCTTTATGGTTTGTGGTGGTAATCCACCTCATAATCCCTTTGGCGGGGCCATGATCATGATGTTCATCATGCTCAGCTATTACAGCAGACATATCAAATACCTCTTAAATTTTTAAACAGATCAGATTGCACAATTAGTAACACAATCTACTCCTCAGAAGACGCAGACGATTGCATTGATTGAATGGCTGAGGGTTGAATCGAATCGCCCACCGAGTTACCCAATCCATTCCGGATAAATGTGGCAACCGCGGCAAAATCAACCGCACTTAGCATCTGTCCAAATGCCGGCATCATGCCTTTACCATTCATCATGATTTCAATCTGTGTATCCATATCGCCTGTCACTATAGGACTACCTTTTATAGCTGGAAAAGTTCCCGGCATTCCAGAACCATCCGGCATATGACAAGATGCACAGTTATTGGCATATACAGCTTCACCCTTAGCAATCAGCTCCTCTTTGCTCCATTCCTTATCCGCTGCACTGGCTTCAGCTGCAGCCGAAGCTTTTTTATCTTCTACCCATTTTTTGTAATCTTCTTTTTCCATCGCAATGACAACAACCGGCATAAAGGCGTGATCTTTACCGCATAATTCAGTACATTGCCCCCGATAGGTACCCGGCTTTTCTATATAAGTCCAGGCTTCGTTGATAAAACCGGGATTAGCATCTTTTTTCCAGCCCAGTTCAGGCACCCACCATGAGTGAATAACATCGGCAGCCGTAAAAAGAAAACGGATTTTTGTATTGATGGGAACGACCAGAGGATTATCAACATCCAGCAGATAATTTTTGACTGTCTTAGGGTCAATATCAGAACCCAGTTGACGGGCTTTATTACTTGCCTCATCCAGACTACTGAAAAAATGAATACCATTATCCAGATATTCATACTCCCATTTCCACTGCCAGCCCGTGACCTTGATGCTCATATCAGCTTCCTGAACATCATCCATTTCCAGCATGGTTTTGGTTGCCGGAATCGCCATACCAATCAGTATCACGGTCGGAATGATGGTCCAGATAATTTCTACAGTTGTATTTTCATGAAACTGCTCAGCTTTATGTCCTTTCGATTTACGGTGATGATAAATCGAATAAAACATAGTACCGAATACACCGATGCCGATAAATACACAGACCCAAAAAATCAGCATGTGTAAATCATACACATCACGACTGATTTTTGTGACCCCTTCGGTCAGATTGAGAGTGTAATCCGCATGAGCAGAACCCAGCCCTAACATCAGCAGGGAAAAGCCAGCGAACAGTTGCCTAGTTTTCTTCACGGAGCAGCCTCCTGGTTTGTAGTTATAAACTTGTTGCATTGAGTGTGATGCCATAAAAAATCATCTGCCCCCTTCCAAAAACAGATGATTTGTAATTGAGTACCTGCCTTGTATTATCCAATCCAAAACAGCCTTAAGCCGTAATTATCACAAATTAACTAAGTAATTCTAACTCATCCTTTATTTTCAAGCCAGTCGCGAAACAATAATCGGGCAATTATTTTACAGTCATATAATATGCGTCCCCACGGAGAGCATCACTGTCATTAAGTTAAGAACATTTATCATTGGTAGGTCGGGTTAGCGGTAGCGTAACCCGACAAACACTGGAAAATGTTGGGTTTCGTTCCTCTACCCAACCTACATTTTGTCTTAACTTAATGGCAGTGACGGAGACCATGGGAACCAAGGTTTTTTAACAATGCTTCGCAACATCAAGCTATCATATCGGTCTGGTTCGGCTGTGGTTTGATTTAGATCAAAAAATCTTATTGCACCTCGCCAGTCTCTGTCTTCTGGTCTTTTTCTGGCTTATCATAAATTCCGGTTAATTTACGCTGAAATTCATTGGTGATTTCCCGGGCGCTTTGGCGATTTTTAACAACCCGTGGTGTTATCAACACCACCAGTTCAGTTTTATTTTTATTTTTTGTTGTTGAACCGAATAATGCACCGATAAGAGGTAATTTATGCAACCAGGGTATGCCATTTTTATTAAATGTATCATTCTGGCTAATCAAGCCGCCCAGTACAACCGTTTCACCACTATGTACGGCAACGGAACTTTTAATTTGACGTTGTTGAAAAGAAGGCGAATTAATACCACCCGATGTCAGTTCCAGAATATCATCAGCTTTCTGGTCAATTTCCATAATCACCAAGCCACTGGCATTTACCCTGGGTTTAATTGACAGAGTAATCCCCGTTTCTCTCATTTGAATGGTGTTGGTAATCACTGCACTGCTACCATTATTGTTGTTATTGACCGAACTGGTATTGGTGGACTGAGACGATAATATGGGTACTTCCTTACCTACCTGAATTGATGCTTCATGATTATTCAATACCATTAATGATGGCGCCGAGATCACATTGGATTTATTATCTGTTGCCGCCGCATCCAGCAAAGCTCTGATATCACCCGAATTACTGACAAAACCATATCCAAAGCCTCCAGTTGCGGCACCCGCTGCCAAATTTGCCGCTGTATTAAAAAAATCAAAGCCTTGCGGAGGATTAGGAATTGATCCAACGGCATTCTGTCCACCATTCTCATGCGTCAAAAACCATTTGATCCCGTATTTCAACTCATCTTTCAACGTCACCTCAACAATCGTAGCATCAATCAACACCTGCAACGGCATTACATCCAGCTTTTTAATCACCCGCTGAACCACGGCATAATCCTGGGCTGTCGCCACCACAACCAGTGAGTTATTA
>Ga0256833_1003424_pt1 | contig 10837 bp, 10 predicted proteins | sample 356284metaG_FD_190535 | JGI IMG/M metagenome (GOLD analysis project Ga0256833, IMG submission 190535) | Hydrothermal vent microbial communities from Mid Atlantic Ridge, Atlantic Ocean - 356-284 | ecosystem: Environmental > Aquatic > Marine > Hydrothermal vents | place: Atlantic Ocean: Mid...
AACACCCCTCCCCAACCAAAACCCAAAACAATAGTTTAGAAGTGCTCCATATCATTCGAAACAAGCCCCCGCCAAGACCCCACAGCGGGGCCTCCGAGGATGCAACAAGAGATCCAACAATGACCTTGAACCGTGCGAGACCATTCGAAACAACAGGGGAAACACTTATAAACAAACCACACCTTCGAAACCCCGAACCCCCAACAAACAAAACAAATAAAAACCAAGAAACACAACACAATAGAAACCCAGAAACAAAAACAAACCCAAAACCACACAGAATCTAAAACAAAGAAATGAAAGCTACACCGTCACGGATTACCACATCTCCAGGATTCCTAGTACCGGGAATCTCAAACAAAGAAATGAAAGGTCTCCCAGTTGGGCCAGGCCTCGTTTAGCGCCCTGGTGAGAATCTCAAACAAAGAAATGAAAGAAAAAGGGTAAAAAACTGGTAATGGCTTTTTGGCCGGAAAGAATCTAAAACAAAGAAATGAAACATTATCCTCTCTCCCCCATCTTTGCACTCGACCTTTCTAAGAATCCGAAACAATGAGTTGAAAGATTGGCCTGCTAGGAGTTTTATAATTAATAGTAATACTTGAATTTTAAAATAATGTAGGAAATGGGGGAGTATTTTATTGGTTGGATGTTGTTAGGTGTTAGGTGGGGAAGCTTGTATGGTGTTGGATAATCCGTGGTTTGTGTTTTTCTTTCTTCTCGGGTTTTTCTGGTCTTATAGGAGGAGCCCGGAGAAGGGGCTTATTGGTTGGCTTACTGTTGGCTTGTTCTCTGGGATTGTCGGTATTGTTGTTTTCGAGCTTGCTAGAACTCTTATATCGCTTGTTGTGGCTTTGGTTGTGCTGGTAGTGTTGTGGAGGAGTCTTGCGGGGGAGGGCATGGGGTAGTGTCGGTTTTCGTGTCTTTCCGGCTTAGGAGGATAGTGAGGAGGCTGGCTTATGGGAGGGTGGGCCTCATACTGGTTTTCTTCTGTGTGTCGTGGCTTGTGAGCGCTGTCCTCTTCTATTATGCTGAGCATGTGAGGGCGGGGAGGCATGATGTTGATTTTGAGGCTAGCCTCTACTGGGCGCTTATAACGATGGCCACGGTCGGCTATGGCGATATAACTCCTAGCCGGGGGCTGGGGTGGGCTGTTGCCGGGCTGACGGCTGTTCTAGGAATAGGGGTGTACACTCTTTTCATTTCGACTGTGGCGGAGAGGTTCATGGACGCGACGGTGAGGAAAGCGTTGGGCCTGGGAGGCCTGAAGGGTAAGCGGATCATCCTGGTGGGCGGGGGGCCCTTCTGCGAGGAGGCGCTCCGGGAGCTGGAGAGGAACGGGCTCCTAGCAGTGACCGGCCTGGTGCTCGAATCCCAGCCTTCCCACCCGTTGGAGGCTGACTACACGGTTGGGCCCCTGAGCCTGAAAACCCTGGCCAAGGCGGGTGTTGGCAGTGCTGAGAGCGTGATCCTCTGCTCCGACGATGATAGTAGGAATGTTCATGCCGCCGCCCTTGTTAGGAGGCTCAACCCTAGGGCGAGGATAGCCTCGGTGTATAGGGACGAGTCGGCCCGCGACATTCTAGAGCTGCTGGGGGTTAACGTGCTGATACCCGTGTCGATCCTCGGCCGGCTCCTAGCGAGCGGGGGGTTCGAGCCTGGCGTGGTGCGCTTCGTGAGCGAGGCGACAACCGCCGCCGGGAGGATAGACCTTAGGGAGGTAGTCGTGACGGGCGACCCGGAGGAGGCTGTTAGGAGGGCTGAGAGCACGGGCGTTATTATCGCTATAGTTAGGGGAGGAGAGGTCCTCCTCCCAGGGGAGGCTGGGAGGCCTAGGAGGGGGGATAGGATAATAGTGTTGGCGAGGGGGAGGGAGAAGGCGTGAACCCTCCATCCCGGACTGCCGTGGTTTTAGCGCTTCCTAGCCCTCTCAACACTCTCAACGACACTGCGGAGCCTGGCGGCGGGATCCTCGGCTTTCATTATCATGCTTGCCACCAGCACGCCCCTCGCCCCGAGCTCTAACGCTTTAACAATATCCTCCGGCCCGGATATGCCTGCCCCGGCGAGCACCGGCATTCCGGGGGCCACCCTGTCTACCGCCTCTACCGCCCTCGTTATGATCTCGGGCTTAGCCTTGGAGACGGGTATGCCGGTCCCTATCAGTTCGGGCGGCTCCACCGCCACCATGCTCGGGCCCAGTACTGCGACGGCGGCGGCCTCCTCCGGCGTGTCGGCGCAGACTATGGCCTCCTTCCCCGCCTGTTTAACCATGCCTAGGGCCTTCAACAGGTGCCTGAGGGTCACCTTGTGCTCGCTATGGTTTAGCAGTGTGCCCCTTGCCGGTAGCACGCCTAGAGCCTCCGCGGGCAGGTAGCCGGTGTGGCTGCCGTAACCGTAGGGGTCCACGTGCTGGAGCCACACGTCACTATACTCTGAGGCTGCAGTGTAGAGTATGGGGGCGGGCACTGCGAGTATTATCCTGACCCCGCTGTACTCCTCCGCCAGCCTGGCGGCCTCCTCTGCCAGCCGGACAGAGTGGTTGTTGAAAGCGTTAGGGTACGCCTTATAGTTCACCGCGAAAACCCAAACGTCAGCCTCCAACCTGTAGTGCACCTCACCGCTCACAGCAAGCCCTCCAACCAGGGGGCGTGTAGGATTCCTACCGTGAGAGTTTAAGGTCTAGGGTGGGAGGAAAAAATGCTGGTCCGGATACGGGACACCAGTATACAGTACTATTTATGGGGATCCCGCGGGGCCTAGTCGTGCGCCTCCTCCACCCCGCTCAGCTCCTCGCTCCTCTTAACCACGGGCTTATAGCCGAGATCGTAGGGTTTGAACTTGTCGTGCAGCTTCTTGAGGACCTGTGGGAGGGTCGTGTACTCCATCTCCTCCGGGTCGAGCCTGTGGGGCATGAACGGGCCGTGCCTCCTCATATAGTCTGTTATCACCTGTGCCAGCCTCCTCGTCTCGTCGAACGCCGGGTCGTCGAACAGGTCTACCGGTCCTACCAGCTCTCCATTGTGGATCTGGAAGCCTAGCGCTACAACCCTCGGCGGGCCGTCGAACCTGGTCATCTTAGCGTCCTTCAGGCCTACAGGCATGAGCGGGCCGTGGTGGCTGCCCCTCATCCATCCAGCTACTAGGTGTGGGAAGCTGAACGCCTCCAGTATCTCTCCTACAGCGGGGAACCCGCTCTGGGCCCTGACTATCATTACCGGGTCGTCCTTGCCCACATACTTCCCGGCTATCAGGTTCAGCCTCTCGCTGCTCACAACAGCGGCGACCTCCTTATCGTTCTTCCTGAACACGTGCTTCACAACGTAACGGCCTGGAGTGCCTATGAGCGCTAGCAGGTCGTAGATCTCCTCTGGGGCCGCCAGCTCCACCACTTTACCCTCGAACACGTCTAGGACCTGGAATATGAAGCCGTCATGCATCCTCGGGTCTATAACTAGGCCTGCAGTGTTGAAGGGGTCCGCGAATATCTTGTAGAGCGGCAGGTTGAACGCTCCGGGCTCGGTCTTATCGGCCATGAACACTATTACTGGCTCGCTCGGCCTCTCGATAAACTCCATCTCCGCCACTCCAGGGCCGAGCCCGCGGACGTTACCGCTGAACGCGTCGCTCAGCAGGTCCTGGCCCGCGGCGTAGAGGCCGAGCTCCTTGGCGACCTTTGTGGCCTCCTTGAACGCCTCCCATGCCAGGCCGTGGATCTCCGGGTTGTCCACTCCCTTGTCATGGGTCATTATGAGCTGGAGGTCGTCCCCCACATGGGTGACATAGAAGCTCTTGATAACCCCCTTACTCTTAGCCTCAGCGAGAACCCTGCTGGCCGCGAGCATAGTGTCGGGGTGAACCTTGTGGTGGCCAGCTATACTCCCAATATCCGCCTTGATAACGCTTATAGTCACGGGCTGTCCAGGCATAACCCTTCCACCTCCACGCCCCCACCAAAGCATGGCGGGCGGCTAGAGTTCCACGTTATCATAGTACCCCTTCTGAGGATTAAAATAATCCTTCCTCCCCATATACGGATACGGAGCCTTCCACGATAAACCCTGGAATCCTCCCACCAGCAGGTGTCCGAGGCTTGCGGCAGGCCGCGAGAAAGCCGATAGTAGTCCTAGTGGCTCTCGCAGTAATAGTAGCCGTAGGATTAGCGGTAACACTAGGAACCCGCAGTCCCCGAGGCGGAACAGCAGGCCCCGGCACGGCCGTCATCCCCGGCGCTCCCAAATGCCTAGATGCAGTCCTCAGGAACGCGCCGGTGACGGTCAACGTTTCGAGCCCCCAGGTTAGGGATGGGAGGCTCGCGGTTGAATGCACCTGCGACGGCACGGGGAGGCCTCCCACCGTTTACGCGGCGAACCTGTCGGGGTCTAAGTGCGCCGCAATAGTAATTTATGATCCCGACGCTCCCCGCGGGCCCTTCATCCACCTCGTACTCGTGGAGCACCTTGCAGGCAGCAGGGTGCTCCCGCCCGTGGACGGGGCCGTGGTGGGAGTTAACAGTGCTGGGCGGGCAGGCTACTATCCCGCCTGTCCCCCGAGGGGGAGCGGGATCCACAGGTATGTCATAGTTGTTATCGGCCTCGACTACTGCCCAGGCCTCCACCCGGGTTTCAGCCTGGAGAGCCTCTGCAACAGTATTAAGGGCCATGTTGTGGGCTACGGTTACACTGCGGGGGCCTACGCTAGGAAGTAGCCCTCCCCCCGGGCTCGAGCCTATAACCTAGTAGTGCACGCCCCCTCATAGGAGGGGGGAGGGATTTGACTGTTAAAGGGAAGGTTAGACTAGCAGTAATAGACTATGAGGCGTGCAAGCCTAAGAAGTGTAGCTACGAGTGCATACGGGTGTGCCCTGTCAACAGGACCGGTAAGGGTAAGGCTATAGAGGCTGACATGGCCGCGAGGGGTAAACCAGTAATCTATGAGGACGCATGCATAGGCTGCGGCCTCTGCGTCAAGGCATGCCCGTTCAAGGCGATATTCATAGTGAACCTTCCCGGGGAGCTGGAGGAGGAGGCCGTACACCGCTACGGTGTTAACGGCTTCAAGCTCTACCGGCTACCCGTACCCAGGGAGAACAGTATTGTCGGCCTTATAGGTAAGAACGGTACCGGCAAGACTACCGCTGTGAGGATCCTCCTGGGAGAGCTCAAGCCCAACCTTGGCGACCCGGGGAGGGACCCCTCGTGGGACGAGATCATTAGGAGGTTCAGGGGGAGCGAGCTCCAATCGTACTTCCAGAAGCTTGCGAACGGCGAGCTGAGGACCGCGCATAAGATACAGTACGTGGACCTCGTCCCGCGTCGTCTAAAGGGGACGGTCGGCCAGCTCCTGGAGAGGGCTGACGAGAGGGGGGTCGCGAGGGAGCTCGCCGCGGAGCTCGGGCTTGACAAGCTCTGGGACCGGGATGTGAGGAAGCTCAGCGGCGGGGAGCTGCAGAAGCTCCTAATAGCTGCCGTCCTAAGTAAGGACGCTGACGTTTACGTTTTCGACGAGCCGAGCAGCTACCTGGATGTTAGGGAGAGGATGAGGGTTGCACGGCTCATAAACGAGGTTAGGGGTCCCGGCAGGTATGTTATTGTTATAGAGCATGACCTCGCAGTTCTAGACTATGTGAGCGAGACCGTCCACATACTGTACGGGGAGCCTGGAGTATACGGCGTGGTGAGCCAGCCCTACGGGGCCAGGAACGGTATAAACAACTTCCTCGAGGGGTACCTGCCAAGCGAGAATATAAGGCTGAGGAAGGAGCCGATAAGGTTCCGCAAGAAGCTGGAAGCCCTCGGAGCGCCTGGAGGGGAGGGTGGAGAGAAGAAGAGGAAGTACCTCTCCTGGACCAGTATGACCGTGAAACGGGGATCCTTCACCCTCAAAGTCGAGGAGGGCGAGATCTGGAGCGGGGAGGTCATAGGCATCGTAGGCCCCAACGGTATCGGTAAGACAACCTTCGTGCTCACGCTCGCAGGCAAGATAGAGCCGGCCGAGGGCATGGTACTCGAGTACGAGGAGCTCACCGTCAGCATCAAGCCGCAGCAGATAAGCCCCGAACTGTTCCCCCAGGACTACACTGTGAGGGACCTTCTACGCGCCGCGAACCCGGAGGCGGTAACCCCTGGGAGCTGGCTGTACCTGGAGCTGGTGAAGAAGCTCGGGCTGGACAGGCTCTACGATAGGACCCCGAGGGATATGAGTGGCGGGGAGCTGCAGAAGCTCGCTGTAGCGCTGAGCCTCGCCAGGGAGGCGGACCTCTACCTCCTCGACGAGCCCAGCGCCTACCTCGACGTTGAGGAGAGGCTTAGTGTTGCCAGGATAATCAGGAGGCTCACAGAGACCAGGGAGGCCGCGGCCTTCGTCGTAGAGCACGACCTACTATTCATAGACTATATCAGCGACAAGCTCGTAACAATACTAGGCAACCCCGGGATAGAGGGGCACGCCCACAAGCCCGACAGCCTCGCCAGGGCCATGAACAGGTTCCTCAAAGAGCTGGGAGTAACCTTCAGGAGGGACCCCCAGACCGGGAGGCCCCGCGTGAACAAGCCAGGCTCCTATCTCGACAGGATGCAGAAGGCCAAGGGAGAATACTATTTCGGCTAAGGGGGAGAAGACCCCGAGCCCTTCCTCATCCACATAATACCCTCTACGCTCCACCTCGGGCCACAGCGGCCCAGTCGGAGGGCTCAATACTAACGTTGAAAACACGCACAGTTTAAAATCTTCCCTCCCCTACTAACTGGTTAGAATATTCTATAATTATATGTGCGTAACAGTTTATTGTCACCATGAAATACTTACAATGTAATATATTTACATGTGTGATTTAATACTGTATCAAAAGTACTTTTATATCTCTCATTCATAGAGACATAAGTGTAACGATGTTAATGTAAGGTGGCGGTAAGTGATGACAAGTAAAACCCTAAGCGGGAATGTACGGGACGCCCCCAAGGCGGGGTCGGGGCTGGCCGAGTGTGTCAGGGAGAAGATATTGGAGGGGCTCCCCTTCATAACAGGTATCAGGGGAGGCCGGATCCAGCTCTCGCTATCGAGAATGCTCTTCCGGTTCAGGGACTGGTACACTCCAAACGTTAAGGTTGAGGATGACAGAATAGTTCTCGAGCTTAAAGGCGATAGGAGCAGCATAGTCCTCGCGGCTCCCCCCGACGGTAGCAGCGTGTCATCCCAGTATAAGGGGCCGAGAGGCTGGATTCTCAGGAAGCATCTCCCCACTCTGGAGTCCGCCTTCCAGAGCCTCCTCCAGGAATGCAGGAAGAGCATGGAAGAGCGGTCTGCCACCGCTATAGACAGCACGATGGAGGGGGCCGACTATTCGAGGCATCTCGCGAGGGTGTCGTTTGTCAGCAGGATAGTGTTGAAGAGCCTTATGCTTGCCAACGACGAGGTTATTGTAAGGAAGGGCGGGCTCCTCTCGGTGCTCGAGGATTATATTAAAGAGTACGGGACGAAATATAGGCTCCTCTACATTTCCGGTACTGGGCCTGCAACTTTCAGGCTCCTCTTCGTTGACGGTAAGCCTGTAGGCGCTTTTGTCCACACTGACGGTAGGGACTATTACGGTGTAGAGGCTGACGATAAGATCAACGAGATCGAGGGGCTCGTGAGAATAAAAGTGTACGGGAGCCTGGAGCCCCCGGAGGAGGTGCTCGTAGCATGACGCTCAAGGTGCGCAATCCGGTAGTTGTAGCGGAGAATGGCGATGTGAGGTTCGTCTGGCTCGGCCTGGATGAGAGTGAGGCGGAGAAGGGGATACTCGCCAACCAGTACCTGCTCGTGGCTGATGGTGAGGCCCTCCTGGTTGACCCTGGAGGCTACTATGTTTTCGAGCGTGTCTATAAGAATGTTGTCAAGTATGTGGACCCGGAGAAGGTTGTGGGCGTCTTCTACAGCCACCAGGACCCTGATGTTACCGGCAGCCTTAACATTATAGAGGACTTCTTCCCCAACGCTAAGGTATATGTGAGCGCCATATGGACCAGGTTCCTCCCACACCTAGGAGCAGTAGCGGGCGTCAAGATGGTCGAGCTCCCCGACACGGGAGCGACGATCAGGCTCGGGAAGAGGAACCTGGAAGCCATACCGGCACACTTCCTACACAGCCCCGGCCACTTCAACCTCTACGTGCCAGACCTGAAACTCCTATTCACAGGCGATATAGGCGCGGCAGTCTTCCCCGAAGGGGAATGGTACCTGTACGTCGAGAACTTCGACGAGCACGCCAAGTATATGGAGTGGTTCCACAAGAGGTTCATGGCCTGCAGGAAAGCGCTAGACAAGTGGCTTGCACGCGTGGAGAAGCTCGACCTGGAAGTGATAGCGCCACAGCACGGAGCAATATTCACCGGGGAAAACACTAGGCGGTTCATAGAGTGGCTCAGGAGCCTGGGCCCTGTGGGGGCCGACATTCTAGGCTAGCCTCTCCCCCGTTCTCCTCCTTAATAGTGCTGCGAGTACTAGTATGAGTCCTTCGAGTTTTACTATATCCCCTATTATTCCTAGTATTACCAGTTTCACCCTTACCAGGGCGAGCGGTAGGCTTACAACGAAGAGGGTTACCCCCAATATGAACAGTACTGCTCCCGCCTCCGACTCTTCCCGGTAGTCGTAGTAGAGTTTCCTGCCGACGATCATCTCGATAATGTATGCCAGGAATATTAGGGCTCCGCCCGCCTCCACGTAGCCTTTCATGCCTGCCACGGTGCCGGCGGCGCCTAGGAGTAGTGCTATCGGGCTCAGCAGTTTCATCTCCCTGTACGCGTGTCTCGCATAGCCTAGATAGCCGTAGTATGCTATGATCCCTACCAGTATGAGGCTCCATAACACCCATAGGGGCCAGCCGTGGAATGCGGCGCTGATAGTGTTGCTCCTGCAGATGTCGAATAGGACTAGCACTATTAGTATGCTCGCCACTATGCTTGCCGTTGTGGCTATTACTCCCCTAGCCTTCCTCCTATCCGTCATGGCCCGTCTCCCCATGACGATTTAATGTTAAGTGGGATTGCCGGTGCATGATAGGATGGCGTCCTGGTCGTCCCCAAACATGTTTTCGGGCTCTTGTTGGTCCTAATAAGTAAACGTATATGCCCGGCGCCCTACACGGGGGTTTCAGGCGAGCTCGTCTATCATGTCTTGCACGTCCCTACGGGACGAGCTGTACCGGGCCCACTCGGAGACCACGTCGATATCGGCGCCCCCAGTCTTCACCGGGCACAGGTCTATCTTGACCATTGCGGGTATCCTCGTCATGCTCCCTATAACTATCGCCTCCCCGGGGTTCAACCCTGGGAGGAGGCTCATGAGGTCCTCGCTCAACTGCTCGCTAGCGGCCTGCACGTAGCGCTGGTCCTGGGGTTCGACTATGCGGAGTATTATCTTGTTGTTCGTCTGGCTCAGGACGTCCTGGTCCACGTTCTTCGGCCTCTGGCTCACGAGCACTAGGCCCACGCCGAACTTCCTGCCCTCCCTGGCGATCCTCCCGGCCCAGTAGCGGGTGAGCGTGTCCTCCTCGCGAGGTATGAGAACGTGAGCCTCCTCCACCACGGTTATTATGGGCACGGGGTAGCCTTTCTCGCCGCCGGTTATCCGCCACCTCTTCCTCTCCTCTAGGAGGCGGCGGAGGTAGTGGCTCACCACGGCGTCGGCACCGTACTCGTCGACGTCGCTGAGATCGATAATGTTTAGCATTCCAGGCTCGACATACTTGTCCAGGCTGATGGGGGCCATCGGGTCTAGAACGTCGAGATAGTAGTCCTCGATATCCTGTATCCTGTTGAGGAGCCCGTTCAGACTCTCACCGCTCTTCTGGCCCGCGTTACTCCTAGCATACTTCTTGAGCAGGTTGAGATAGTCTGTCGCGCTCGATATCTGGCCAGCAAGCTTACCCTTCCTATAATCCTCCATCAGCTGGGCGTAGGCCTGCCTGAGGATCCTCTCCTGGTTGTGAGCGTTCTCCGGTATCCTGGCGAGCCTCCTCAGCTCGGAGAAGCTCAGCGCTAACGGGTTTATCTTGGCCTGCTTAACCCTCGTCCTGCCAGGCGCTATCGGGCTGCTGGCACCAGCATACTCCCCGTGGATGTCGAATATGACCATCGTCCCGGAGAGCCCGCCCACGATACGGTGGGCTAGCACGCAGACAGTGTTACTCTTGCCTCCCCCAGTCACGGCCAGTATGGCCAGGTGTCTCGTCAGCCTGTTAACGTTTATCGAGAACTCCACGCTACTATTACTGGCCAGCGTGCCCAGCCTCACCCAGCCACGGCCAGACCCGCTGGTTAGGGCTTGCTTCAACACGCTGGTCCCAGCAGCGTACACCTCCCCCGCTGGCGGGGGCGGCATGCTAGGGGTCCTCACAGTCCCCGACCTGACCAGGGGGTCCAGCAGGCTAACCCACTGGACGCTCCCGTAGGTGTAGTTCCTGTTCTTGAAGTCCGGGTACTGGCTCAGGGATTGGAGGTCCTCGGCGTCCCGTATCCGGTCCTGTATTAGCAGGTTCCCAGTGTAGATCCTCTCGACCACGCCTAGGGCGCATCCCTCCGGCGTCTCCACGAGGAGGTACATGCCTGTCCTGGGCGTGCTCTGGGGGTTGAACAGCACGGTGCTCCTCAGGGGGGTGGCCTCCCCTATGATCCATCCTGCCGGTCCTCCGGTCTCGCCTACAGGGCACTTCACTCTAGCATCCCCCTCCCAGGCCTCTCACCTTTGACTCCCAATACTAGGGCGGCCCTCTCCAGGTCGTAGGGGGAGAGGCGTGCCTCCCGGTGTGCTACGAGGAGGCTGTACGGGTATCCCTGCCGTCTCGTGAGGCCCT
>Ga0256833_1003425_pt1 | contig 10835 bp, 6 predicted proteins | sample 356284metaG_FD_190535 | JGI IMG/M metagenome (GOLD analysis project Ga0256833, IMG submission 190535) | Hydrothermal vent microbial communities from Mid Atlantic Ridge, Atlantic Ocean - 356-284 | ecosystem: Environmental > Aquatic > Marine > Hydrothermal vents | place: Atlantic Ocean: Mid...
AGGAGGATTTAAAATATCTGAAAGAGCATCAAAAAAAGAGTTTTTATGAGTTGTTAAAAAGTATCTCTTTTGCCATTGATGGGGTGATTAATAAAAAGAACAGTCAAAAAACAGCGTTGGAGCATATTGCACAAGACCAAAGTAGTTTAAAGTTAGAGTTGTATTTGCATCATTTTTTTAGAGAAGTAAGTAGTATTGTTGGTGAGAAACGTTTGGTATTACTCATAGACGATATTGATATGGCATTTGATAAAGGTTTTGAAATCTTAGAGGTTATTCGGAAGTATCTCTCTTCTCCTTATTTAGTTCCTATTGTTACAGGGGATAAATGGCTATATGAGGATATTTTAGAAAAACATTTTTTTAGTGAATTGAAAAATGATTATTTTATGGGTAAATATTATGAGCATGAGAAGTATCCAAATCGTTCGTATAAACGAGACACCATTAAAGAGTTGCAAAAAGATTATTTGACAAAAGTCTTGCCTTCACATCGACGGGTTAAACTTAAGACACTTTTTGAACTCGCAGAAAATAGATGTTTAGTATTTATTTGTGGAAAAGAGAAGTTTTTATTTGAACGTCATACAGAGGGATTTTTTCATAAATGTGCAAAAAATATTTATGTTTCAGATAAAGGAGCCAATGAATTTATTGAAGGATTTTTCTCCAATAGCCTTAGAAAGATAACGCAATTAATACATGGTGAATATAGTAGTAGTCATGATGTTCAGTTTAATTTAAAAGATAGAGATTCACTTACTTACTTAACTAAAAAATATTCATTACAAAATATTCCTTTGTATGAAGAGTATGAAATTCTTTATGATAAAGGAGAAGAATTATTAAATAAAGGATTATTTACTCCTGCATTAAAATATTTTAAGGAAAGCTTGAATATTAAAGAATCTGAAAAAACATTTCAATCTATTGCAAATTGTCAATTTTCTTTAAGCGATTATAAAAAAGCGATAGAAACATATCAAAAGCTTATTGAGATAGATGATAAAAGTCCACATGTTTATTACAAAATAGCTTATAGTTATGCTCAATTAAATCAATATGAAAAAGCAATTGAATATTATAAACAAGTATTAGAACTTTTGCCAAATAGTGAAAAAACGCATAATAGCTTAGGCTTAAGTTATATGGCAAAGAATGAGATAGAAGAGGCATTTTCCTATTATAAAAAAGCGTTGGAGCTTAAAGAGGACTATTATAAGCCTTATATTAACATTTTTGAAATAGCGTTAATCAGTGAAGAATTTGCCCGTAAGTATCGAGCTGAAATCAAAAAATTAAAAACACAATTTTTAGCAAATTTTGAAAAAGAGAGTATGGTTATGAAAGCACTTTCTATTATTGAACTTTTAAAGAAAATATTTTTTAGTAACGAGCCTCATAGTGTTTTAGAACAAGAAGTTAATGAGTGGATAGAGACCTATAAAGATATTAATTTGGAGGTATGGGATTTTACTGCCATTGAAAAGTGGATAGCAAGTATTAAAGATACAACCAAGCAAAAAATATTAAGAGGGTCTCTTATTAAAATTAAAGAGAATATTTAATTATGTTACGTAATAGGCTTAATAATCTTCCCCATATTGTGCTTATGCGTAATGATAAAATCTTTCATAAGCTCGTAAAATCATTGATGGCTGATGATTGGCGAGATGAGACAAATTTTTTAGAATTAACTTCAGGTATTCGAGACTTTTACCCTAATTATTATCGTTTAGATGATATGGAATTGAGTTTACAACAAAAAGAGTTAAGGCAAAGTGGCATCTCTTTTGATGAGTTGGATTTTGAAACATTGGGTGAAAATTATACATTTGACTTCATAGAAAAATTATTTGACCATTTTTTTGAATTTAATGGTTCTAAAATTTTGGCAAAAGAGGAGTTTTTAGAAGAATATTTGGCATTTATTACCAAAGTCTCACCCTTGCAAGTGATGGGATATAAGTTGTCAAAAATGTTAATAGATTGTGAAATAGATGAAGAGAATCTCGCGATTTGTGTAAATGCCTATACCCCTTTAGGCTTGAAGGTTAATAAAGAAGCGTATGCTGATAATCATATACACTTAAAAGGAGCAGGATATTTGGCATTTAATATGTTCCAAATCTTTGCTTCACCTACACCTTCTAGCTATTATAAAAAAGAGTTTTTAGCAGAGTTACCTCGGATTAATGAGTTTTCATATATCAATAATTATCGTTATAGTATTGGACAATTGATTGATATTTTAAAGCTTTGTATTAACTATATTTATGGTTCATTTATGGATGAAAGTGCAGAACACGAATTAGAATTTAGAGATGAACTGATGAAAATAATGGTCTTTAATCAGCCTTTTAAGAAGTCATACTTTTATACGATTGACAATATGATAGAGATGAAACATCTTTTTCCTATTTTTAAAAATGAAGTTGAAGATAATCTTTTACAAGAGGTCATTAAGTTTTATGAAGCAGGACAATACAGTCAAGCACATTTGATGGAATATATACTTTTTTTCCATTGTTATGAAAAAAATGATTCTAAGTTTATAAAAAAAATCATTCAACTGTTTATTCATACTTATAATATTTTACGCTCTTACATGTTGATGTCTCAAAATTATGGCTTGGCACACTTTAGTGAATTTAGTCGGTCTAAAATACGTCAAGTAGAACGAAAAAGTGCTAAAAATACAGCTTCTAGTATTATCCGTTCGGGGACAACACATCTCAATGCTAAAATTGGGATGGTAAAAAAAGATGAGGATTTACTTTCTAGGGTTTTAAATTTCAAAGAAGCATTTGATAAGCAAGAGAAAAAAATTGCTTATAATTTTACGCTTTGTGTTACTAAAAAACGAGAAGCCAATAAAAAAGAGATTACAGGGGAATTGCTTCCTCGTTTTTATTTGAAACGTTTAGAATTAAAAGAACAAGCATTAAAAATAGATGATTTTATGAGAAATGTACGTTTTAAAACAATGAATCAATTTCTAATTGGATTACGAGAACAAGGCTTTGACGTTTACTCAGATAAAAGTACACTTGAAAATAAAACTTTTGATGTGAGTAGCTTGCTCATTGCTCTTGATGCTGTGGGGAAAGAGACACATACCCCTCCTGAAGTTTTTGCTCCTTTTTTTCAATATTTACGCAATATCCCTAAGAAATTAATAAACAATATTTACAAAGGGGTAAAGGTATTTGAACTTCCTCCACAGTTATTATTAACCGTACATGCAGGGGAAGATTTTAATCATATTGTTACAGGTATGAGACGGGTAGATGAGTCCATAGAGTTTTTTGAAATGAAACGTCATGATAGATTGGGTCATTTATTGAGTGTGGGTATTTCTCCTCATCATTGGTTTGAGAGTCGAGGGGATATTGTCATGAAAAAAGGAGACTATTTTGATGATTTGGTATGGCTATGTTGGCGATTAAAAAAAATGAGTATTTCTACACTTCCTGTATCACGCTATATTCGTATTTATGAAGATAGAATATGGGAACTTTTTTCAGAACTTTATCCAATGTTTAACAAGCCCATACATTTCCATCATCTTTATGAAGCATGGAAGTATAGAAAAAATTGTATTTTGACTTGTGAACAAGCTTCTCAAAAGATAGTATTGTTTGACAATTATTCTCAATGTTTTTTGAATAAAAATGTGTCAGGTGAAATAGTTGAGTTGTTTAGACTTTATCATACTAATGAGATTGTACGGAACAGATATAATGATGTTTTAAAAATAGAAAAAAAGACCATAGAGAAAGAAGAACTTATGATATGGGAGGTAATACAAGATAGCATAATTGAAACGATTGCAAAGAGAGGATTAATAGTAGAGACCAATCCTTCTTCAAATATTTTTATATCGTTACTTGATAGTTATGAAGAGCATCCTATTTTTAGATTTCATCCTCCTAAGTCAAACCTTTTGGAAAGTGGAGCTATTTTTAATAAATACAATCAACGAGAAGGTAGTGTCAATGTTACAATTAACAGCGATGACCCAGCTTTATTTGTTACCTCATTACAAAATGAATTTAGAATTTTAAAAACCATTGCAAAAAAACGTTATAATTGTACAGACAAAGAGGTTGATGATTGGTTAAATGAAATTCGACTCTTTGGAATAAAATTATTTACGGAGAGTTATAATGAAAGAGATTGAAGCCATAGTGAAACAGTTTGAAAATTTTATAAAAAGGGTTCTTTTACCTTCATCTAGTTTTATTGTTTTCTTTGTTGTGTATGATGTATATTTAAATGAACATAGGATTTTAGATTATCTAAACAAAATCGAGTCGTCTATCTTGGTGATGATTTTAATAGTTGGATTTGCAGGATTAAGTACAGTCTTAAGTATTATCACTCAAGCCATTTATGACAATCGTTTAAAAGGAAATTTTGATGCAAAACTTATTTTTACGAAAGAAAATGAAACATTGAAAAGATTAAGAGAGAAGTTGATAGCTACTTTAAAAAATGGCGAATCTAATGACTATATACTCTATCAAACCATTGTAGAAAATAAAGATGATACCCATAGATATACTACCCAAGCCAAAGAAGTAGGGATTGTTTTTTCTTCGCTTTTAGTTGTAATGGTGATTTCAGCTATAAGCCTAGTGACCTCTTTTTATATAGGAAGTATGATTATTTTATTTTTACTTGGACCTGTATATTTGTTGGGTAGAGAATTAGTAAAGTCAAGATACCGTTCACGAGCCATACGAATTTATATTAATTATCTTAAGGCAGATACTAAAGAGTAAGTCTTTAAAAGTAAGTTATTTCCTCTAATTGACATTATAAACAATATTCTATATAATACTATTAATAACACTATTAAGGATTAACATGGTAATACCAGCCAATGACTTAAAGACAAAGGGTGTGTCAATTATTGAGAGTATGTTGGAGACTTTGGATGAGGTTCTTATTTCTATCCGAGGTAAAAACAGATACGTGGTTGTTGATATGCAACGATATAACTATTTACGTGAATGTGAATTGGAAAAAGCATTACGGGATACAGAAGAAGATTTGAAAAATGGACGTTCACATGTATTAACTTCTGCTCAACATTTTGAAGCCTTAGACAATGCCTTACGAGATTGAATATACCCAACAATATGAAAAGAGACTGTATAAGTTTTTAAAGAAGCATAAAGATATTATAGAACGGTATAAAAAAACCATTCAGCTAATGGAACTTGACCCTTTTCATCCCTCATTAAGACTACATGCTTTAAAAGGAAAGTTAAGTGAATTACATTCTGTCTCTATTGACATGCAATACCGTATTAGCATAGAATTTTATGTAAAAGATAATAGAATAATTCCTGTAAATATTGGTACACATGATGAAGTTTATTGAAAATATTATTTTATTTATAACTCCTCATTAAAAATTCTAATTTTAGCCCCCTCATCAATGCAGGATATGTTGTGAATTGTTGGGGAACTCTAATATGTCAATATGAAATATTTCTTTTCAACTTAAAACTCTTTAGATAGAATAACAATAAATAAATCTTTGGAATAAAATTAATATGTTATCACGAAAAATTCAACTTACCCAACTAATTGAAAAATATAATACCTATAAACAAGAAGGTCGATTAGAATTAAGTTCTGAAGAGACCATGCGAACTTGGATTAATGAATTTTTAGCTATTTTTAATTGGGATGTACTCGATAGTTCACAAATTCTTCAAGAAAAAATACTTTCAAAAGAAGAGAAAGCTAAAGTTTATGCCATTAATTCAACTTCAACACGCCCTGATTATACTTTTAAAATTGGCAAAGAAAAATTAACTTTTCTTGATGCTAAAGCTCTTGATATTAATCTCAAAACAGATAAAAAATCAGCCTTTCAAATTAAATCTTATGGGTGGTCAATTTCTGCTCCTTGTGCTTTTATTACTAATTTTGAAGAGTTTGTAATTTATGATTGTTCTGATACCCCTACAGAAAAGCAAAGTGTTGATAGTGGTCGTATTTATTTGAGTATAGATGAGTATGTGGATAATTTTGAGATTTTAGAAAAACACCTTTTACGTAATAATATGTTAAATGGTGGACTACAAAAATTTTATAATATTAAGCGTAAAAGGGCTGAAAAGAGTGTTGATACTGTTTTTGCAGAAGAACTCTCTATTTTTAGATGTTCTTTAGCGAATAATATTTTACAAAATAATAAAATTTTAATTGCTAACAATTTAGAGCTTCTCTCTTATTTGACACAAGTTATCATTAATAGGATTCTTTTTATCCGTATTTGTGAAGCGAGACGTATTGAAAAAGAGGGGTTACTGCAAGAATTTAAGAACTTAGGGTTTTGGCAACAGTTTAAAAACTCATCTTACAATGATTTTTATGAACATTATGACGGTCCACTTTTTGAGAGAGTTCATCATTTTCAAGAGATAGAAATATCAAATGAAATCTTTAACCCTTTATTAGAACTATTTTACTATCCCTCTCCTTATCGTTTTGATGTTATTCCTACAAAATTATTGAGTGATATTTATGAAATATTTCTTGCTAAAAAGCTTATTATTAAAGATGGAATTGTGAATGAGTCTTTAAAATTAGAGTATGTAAAATCTAAAGGAGCAGTAAGTACACCACAATATTTAGTAGAAGATTTACTTAAACGAACCATTGTTTCTAAAAAACTTATAGGAAAAGGAATAGAAGGGATATTTAATACCAAAATTTTAGATTTTGCTTGTGGAAGTGGTATTTTTCTAATTGGGATATTTGAGTACCTAGAGAGAGAATTAATTCAACTTTATAAAGAGAAGCCGAATGTAAAATATGCACATTTGTTTTATGAATATGGGACAGAAATTATCTTGACTATTGAGGGAAAACGACGAATTATAGAAAACTGTATTTATGGAATAGACATCGACCCTGAAGCCTATGAAGTGGCAAAAATGGCACTCTCTCTTAAGATAATTGATAATCTTGACTCGTTTGAAAGCTATCAAGCCTTAGGTATTTTTGGAAGTAAGATTTTAAATAGTGTAGGGGAGAATATTAAATGTGGAAATACTCTTGTTGGTGCTGATATTATGGAAAAATATCCTCAAATCTTAGACGATGAAGTGCAACTTTTTAGCACCAATCCCTTTGACTGGGAAAGTACAGAGGGGTTTGGCGATATTTTTAAAGAGAAAGGAGGGTTTGACTTTATTGTAGGTAATCCACCTTATGTGGAGGTGAAAAATTATAATGAAGCATATCCTCTCATGCATCGCTACATAAAAGAGCAATATAAAAGTACTAAAAATGGCAAAATTGATTTATCCATTGTTTTTATAGAGAGAGGAATATCACTACTTAATAGCCAAGGCAAAATGGGCTTAATAGTACAAAATAGATGGTTTAAAACAGACTATGGTAAAAAACTACGTCAATTTATTAGTTCTCAGCAATCTTTATTACAGGTTATTAGTTTTGAAGCAAATAATATTTTTAAAAATCGTATTACTTATATCTCTTCATTAATTTTATCTAAAAGTTCAAATGCTGAAATAGCCTTTAAAAAAATATCTCAAGATAGAGAAGCCTTACCCTCAACATTAAGAGAACTATTACCTTTTGAAGAAGAGCCTAAAACATTTGATACCATACCCTCAAATGCATTTAATCAAAACCCTTGGAATTTTGAAGACCCAAAACTTTTAGCTATCAAAGCCAAATTACTTAATAAACTTGGAAACTTTGGAACATACGCTACTGTTAGAGTAGGCATTCAAGTTTTGTGGGATAGAGCTTATCATATTAAAGTTAAGTCCATTAATGACGATGGAACATTAACAGGAGATACAGGGCTTCAAAAAAATATTACCCTTGAAATTGATGCTTGTCGTCCTCTTCTTTTAAATAAAAAGTTTTATCCATTGTGTGGAGATGAGACAGATACTTATGTTATTTTCCCTTATGAAGTAAAAGAGGGAAAGAGTAGCGTCATACTTTTTGATGAGTTCTATAGTAAATATCCCTTAGCAGGTAATTATCTTAATCTACAAAAAGCAGTTATTAAAGAGAATGTAGAAACATTTTTAGAGCAGGAGTGGCATCTTTACACACGAGCGAATAATCATCAACGAATAGAGCCTAAAGTCCTCATTCCCATGACAGCAAATGATACCTTTGCCACTGTAACTTTTAACCCTTTAAATTATTGTGATAATGCCAATATGTTTTTTATTGACATTAAAGACAAATCAGAAACATCTCTTTATGCCATTGCAGGAGTGATTAACTCCACAATCTTTTCAGTTATGGCAAGGTCTATCGCCTTAAAACAACAAAATGGTTATTTTAAATTTAACAAACAGTTCATTGAACCCATTCCTTTTCCTAGCGAAAACTTTGAAAATAATGCAGATTTAGTCACTAAAATAGCTAAAATAAGTAAAGATATTGAAAAAAAACAGCAAGAGTTTAAAGTATCAACCTCAAGACAAAAAACTATATTCAAAAATCTTCTAATGCGACTCTGGAGTGAATTGGATTTGTTAGTATTTACGCTTTATGACCTAGACGAGGAACAGAAAGAGATTTTCTTAGAGAGAGGAAGAAATATTGATAGAATAGAGGTATTAAGCTAATGCATAAAGAGATTAGTAGTTACCTTAATCAACTATCAGACAATTTAACCATTGTTAATAAGCTGATTGTAGGGGCATATTTAAGTTTTAACAATATAACGTTAAAACATAATCAGCTCATAAAAAGATGTATAGAGGGTAATGATAAAAAAGAAGTTGATGCTTTCCTCTTCTTAATTAAAGAAAAAAATAAAAAATTTGATTTTGAAGATTTAATTCGATTATTTGAAATAACTATTCCTTCTCATGATAGAGTGCGTAATGGAGCAGTTTATACCCCTAAATTAATAAGAGAGTACATTATTGAATCCTCTTTTAATAGATTAGAAAATTCTGATTATGATGCACTTTCAGTAGGGGATATATCGTGTGGTACAGGAGCATTTTTATATTCTGTAGCAATAAAAATAAAAGAGAATACAGATAAAAGTTTTGCTCAAATATTTCAAGAGAATATCTTTGGTTTAGATATATCAGATTATGCTATTGAACGAACAAGGATACTTTTAAGCCTCTTAGCCCTTTCAAGAGGAGAAGATAAAGAGCTATTTGAATTTAATCTCTATATCGCTAATGCTTTAGCTTTTAATTGGTATGAAAAAGTTCAATCATTTAATGGTTTTGACATAATAGTAGGAAACCCTCCTTATGTACGTTCTAAACATCTGAGCATAGAGACAAAAGAGCTTATGAGTAAATGGGAAGTAACCAAGTCTGGAAATTCTGACTTATACATTCCATTTTTTGAAATAGCATTAAAATTTCTTAAAAATAAAACAGGTATTTTGGGCTATATCACAGTTAATACGTTTAAACGTAGTCTCAATGCTAGAAAATTACGAACATTTTTCAATTCAAACCAGTTAAATATTTCTATTTTAGATTTTGGAAATCATCAAATATTTTCTAAGAAATCTACTTATACTTGTATTGTAATTATTCAAAAAAAGGCTAACGAGTATGTTTTATATGAAAAGATAGACCCAAAAAAAATAACCCAAAAAAGAGATTTTTCTGAAATAAATTATAAGCTTTTAGATGACAAAAAAGGGTGGCTACTTAATAAAAAAGAGATTATTGAGAATATTAAACAAATTGAGCGTGTTGGTAAACCTTTAGGAGAGAAATACCCAATTAAAAATGGCTTGGCAACACTTAGTAATGATGTTTTTATTTTTAAACCAAATGATGAAGATGAAGATTATTACTATTTTGAAAATCATAAAATTGAAAAAGCAATTTGTAGAGATGTAATTAAGCCCAATAGATTAAAAGCAGAAGAGGAGATAGAGAGACTCAAAGAGAAGATAATTTTTCCTTATTATCAAAATGTTAAGGATAAAAAATACAATATTATCTCTTCTAAAATGGCTCTATTTGAGGAGAATTATTTTGAAGAGACATATCCTTTTGCCTATGGCTATTTAAAAGGGCATAAACAACAATTGTTGGGGCGAGATAAAGGAAAAGCTTCCAAAAAATATCTATGGTATGAGTTTGGACGAACCCAAGCACTGGCTGACTATGGGGAGAAGATACTGTTTCCATATATGTCTAATCAAGCTTATTTTGTCTATAGCAAACAGAAAGATTTACTCTTTTATGCAGGATATGCCATTTTTCTTGACAATATCAAAAAGAGAGAAGTAGATATTTTAAAGATAATTCTGAAATCAAAAATATTTTGGTACTACATTGAACATAGTAGCAAACCTTACTCTGGGAATTTTTATGCTTTGGCAAAAAATTATGTTAAAGATTTTGGGATATGTGAACTTAGTAAAGAGGAAGAAGACTTTTTATTGAAAAGTAATAGTAAAGAAAGAGAATTCTTTTTGATGAAAAAGTATGAAATTAGTTTACTATAATTCCTCATTAAAAATTCTAATTTTTCTAACTTTAGCCCCCTCATCAATGCAGGATATGGTGTGCATTGTTGGGGAGAGGTAGTCTGAACTACTTTTTATGGGTACTTGATTGTCAATGAGCCAATAGATGGTGCTGTTTTCTTCAAAAGAGTAACACTCTAGTTTGTTTTTTTTAAATTCCTCACTTTACACCCCAGTGGTGAATGGCACTAACTTAAGCCAAATCACTTCTTTTTAGGATGCCCATTTTTTAAAACCTCAGCCTTAGCAATAGCTCTAGGTTTCATCAACAAAGGATAAGCATTGCTCCGTTTTTTAATAGCTC
>Ga0256833_1003427_pt1 | contig 10833 bp, 12 predicted proteins | sample 356284metaG_FD_190535 | JGI IMG/M metagenome (GOLD analysis project Ga0256833, IMG submission 190535) | Hydrothermal vent microbial communities from Mid Atlantic Ridge, Atlantic Ocean - 356-284 | ecosystem: Environmental > Aquatic > Marine > Hydrothermal vents | place: Atlantic Ocean: Mid...
CTTCGGTTGTGGCCCCATCCGTGTAAGATGCCACATAGAGGTCCATGTCCCCATCGTTGTCCACATCTGCTGCTGCCAGCCCCATGGGATAGGGTACATACTCTGCATACACCGGTGCAAATTGCCTTTCGCCCAGATTACGATAGATCTTCACGGTATCGAGGTCCGACTTCGAAACGGCAACATCCATGAGGCCATCCTTATCGAAATCGGCGATTGCCAGCCCGTAGAAATTCCGGATGGGATCCGTGCTTCCCCCCACCTCCGGCTCCAGAAGGGTGTCGGCATAGGAAAAGTCGGCTGTCCCATCGTTCCAGTATATGGCCACGAGGGAGCCCAGGGTGGTTATTATATCGGCATCGCCGTCGTTGTCCATGTCCTGGATCCATACATTCCAGCCCTCATCCCCCTGCACATTGGGGTATATGGGATGTTTCAGGAAGTAGTAGGGGGTGGTTCCAACCCTGCACCCGGTGGCCCCAGCGGTTCCGGGAGGGACCTTCTCGAACCAGTAGAGGGAGCCCTCCTCCAGGTGGCTGACCACTATGTCGATGTCCCCATCGCCGTCTAAATCCCCTGCATAGACCCCTTCCGCCTCCCGCTCGTTTCCCGCGGAATTGCGGCAATCGCCCGCCACATCCTCGCATATTACGCACTTCCTCCATCCGCTCGAGGTCTGAACGAATAATACCAGGTCCTCCCCGTAGTCGTAGGCGGCTCCCGTCACCACGATGTCCAGATCCCCATCTTTGTCTATGTCCACTTCCGCCAGTTCGTCGGCGCTGGCAACTGTCCCCAAATTCACCTGTGTGAAGTTGCCATATCCGTCGTTGTAAAAGACCCATACGGAATCGTAGTCGTCCGGAAAGAAGCTCTCATCGGAAACCACGAGATCCAGATCCCCATCCCCATCTATGTCCACCACATCGGGGTCGTTGTCCCATCCCCCTGCTTCTCCCGGACCCTTTATTACATGCTCTTCCAGGTTTTGAAATGATCCCTTTATACCCAGAACTCCGGCAGAATTCTTATAGTTGAGATTCTCATCCGCAAGGCAGAAGGTGTTATCGAACGAGTAGACCACCGGACATGAATTGTAGCAGGTGGAATCCCCTATCGAGCATGTCCGGAGAAATCCACCTGTCCAGTCGTATTGTGCAAATGGAGTTATTGCTATTACCAGCCCTGCCCACATAATGTCAATTTTAAAGTATTCGCACTTACCCTCGTTGAATCCTTTTTCCCATCGCATTAAAATTAGCCCAATCCGTATGGATGTACGCTCTCTCGACGGTTTTCGCACGGGGGATTATGAACTGAGATTGAGGTTGTGGAAAGAGGGGAGATTCGTAGAGGAATTCAACTTTGCCTTCGACCTCTGGCGCGGTGGTGCTCTGGAGTGCGAATGGTTTCTTTTTGGTAAAGTCTTTTACGGAAGGAAGCCCCACTACAGGCCGTGGATGGAGATTTCGTACAGGGAGGGGTGCGTGGAGAGGCAAATTTTGGCTGAGTTCCTTAAGCCCTTTCTCAGGATGGTGCCCGCCGGTGCCCATGTGATGGTGGAGTACGACTTCGAGACCTACAGGGAACTCAACAGAAGGCCGCCGCATGAGGTGTGGCTCGGACGCCTCCTTTTAGAGAATGGTTTTGTGAATCTCAGGAACTGGTATATTCCCGAGGGATGGAAGGAAGGGGGAATGAAGCTACAGGGGTTTAAGAGATGATAGCAGTCATAACCGATTTTGGAAGGGACAGTTTTTATGTGGGGCAGATGAGGGGGGTCATAAAGAGGCTGTCTCCCGCTTCAGAAGTGGTGGACATTTCCAGTTCCATTCCTCCATTCGATATCACCGCAGGTCAGTTTGTCCTCTTTACATCCTTTCGATTTTTTCCAGAGGGGACAGTGTTCCTGGTGGTGGTGGATCCGGGGGTGGGAAGCCGGAGGAAAGCGGTAGCCCTCCACTCGGGAGGCTATTACTTCGTGGGGCCGGACAATGGCATAATGGGTTTCCTCAGGGATGTTAGGGGGGTTCAGCTGGAAATCCCCTCCGGTGCCAGCAGTACATTTCACGGGAGAGATGTGTTCGCTCCTGCTGCCGCGAAGCTGGATATGGGTATTCCCCTCGAGAAACTGGGAAAGGGGCTGGATGGGATCATAAGGTATGACTTCAGGGATCTGGACTTTCTTCCCGATGGAAGGATATGCGGTAAAATCGTGTACATCGACGATTTCGGGAATGCCATTTCCAGTATCGACCGGGGTTTTTATATGGGGGGAATTCTGGAACTGGAGAGCGGCCGCACAGTGGAGAATTTTGCCAGAACCTTTTCGGATGTGGGTAAGGGGGAGGCCATGTTCTATGTGGATTCATTCGGTTTTCTCGAGGTTGCCGTAAGGGAAAGGAGTGCCGCAGAAGTTCTGGGTTTGGACAGGGGGACGGGAGTTTGCATAAGGCCCCTGGAGGATACTCTGGAGAGGAGGGCCTTTTACTTTGCCGCCAGGGCCCATGGGAACCAGAAGAGGAAATTTTCCTACGATTTCTATATTCACCATCCCCGCAGAGTGGCACATATATTAAGGGAATTCACCGGGGATGAGGAAATGGTGGCCGCTGCGTATATGCACGATGTGGTGGAGGATACTCCTGTTCCTGTGGAGGAGATATGCAAAAGATTTGGCTTCCGAATCTGCCGGCTGGTCGAGGAGATGACCGATGATAAAAATCTTCGCAGGCAGATGGGGAGGATACCCTATATAAAGCGGAAGATTCTCGGTATATCTCCCGATGCTCTCCTGATAAAGCTTGCCGACAGGCTGGACAATCTGGGCGATACTGGAGAGTTTCCTCCCGATTTGAGAAAGAGGTACATACAGGAGACAGAGGCCATGGTGGAGGCTGTGAAGTCCAGAGGGGACCTTTCCGATATTCACCTGCGGCTTCTGGAGAGGTTGATATGTTCTATTTCTACAAAATCCTGAGGAGCCTCCTGCTTCCGCCGGGCCTGTTCGTTCTCATTTTCTTCGCAACCGCCCTGTTCGTCCGCAGGAGGTCTGTGCGAATCTTCCTGATAATCTCTGCAATTGTGACATACCTGATGTCCATATACCCCACCACAATTCTACTGAAGAAGATGATAGTTCCCCCGCAGTCCCCCATCCCGAAGGGGGTGGATGTGGTGGTGGTGATGGGGGGAGGCCTGACCGATGAGAGTATATCCAGGCTGGTAAAGGGGAAGGAGATTCACGATATAACGGGGGCACCGGTCCTCATAACCGGATACAACGACGAGGCCCGCATGATGCGGAGGAAGTTGCTGTCCATAGGGCTGGATTCCAGTTTCCTTATCGTCGATACTTCCAGCAGAAACACCTTCGAAAGTGTCAGGAATGTGGCGGGCATCGTAAAGCGGAGGGGATTTTCCAGTGTGGTCGTGGTCAGCACCGACTATCACCTGCGCAGGGTCATGATGGAGTTTTCCAAGTACGGGATCAGGGTGCATCCTGTGGCCTCCAATCCCCGCAGGGACAGGATAAAGGATGCACTGGATCTATTTCCATCCATGTCTTACTTTTACAAGAATTACATCTATGTTAAGGAGCTGATAGGCTCTTTGGTGTTCAGTATTTTGAAATGATGGTTAGTGAGTCATGAAAAAATTTACCTTAAAATTTCATTCGATATGAGGGTACTTACCTTCATAGCCAGACTATGGATAGTGCTTTTGAGCGTTGCTTTTGCAATCATGTATGTTCTCGCCAGGCCCGATTACTACATCCCCATTTTTATAGCGCTTGCCATAACCTACGGTATAACGGCGGTGGTGGAGGCCCTGACCGTTGGGCTGGATACTATAAGGGGGAAGTTCATCCTCCTCCTTTCCACCATGGGATTCACCATAGCCCTTGCTACGATTCTGCAGGGGACATGGAGCCACCTGTTCCACATCCTTTTCAGGATAGCGATTCTCCTTGCCGTGGCCTTCATGTATCTGAACCTGAGGATGAAACTGCACATCCCCCTGAGCAGCAGGAAGCGGCTCGTGGCAGTGCTTTCTGGTATTGCCCTATTCATCGTTACTCTCGTGCTTTCCATCGTACTGAACGAACCCCTGTATAAGGAGATTATCCTGTGGATAGATGCCGTCTCCTTCGAATTCGTTGTTCTCAATGCCCTCATGTATCTGGGAGGGGATATAGAGAAGATATGGGTTGCGGGTCTCGTGGCCATGTTTGTGCTACTTCTGGGGGATGCATTCTTCCTCTTCCATATGCCCGGCAATGTGCATATAGTCTTCTGGTTCATTCCCATCTTCATCATGAACAATGTGGCCCTCCGGGTCATAGAGGAGGGATAGGTCCATCCTCCCCCGCTGATGCGGGGGTTCCCTTAAATTTTTCGAAGTCCGGATGGAAGACAGAGAACTGGGATTCTGGGAACATGTGGCAGAACTTCGGAGGCGCCTCATATTCTCCATTCTGTTCCTCATTCCTTCTTTCGTGCTGGCCTTCGTTTTCAGCGACAGAATCATAGAGATCATCTCCAGGCCGGTCGGACAGCTCTACTTCTTCTCCCCGACGGAGGCTTTCAGCCTGAAGATCAAGGTGGCTTTCCTGACATCGATACTGATTTCCATGCCCTTCGTGGTCTATCAGGGATGGAAGTTCATCGAGCCGGCCCTTTACCCGCACGAGAAGAGGGCCGTGTTCTGGGGGCTGTTGTTTTCCCTCATCATGTTCTATATGGGCTCCGCCCTCTCCATATTCGTGGTCTCCCCCTATGGGATAAGGTTCCTGATGCAGTTTGGAGGGGAGAATCTCCAGCCCATGATAAGGGCCGCCGATTATCTGGATTTCCTCCTGTATATGACCCTGTCCTTTGCCCTCCTCTTCCAGACCCCCGTAGTCATGGTGGTCCTTTCCAGGATGGGGATAGTCAATCCATACAGCATCTCGAAATACAGGAAGCACATCGTCTTCGTTCTGTTCGTACTGGCGGCTATCATTACCCCTTCTGTGGATGCTTTCGGCATGCTGGCCCTCGCCCTGCCCCTGATAATCATCCTGGAGGTGGGGCTTATAATTTCCAAGATGGTTTACAGGAGGAGGAGAGAAAGTGCGGATGATTAAGTACTTTGCCATAATGATTGCCATCTATGCGGCGGGTCTGTTTGCAATATCCCGTATGTCCTGGGGCGAGGTGTGTTCCATAGGGGCCACCATTACCGTGGTTGTCGTCTTCGCCCTGAGCTGGATCAACGAATGGACCATCGGAATGATAAAAAGGAAGCTTCCTTCCGTTCCCCGCTCCGCCCTGCATATCCTGAACATGTCCATACTGGGCCTCCTGTATACCGTGGGAGCCATATACCTTCTGATTTACACCGGTAAACTGCTCTTTGCCCTTCTCCTCATGGCCTATGGCCTTTACGATGCCTATACCGTTGCCAGGAAGATAGAAAGCGATTTATGATTTTCATCGTTTCAGATGCCCACTTCGGTTCCGGGGAGAACAGCAGGGAGAGGGAGGAGTTATTCTTGGATTTTCTCCGAAAGGTGAAGGATGAGGGGAGGGGACTTATACTGCTGGGGGACATCTTCGACTTCTGGTTCGAGTACAGGCATTATGTAAATGCCCATTACTTCGATGTGCTGGCGGCCATACTGGATGTGGCCCGGAAGGTGCCTGTGGTATATGTGGCCGGAAATCACGACCTGTGGATAGATGGATTCTTCGAGAGGCGGGGAGTTAAGGTTGTGAAGGATGTGTACTACATGGATGGTCTCGCCTTCGCCCATGGAGATAACCTGCGTTCGGGGATCAGGACCAGGGACATTCTCCTCAATCCCCTTCTGGTCAGGATGTTCTATGCACTGCATCCAGACCTGGGGTACGCCGTTGCCAGATTTGTTTCCAGCGGGAGCAGAAAAAGGAATCAGGATGTGAAGGAAATTCCGGAGTGGATGTGGAGATATGTTCTCTCCAGAATCGATGCCCGGACTGTGGTTGTGGGGCATCTCCATGTTCCTATGGTGGAGGAGAGGGCCGGCAGGAAAATCGTATGTGTGGGAGACTGGATGAAGAATTACACATACGGGGTGCTGTCTTCCGGTGTCCTGAAGGTGATGCAGTATGGGAGCGAGGTTCTGTTTTCCGTGCCCGTGGATTTTCAGGCCCATCCGGATGAGTAATCTGTAAAATTTCTCCCTATGCCTCAGCATGTTTACATAGAAGACCTGAGGGAGCATGTGGGGGAGGAGGTGGAAGTTCGGGGATGGCTTTATAACAGGCGCTCCAGCGGGAAGATCAAATTCTTCATAATCAGGGATGGAACCGGATTCGTTCAGGCTGTCGTCGTCAAATCCGAGGTTCCGAAGGAGGTCTTCGAACTGGACCCTCCCTATGAATCCTCCCTGATAGTCAGGGGCATCGTGAGGGAGGATGATAGGGCACCCGGCGGGGTCGAACTTACGGTGAAGGACATCAGGGTGGTGCAGGAGGCGGGGGAGTACCCCATTCCTGCCAAAGTCAGGGAGAGCAATATACCCGATGTGGATGTCCTGCTTCCGCGCAGGCATCTGTGGGTCAGGGCCCGGAAGCAGTGGGCCATACTGCGCATAAGGGATGAGATAGAGAAGGCCATAGTGGACTTCTTTTACGATAGGGGATTTACCCGTGCCGATCCCCCCATCCTGACGCCGGCCAGCGTGGAGGGGACCACGACCCTGTTCGAAACGGATTACTTCGGGAAGCCCGCATATCTTTCCCAGTCGGGCCAGCTGTATCTGGAAGCCCTTGCCATGTCCCTCGGTAAAGTGTACTCCTTTGGGCCCACCTTCAGGGCGGAGCGCTCCAAAACCCGCAGGCATCTTGCTGAATTCTGGATGGTGGAGCCGGAGGCCGCCTACTTTCTGCTGGAGGATATAGTGGATCTGGCGGAGGAATTCGTGGAGTACATAGTGCAGAGGGTTCTGGAAAGAAGGCCGCGGGAACTGGAGATTATGGGGCGGGATTTGAAGAAGCTGGAGAATATAAGGAGGCCCTTTTACCGCATCACTTATGAGGAGGCTGTGGAGAGACTGCGGAAGAAGGGAAAGGATGTGAAGTATGGGGATGATTTCGGTGCGGATGAGGAAAAGGCTCTCGTGGAGGATTTCGACAGGCCCGTGTCCATCATGTTCTATCCGAAGGAGATCAAGCCCTTCTACATGAAGATAGACGCAAAGGACCCCACGAAGGTGCGCAACTTCGATATGCTCGCTCCAGAGGGCATAGGGGAAATCATAGGGGGAAGCGAAAGGGAGGACGATTTCGATGTGCTCCTGTCCCGCATCAGGGAGGCCAATCTGCCCGTGGAGGTTTACGAATGGTATCTGGACCTCAGGAGATACGGGAGCGTTCCCCACTCCGGTTTTGGCCTCGGGGTCGAAAGGACAGTGATGTGGATTTCGGGTGCCAGCCATATAAGAGAGACCATACCGTTTCCAAGGCTTCTGGAGAAGATATACCCATGAGCGGGCTGAAGGAACTCCTGGCATCCCTGCCTCCTGAAGTGGCCGTTATGGTGGCGGGGGCCATGCCTGTTCTGGAATTGAGGGGGGCCATACCCTTCGGGGTCTTTTACTTCGATATGCCCGCGTGGAAGGCCCTCCTGTTCGCCCTGGTGGGGAATATCGTTCCCGTTCCCTTCCTCCTGTACATCCTCAAGCCCCTCAACAGTCTCTCGCGCAGGGTGAGCATAATCCGCAGGTTCATGGAGTGGCTGGAGAGGAGGGCCAGGGAGAAAGGGACCACTGTGGAGAAATGGGAAGTTCTGGGGCTGTATCTATTCGTGGCTGTTCCATTTCCCGGAACGGGGGCGTGGATGGGGAGCGTTGTGGCGGAGGTTTTCGGAATTTCCTACAGGAGGGCCCTCATAACCATAGTCCTGGGAGTCATTACGGCCGGCATTATAGTGGCCTTTGCCTCCCATATTGGATGGTGGGCTGTTGTTATTCTTTTCGTGGGACTTTTCCTGGCCGGATACTTCCTGGGCAGGGGGTGATTACCACCTGTGGAGCAGGTACACGAAGAAGGGGACCCCCACAATGGATGTTATTATTCCAATGGGGAGGGATACGGGAAGGAGCGTTCGAATCAGGGTGTCAGAGAGGAGGAGCAAAACTGTGGACAGGAGGGCCGATGAGAGAATTATGAGGTCCATTCTGTCCGCAAACAGCATGCGGGATATGTGGGGAACCACCAGCCCCACGAATCCAATCACCCCTGCCAGATAGACGCTTATCCCCGTCAGGAGGAATGCAATCAGGATGAAAATCCTCATGTACAGGTCCGTATCGACTCCGAATGCGCGGGCCTCCTCCCGGGGCAGGGACATGATGAGGAGGACTCTTCTCAGCCCGAATGTGATTATCAGGAGCAGGAGAGCCAGTGTACCCAGGATGCCCAGGATGTAAATGTCCAGAGGGGAAAATATCCTGTCCACATTCCCCCACAGGATGTAAAAGGTTTTCAGAATATCCTGATGATGCAGGGCCATGAGAAGAGAGAGGATGCTGGAGGAGAAGAGACCCACGGCCACCCCCATGAGTATGAACTTGAGGGGACTCTTTCCGCTCAGGTAAACCGGAACGAATCCCAGAACCACTCCTGCCGCTGTCATCAATCCGTCGAAGGGAAAGGGAATTCCCAGAATCAGCCCCAGAACATACCCCAGCGCCCCCGTGGACGAGACCCCTATGATGTAGGGCTCCACGAGGGGATTTCTCAGAATATTCTGCAATACGAGGCCGGCTGTGGAGAGGGACGATGCCACCACCACTATGAGGATGAATCTCCAGAATCTCAGGTGAAGTATGGGACCCTGTGCACCGGCAAAGTACATCAAAATGCTCGCCGTGAGGAGAAGGAAGATGAGCAGGAACTTCCGCCGCATATCCGCATAATTTTAGATGCACAGGTTGAAACCGGATGTGTCCGGGCTCGATAATTTTCTGCTGGAATATGAACAGGCGTATTTATCTTTTTAAGAACGGGGCTCTTCACCGCAGTGCGAATACGCTGAGATTTGTCTTCCGGGAGGGGAAGAAGACCATTCCCGTGGAGCAGGTCCATGAGATATTCGTCTTCGGAGAGGTAAAGTTCACGCGGAAGGTACTCGAATTCCTGATGCTCAAGGGGATAGTGGTTCACCTGTTTTCCCATGGGGGTCATTATATCGGGAGCTTCCTCCCCCTCAGGAGAAAGGGGGATTCCTACTATCTCGTCAAGCAGGTGCAGAAGTACATTGATGAATCTGAAAGGCTGAATCTTGCCAGATCATTCGTCAGGGGTGCGATAAACAACATGGTTAGCGTTCTGCGGTCCCGAAAAGTGCCTTACGGAAGCCTGAGCCGGCTTGCGAGCAATCTGGATCATGTGGAAGATATACCCGCCCTAATGTCCATAGAGGGGGAGGCGTGGGAGACTTATTACATGCTGTGGAACCGGATCATAGGGGACGAATTCTTTAGATTTGAGGGGCGAAAGAGACGGCCTCCAGCGGATCCAATAAACGCCATGATTGGTTTTGGCAATGCCCTCCTTTATTCCCTCCTCATAGGTTATCTGTTCCGGGTCGGGCTGGATCCGAGGATCGGGTATCTCCATTCGGTAAAGAGGAGGGTTTTCGTCCTGAATCTGGATATGGCTGAGATTTTCAAGCCCATCATTGTTAACAGGGTCATCTTCAACCTGATAAACAGGGGAAGCATAGGGGAAGAGCACTTCGTCAGGAGGGGGAAGGGGGTGTATCTGAACGGGGAGGGCCGAAAGGTGTTCATAAGGGCCTTTGAGGAAATACTGCGGACGAAATTCAGAATCAATCGGGAGCGGAGCATGACATTCCATGGGTTCATAAAGTGGGAATGTGAGAGGCTGAAGTCGGCCATAATGAACGATGAGCCTTATGAGCCGGTGAGGCTGGAGGTTCAGTGATGTTCGTGGTGCTGGTTTACGATGTCAATGTGAAAAGGATTCCGCATGTGCGAAAAGTCTGTGGAAAGTACCTGTACTGGGTCCAGAATTCTGTTTTCGAGGGGGAACTCCCGGAGGAAAAACTGGAAAAACTGGTAAGGGAAATCCGTAAAATCATAGATGAGGAGGAGGATTCAATCGTGATTTTCAAGTTCAGGTATAAACACATGGTAAGAAAGAGACTGCTTGGAAAAGACAAGTCCGAGGGTGGTTCCGATTATATCCTGTGATTTTAAATGGTGAGTGTAATTCTAATAATTTGACAAATGACCTCAATGTAAAATCGATGTTCAATGGGCGGATAAACTTGATAATTTGAAAAATGACTTTGCCTTTTAAAGCCGATTTATTAGATGAATGGTCTCTGAATCCCGTTGACTTTTGCATGACCAAAGATATTCTATCGATAATAGAAAAATGTTTTTATTCGCAATGGTGAGCACAAACCTTAATAATTTGCCTTAAATTCTTGATTGAACTTGTTTTATAATCAGACCAATTGAGCAAAAATGACCGGGCGGTCATGGGAGAACCTTTTGACAAATTAAGCTTAGGGGTCATATCCGGTTCAAAAGGCGAATTTGTCTAAATGACAACTCTTTCATCTGCAAAAACTTACATTCATGGGAGAACCTTCGAAACGAAAATCATGGGTTTAAAGCATTGACTTAAAATGACTTAATCGACAAATTTTTAGTAAACACTCAAATCGCTTTGAGAGGTCTTCCCATGGTTGACAGGGGAGGGTATAACCTGTATAATTTTCGAAACGCTCTTGATTTATACAAACAGTAGGTTGAAAAGGGGCTTGGTTGCGAAG
>Ga0256833_1003428_pt1 | contig 10833 bp, 10 predicted proteins | sample 356284metaG_FD_190535 | JGI IMG/M metagenome (GOLD analysis project Ga0256833, IMG submission 190535) | Hydrothermal vent microbial communities from Mid Atlantic Ridge, Atlantic Ocean - 356-284 | ecosystem: Environmental > Aquatic > Marine > Hydrothermal vents | place: Atlantic Ocean: Mid...
ATGATTTATACAGAACATCATAAACGCATTGAGCTTTACACAAAGGCTCTGGGCCATATTACCCGGTTAAAAATACTCAAATTTATATCAAAAGACTTCAAATCTGTAAATGAAATTGCTGAAGAAATGGGCCTTTCTCACTCCGTCTGCTCCTCCCACCTTGGCATTCTCTGGAGAGCCGGTCTGGTAATTAAAAAACGTGTTAAAAACTTCTCCTATTACAAACTTAATTCTGAAAAATTCCACGAAATCCAGAAAGAAGTACGAAATTTTATTTTTGACGAACTAAAATAACTGCAAAATCTCCACAAAAATTCATCAATTCCTCCATCTAAAAACATAAATCATCACATATTCGGAATAATCCACAGGATTAATCTTATTGAAGAAGAAATCTACACTCGGAAGGTCTATTTGAAGAACCCTGCCCTAATATTAAGGCAGTATCCAGCCAACCTGAATATGAAGGGAGTAACCTCAAGCCATAAAATTGAAAAAGAATTCTATCGGACAGGTGTCAAAAGAAACTCAATTTAAAAAGGGGGGACGCCGCTTCGCGGCGTCCCCCCCTTAACATTATACTTGAATCTTATTTAAGAATTATCACTTTCTTCACACTCTTAAATTTCCCTGCATTGATTCGAATGAAATAAATTCCATTGGCCAGACGTGAAACATCAAATGGAATCACATGGGTACCGGCCTGAAGTCTCCTGTTCAAAAGGTCTGATACAACCCTTCCCGTAATATCGTAGGCCCGGATTCTAACATTGGCAGAAACAGGGAGTGTAAACCTGAGCTTTCCACCCCTCACAACCGGATTGGGAGAAATTGAGAATCTAAACTGTATCGGTGCAACACCAGGTTCGGCAACATTTAGTGGATTTGAAGTTGTAAACTTGATGGCCTTTCCACCGTAAATACCCGTGGAGTATCTATCAACATCTCCATCATAGTAAATTTGAAGTCCGTCAGTCTGGCTTCCGTTTTCAATACCCGTTGTGAAATCATCCTGGGTAGGATCTGTCAGATACTGGAAAACTATCATTCCGTCACCTGTTGTGGTAGGATAGTAGGTGGGATCAAGTAATATGACCTCAAAGGTCTCCAGTTCACCGGTACTGCCGTAGTGTGGGACTTCGTGCCATTCGACTATAAATCTGTGGTTAAGTGAATCAAAATAGTAGGCTATTTGTCCACCCCGGGCAGGGTTCAGGTCATCCCACAGAGGAGCAATCATATTTGCAGGGCCATCGGTGTTAGGTATTCCGGAATTAGAGAAATCAGTTGCTCTTGTTGATCCCATTGCCATTAGACCGTTAGACCCGATTGTAACATTGGTAAAAACATTCCCGTAGTACGTGAAAGAGAATGGCAACGAAACGACTTCATCATCGTCATCACCGAGACTCAACGCCGTTCCGTGGCCACCAGCCTCCGGTGCTATCTCTATCCAGTTGAAGGAAGGTGCAGAAGAATATGAGGTATCGTTACTTTCAAGAGCAAAGTACCCGTAGTTATCTGGTCCAGAAGGATCATTAACCGTTCTTACTCCAACAACGAGATTCAGCTGGAATGTTTTTGTGTATCCACTGGAGTCTATAACATTCATCGTGAGGAGCACGTGATGTTCCCTCGGCGTCTCAGGCAAAGCAGATATCTGGAAGGCTGTATCGGCAACGACCCCTCCATTGGCTGTAATTGTTCCAAAATCAGCCGTTGAATCATTTATAACAACATACTGATCTGAAGTTGTTAGTGTGGCATGAACACCATTCGCGGTCTCATTCCCGAAATTCTTCAACGCAATTAAAAATCTCGCACTCTCACCAGGGTCAAGAACCCCATTACCACCCTGATCGAGCACCTCGAAGTCACTTAAACTGAGTACAATTCCTTCAAGAGGTACATCCTTTTCCAGACTAACATCATCAATGTACCATCCGTCTCTCGTTACTGAGCCATCCGATGTTACGAGAAATCTGATAAACACACGAGATGAACCAGCAAAACTTGATAGATTTACAGTAACCTCTTCCCAGCTGGACTGAGAACCTGTTACAGTGGCGAGATCGACCCAGCTTGCTCCCTGTGATGTGTCGGTAGATACCTGAACGTGCCCGTAGTCAAAACCAGATTCGAAATCGTATTTTTGCCAGAAATGAAGTCTCGCGAAATAGGCGTCACTCAAATCAAATGGAGTCTTAATCAGGGCATAATAGTCTGCGTTATTGGGATAATCTCCGTCTGGAGAATCAGTCAAACTGTTATTTCCACTGTGAGCGCTCAGAGAAGTTAATCCCCATGATCCCGTGAGAACCCAATTGGCCAGTCCACCTTCAAAATCATCTTCAAACCAGGAATAGTAGACAGGTTCACCTATGACAACTGTAATGGTATCAACCTTGACATAGGATGCGCCGGATGTGTCCTGTCCCGTAATAGTAATAACAAAATTGCCAGGGAGTCCCGGTCTCCTCGTGGAATCAACGGAAAACGAAAAAGCATCTCCATTTACCACAGAATCCCTGTAAACTGTACCATAGGACGAGGTGTTATCTAAGATTGTGATTGCTGAATCATCAGTTTCTATGGTGGCTGTAACATTCGTAACATCAAGTCCAAGGTTTCTAAGTGGTAACGTCATTTCAACAGTTTCACCCGGGTCGGGACGACCATTGTTATTCCCTGAAGCATCGTTGAAAATCGGAGACAACACTCTGATATAGGGAGAGTTCAAAGTTGGTGTGTTCTCAATTGCAAGTAGAGCGTTTATCCTCCCCCAGCCATAATCATTATTGGGATAAGATGCTCCAGCAGGATGATCAACGCCGTAATTCGTTAAAATATCATAAACAGTCTGGTAATCGAGGGATGGATTCAATTCAAGCATCAATGCTATAACTCCGGTTACATGAGGGGTGGCCATGGAGGTTCCATCCCAGGATTCGTAGCTACCTCCAGGTACACTTGAGCGGATATTAGCACCAGGAGCTGAAATATCTGGTTTGATGTAATCCCAATCAGACCTTGACCAGAGAGTGGTGTCTGACCAGGGATACTGTGACGGAGCTGGCCCTCTGGAGCTGAAATCAGCAACCTGATCACTAATATTTGTGGCACCCACTCCAATAACATTGGGGAAGTTACCGGGTGTGCCAGCAGACCCAGAGCTTGGTCCAGAGTTTCCGTTAGCAAAGACAGGAATAATACCAAATTCTCTCCATGCCCTTACATAGGGTAAGAATGTGGTGTCCGTCTCATCTGTGCTCCCCCATGAATTAGAAACGACTTTGATATCCACTCCAGAGTCAACTTTTAAAGAAACAAACCATTGGAAGCAGGCGATTATATCCTGGTCCTCACCAGTACCCCCTGCATCGAAGGCTTTTGCGGATGCAATCTTCGCATTATATGCAACTCCTATATCATTCTGAAAAGGACCAGGGCCATCACCTCCAGCAATAATTCCGGCTACGTGAGTTCCATGTCCATGATCGTCATAGGGTGTAGTGCGTCCATTTACAGCGTCGAAGAAGTATCCAGAAAAATTCCCAGCCAGAGCAGGGTGATCGGGATCGATCCCTGTGTCCATTGTTCCGACTATCACTCCATCACCTGATAGGCCATATCGAGCCCATACAGAATCTGCTTTAATTCTATCAATGTTCCATTCTACCGTTTTACCATTCTTTGGATAGGGCTTGAGAGATTTCTTAGGCTCAATGATGTGCCTTCTCCTCACAATATCAACCAGTGCAACATCCGATCTCTTTGCTATACTAACAATCACCTCAGGAATCGCTTTTACGTACATCATATCAACGAGCCAGAAACTCCTGTACTCCTCCACCCCCTTCGCCTGCAGAAATTGGATCAAATCACTCTGAGAAGTCATTGCGGTTTCTCTTAAAAGCTCCTCTCTGGCTTTATAACTTCTGATGTTTTCAATATTGGCTTGATCCTTCATCCAGACGAGAGCCTTTATCGGCTCATCCGGGACAGCTTTTTGCAATTCTTTCATCATTGCATCTGACAGTGTACCACCTGTTAGATAGGTGGCCAATACGAGCGAGATAATGTATCTCATTACTACCTCCTTTCACTTTATTGTAGTTAAAATCATTACAATTCCAATTAGAATGAAAAACACACCTGAAATATAATTTACAATTTTTCGTGGAATTACATTGCACAAAAATGTTCCAACTGCAATTGAAACCATGGTTGCAGCCACAAAAGCCAGAGTTGCTGCGCCAAGAATGGTAATCCTGTTAATCTCTTTATGGGTGGAAAAAAGGAGTGCTGCGATATTTGTCTTATCGCCTATTTCAGCGAGAAATATGGTTATAAAAACTAAAAAAAACGCCTTTAAATCCAACTAATAATCTTCTCCCACATTAAATACTTCTTTTTCCTTTTCAAGAAAATCTGCAAGGAAGTCTGCAACAAACTTGTAGAATTTTAGCCTGCTTTCGTTTTTTAAATCTTTTATGAAATCAGGAACCCATTGGAGTATATGCTCTTCAAAAAATTCTTTTGCCAGCTTCTCATCCTCTTCTTCAAGCAAAAACCTCATAAAATCCAATTCATAGGAAATGTGATCTGGCAAGTCTTCAGGAATTTCAAGACCATAAAGTGAATAATATTTGGCCACCTCTTCCGTATAATCTCCCATTAGGAGCATCTCTCGATAAGCCGATTCGTATGGTGGACATGGCAATGTGGGGAAACTGTTAACAAAAAGTCTCGTATGCTCAGCCTGAAATTCCTCAGGTGGCAACTCTCTGAGCTCATCAATTGCATCTGAAAATCTATTTACAAGTTCCTCAGAGTCATAATTTTTCCTCAAAATATCGACAACTGCATCCTCAATGTCAGAAAGTTTTTCAAAAAAATCGTCCTCTGGATAGAAAAATAGCTGACTTAATATTCTATAAATTTCCGCTCTATCTTTTGTATCCATGACAGATTATTTTAATGCCAGAATATAAAATCTCAACCAGCTTTAAAAAGATATTCGAAAAATTAAATAAAGATGGGGGAAATTAAAAATCCAGATGAATTTCTTTTGACAAAAGAGAATCAAAAGAAGAAAATCCTTCTTCAGAATGGGACGGGGATAATAGTTATAAAAATACCTTTTCCTGTAGATTAAACCAACAAAGAAAAATATTTTTCAAACACTCTCACCAATTTTAAACATCAAAAATAGCCACAAGGAAAGTATGATCTGAAGGTTTCTCCCAGGCCCTTGGTTCTCTATCAACGTATGAATCAACTGATTTGTCAGCAAGAGGTTTCGTGGCAAGAATGTGGTCTATTCTCCATCCAATATTTCTCTCAAGTGCCTTTGGCACTCGATAATCCCAGTATGTAAATTCTCCTGGATTTGGCCTGTGCTTACGGAATACATCTATGAATCCCCACTCGAGCGTCTTCTGGAATTCACGACGAACATCAACGTGGAAATCAACGTGTTTCAGCTTTGTTTTAGGATTTGTAACATCAATCTCAGTGGGAGCAACATTTATGTCTCCCATCCACAGAAGTGGCTCATCAGGAGAAAAATGCTTTGAAAAATACTCTCTCAACCTTCTAAACCAGCGTAGTTTGTACTGATAATCCGGGTGATCGATCTTCTTCCCCTGTGGAACGTAGGTATTCACGATCGGTATCCCTTTTATTACACCTTTTATCAACCTCGCCTCATCCTTTGGCTCATCGTCAAAACCGTATTGAACATTCTCAATGGGCCACTTACTCGCAATTGCAACTCCACTATAGGCTTTTTGACCACGAAATACCACGTAGTATCCGATCTTATCAAACTCCTCTTTCGGAAACAGCTCGTCTACAACTTTTGTCTCCTGGATAGCAAGAACATCTGGAGACTCCTTCTCAATCCATTTTTTTATGATGTGCATCCTGCTCCGAATCGAATTCGCGTTGAAAGTTGCTACCTTAAACATGTTAAAATTTTAATTCATTTCCCCGGGAAATAACAGCACAGAGGATGAAACTCTAACTGTAGGTTGACTCAAATATACGTAATCTAAATTTTTTGATCTATTATGATTATCAGATCTTAATGATATCTTTAACAAGTTGGTGAAACTTTATCCTGAACAATAAAATTGGTGCAGGATTTCTTCCATAGTAAACACGATTGGTAAGAAGGGAGACAACAAGTCTTCGATCCGGGTCAACATATAGCGATGTACCTGTAAATCCGGTGTGTCCAAAAGTTCTCTCTCCAAGTGCCCGTGCCGGCGATGAAGGTGACCACAGAGCCCACCCAAGACCTCTTCTTGTATTTCTAAATTGCTTTTGAACTGATACTGCTTCTTTAACAATCTTTCGTGGAATCCCAAAACTTTCAAGCCCCAGCAATCCTCTGAGCCACGTGAGACCAAGCTTTGCAACATCAAAAGCCGTTGAAAACAACCCAGCATGCCCGGCCACACCACCAAGGGCATAGGCATTCTCATCGTGCACTTCCCCGCAAATCCTCCTACGCCTCCATTCACAATATTCTGTAGCGACACATCTTTTGCAGGGGAAAGGCCCAAATCCCGTATTTCCAAGTTTTAAAGGTAAAATAACTTCGTCAAAGATCACTTGTCTCAGGGATTCACCGGTTATTCTTTCAATGGCCCATCCAAGAATCATAAATCCAAGATCAGAGTACAAAATCCTTTCACCTGGCATGTAAATAAGTTCTTCTGAAATAACAGCTTTTTTGAGATCCTGCCTCCTAAAATTTTTAAAATATGCTTTCCAGGAAGGCAAACCCGCTGAATGCGTAAGTAGATGTCTAAAAGTAACCATTTCCTTCCGCAATAATCCTCTGTTAGCACCACCATTAAGAAATTCTGGCAAAACCGATGAGACAGGTAAATCAATGGATATACCTTCAGAGTAAAGAATTCTTAACGTCGCGGTAGTGGTAAATATTTTGGTCAAAGAAGCTAAGTCAAACAGATAACTGCTATCTACGGTAATATCACTTCTGGTCATTAAATCGGGAACTCCTACAACCTCGTTGAACAATATTTGATCGTTATAAAAAATTGTAGAAGCTGCCGCAGTATATATTTTACCGACTCCTGACTTCAGTAAATTTTTTAATTCGATAAACACACCCTCTCATCTCCTATAATAGTGTATACTATGCATTCTGGCCCCCTCGGACTATTCCGACTTCCGGGAGAGTAATCTTACTTTTTAATAATATGCTTTCTAAAAAGAAAAAGAGTCTTTCGTAATATGAAAACCAATTTAAAACTGTATATGATTTTATTACTAAAATTCTGATTTTTCAACTCAGTGCCTTGAATATGAATTCATACCTGAAATATAATTTTAGTGTGAAAAAATCGTTGAAAATTCTAATGGTTTCTGATGTTTACTATCCCTTTCCCGGTGGGATCACTGAGCATGTGCACCACCTGGCATACTATTTACAGAATCGTGGACACGATGTCACGATCCTCACAGGCAACCACAGAAACGGCCATCAAAATTTTGGTTTAAACAGTGTAAAGGTGATAAGAATTGGTCGTGGAATCCTTTTTCCGATAAATAAATCCTTCTACTCCCTTCCCGTATCTTTTTACCTACCCTTACGAATAAAAGAAATATTGCTCGGTAATGACTGGGATATTGTTCACGTTCACGGCACACTCTCTCCTTCTCTGCCTCTTTTCACACTCTTACAATCTCCCTATGTGAATTTTATGACTTTCCATCCTACACATGGATATTCAATTGGTTTTGAATTGTTCAAACCCATATTAAACAGGGCTTTTGAGAATATCGACGGTAAAATAGCAGTATCAAAATCGGCATTGAGGTCAATAAAAAGACACTTTAATGGTAAATTTAGAATAATCCCAAATGGTGTGGATACAAGAAGATTTGGCCCACATGTAGCTCCCATGAAAAATCTCAAAATTGCCAATGAAAAAATTGTCCTCTTTGTGGGAAGAATCGAACCACGGAAAGGACTTTCAACCCTGATAAAGGCCTTTGAATTGGTGGTCAAAAAAATACCTGAGGCGAAGCTTGTAATTGTCGGAGATACACCACTGAAAAGGATTTACGAGTACAGGACCAGGAAACTCACTGACAGGGTTGTATTCCTTGGGAAAGTTCCTGCAAGAATGATTCCATCAGTTTACAGGTCCGCGGACGTTTTTGTGGCACCTGCCAGTGGCAAAGAGAGCTTTGGGATTGTACTGATTGAAGCAATGGCGTCTAAAATACCTGTTATTGCCTCTGACATAGAGGGCTACAGAGAGGTGGTGATAGATGGACACAACGGTCTACTCTTCCCGGTCAACGATTACCAGCACCTTGCAGAGACAATAGAGAGGGTACTAAAGGACCATAATCTGGCCTTGAAGTTAGAGGAAAATGGCCGAAATTATGTGGAGGAAAAATTCTCCTGGGATGTAATAACCGATCAAATAGAAAACTTTTATTCTGAGGTCTTGCAAAATGCCAAAAAAGTTTTACGTTGATGGGTATAATGTGATCTTTTCAACTTTTTTACGGGATTTTGAGCTGGAAAAAGCGAGGGACTACCTGATACAATTCTCAAAAGTCTATGTTCCAGATGTGGTAATAATCGTATTTGATGGAAAGGAAGGCATCCCATCTGCTATCTCACCATCAAACTTTGTAAAGTTTACTCGTGGTGAAAGTGCAGATGACTATATTAAAAGGATGGTAGAACGAGAAAAAGATAGATCAAGAGTCTTCGTCGTCACAAATGATAAAAGTATCATCGGTTATGTTCGATATCTTGGGGCTCATGTCATGAGTCCCGATGTTTTCATGGGGGGACCCAAACATCCTAAAAAAGCCTCTAATGATAAAGATAATCTCCCGGAGGTTGAAAAGAAAAAAATCAACGAAGAGCTTTTGAAACTCTGGGAGAAAAACCCCAAACGGAGGTAAAATTATGCTTAAATTAAGTGCAGTTAAAGGAGGAATTCAGGAGTTTAGTTCCGATTTAATCGTTGTCAACCTTTTTGAAGGAGTCAAAAAACCTGCAGGTGCGACAGGAGCGGTTGACCAGGCATTAGGTGGAATGATAACACGAGTTCTCGATACTGGAGACTTTAGGGGGAAGAGGAACTCTACCCTTTTACTCTACACCGTGGGGCGCATCCCCGCACCTCGTGTATTAATTGTTGGACTTGGCAAAAAAGAGGAATTTGACCTGCAGGCAATAAGAGAGGTCTCTGCAACTGCTGCAAAGAAAGCACGGGAACTTGGGGTCAGGAATTTTGCTACGATAGTGCACGGAAGTGGAGCCGGTGGAATGGACTACAGGGATGCTGCACTTGCTACAGCCGTGGGGCTCATTCTTGGACTTTACAAATACAAAGCCGAAAAAAGTGGGGAAAATTATGAAAAGGAACCGGAAGAAGCCTTTATAGTGGAGTTCAATGACAGCAACCTGTCATTATTGACAAATTCTGTAGAAAGGGCGAAAGCAATTGCACAAGGTGTGTATTTGACAAGGGACCTTGTAAACATGCCGGCCAACATCTCCTCACCACCATTTCTTGCCGAAACCGCTGAAAAACTGGCAAAAGATTACAAGAATGTGAAGGTTACAGTTTTTGAAAGAAAAGATATGGAAAAATTAGGAATGGGGGCTTTCCTCGCAGTGGCTCAGGGTTCCTCAGTTCCTCCAAAATTTATTGTCTTAGAGTACAATGGAAGCAAAGAAGGGAATCCAGTGGTGATTGCCGGGAAAGGGTTAACCTTTGATTCTGGAGGGATTTCACTTAAACCTGCACAGGACATGTGGAAGATGAAATTCGACATGGCCGGAGCGGCTGTCGTACTCGGGACCATAAAAGCCGCAGCAGAGATAAAATTACCACTAAAAATTGTTGGACTGATAGGAGCCACCTACAATATGCCAGATGGAAACGCTTACAGACCCAGTGATGTGGTTAAAGCAATGAATGGGAAAACCATCGAGATAATTAGCACAGACGCAGAAGGAAGACTTGTCCTCGCAGATCTCCTCTCCTACGCTACCATGAAGCTTAACCCTGAATTAATCGTAGACTTCGCAACCCTAACTGGCGCATGCATAGTAGCACTCGGAATGAAAATCGCAGGACTTTTCACCAATGATGAAAAATTAGAGGATCAAATTGTTTCAGCCTCTCGCTACACTGGAGAACCAGTGTGGAAACTTCCACTGTACGATGATTATAAAAAGCTTTTGAAATCTGATTTTGCAGATATCAAAAATAGTGGTGGCAAATGGGCAGGAGCAATAACAGCAGCACTTTTCCTGAAAGAATTTGTAGGAGATAACAGATGGGCTCATATCGATATAGCTGGTCCTACCTGGGAAGATAAAGATGACAACCCATTGATACCAAAGGGGGCAACAGGCTTCGGTGTAAGACTTATGCTCAAATTTTTGGATGAATTGACAGGGTAATGTAGAAAAAATTGCCTTTTGATACTATATGTAGTATAATCCCTATGGAGATGAAATGTGGGGGGAAAGGATTTAAAAAGAATTGAAAAGCTTTTAAGGCTGCCACCTGAATATGACTTTAATGACCTTGAAAAAGTTCTTAATTTCTTTGGATTTTACAAGGAAAATTCTAAAGGGAGTCATAATATCTTTGTACTTAAACAAAAGCAACAGGATATGATTTACGAAGCGGAACAAATAACCATTCCAACCGTTAAAGGGAGGAAGGTAAGAAAACCATATCTAAAATTGATCATAAAGATTTTACACCTGGAGGAATGGTATGAAAAAAACAAAAAATGATTTGAAAGAAAAGG
>Ga0256833_1003429_pt1 | contig 10830 bp, 12 predicted proteins | sample 356284metaG_FD_190535 | JGI IMG/M metagenome (GOLD analysis project Ga0256833, IMG submission 190535) | Hydrothermal vent microbial communities from Mid Atlantic Ridge, Atlantic Ocean - 356-284 | ecosystem: Environmental > Aquatic > Marine > Hydrothermal vents | place: Atlantic Ocean: Mid...
AAAAACAGGGATCGACATGCCTGGAGAGGTACCCAGTTTCGCCCCCGACAGTACCTGGTATATCTCAAGATATGGGGAAAACGGATTTGGACCGGGAAATGTCCTGAACCTGTCAATCGGACAGGGTGAGATCCTGGTAACTCCACTTAAAATTGCAGTTCTAACCGGAATTATAGCAAACGAGGGATTCCTGCCAGCTCCACACATCCTTCTAAAGTGCGATGGGAAATGCAATCCCAGAATCGACACATTGAAGTGGAATATGAAAAGGGAGTTTTTTGAAACTGTTAAAAAGGGGATGTGGCTCGTTGTTAACGAACCTGGAGGAACGGCCTTTGCCTCCAGATCAGAAAGGGTAATTTATGCTGGAAAAACGGGAACATCCCAGAATCCCCACGGAAAGGATCACGCACTTTTCACTGCCTTCGCTCCTTACAGTAATCCTGAAATCGTTGTAACGGTGGTGGTTGAGCACGGAGAACACGGTAGCAGCGTCGCCCCCATCGCCAGAAAGATCATAGAAAGATACTTCTCCCGAAACTAAACAAAATCCCCCCTTTGGAAAGGGTGGATTTTGAGATACCAAAGTCCCCCTCCTTTAGAAGGGGGACTAAGGGGGATGTCAACCGCTTAATTTTCAATCCCCCTGTATCCCCCTTCTCCAAGGGGGATTTGGAGAAGAAATCCCCCTTCACCAGGGGGACTTTGAGAATCCCCCTTTGACAAACGGGGACTTTAGAGACGATGGTCACCCTTTTTGACGGAGTGGTTTTTCTATGGAATCTGATTGTCAGTTAAATTTACTTAGATAGCAACCTCTTAAGATCTTCAGGTCGGTTGATGTTTATAAAATACTCTGAAGGGTCTCCAAACTCCCGGAGTTCTTCGTTTAGAATTCTGATCTTCAGATCCTTCTGGAGTAACCTTTTTATCGAAAGGTGTCCATCGTTTATCAGCTCTTCAACTGTAGGCGTTATCCTGACACTGTAGTAAGCCACAAGAGGCTGCCAGATACCCTGGTACTCAGGAACCACTATGTCGTAATTGTGAGAAAGTCCTGTAATGTATTTGAGGAGTTCAACCGGAACAAGAGGCATATCGCATGGCAGAATTATTGTTCCTTCGTGGCCTTTTAGATTTTTTAAAAGGCCGTAAAGAGCGAAGAGGGGTCCCCTGTACGGTTCCTGATCTGGTATGAATTTACCCAGTCCGTAGTTTTTCCCGACGAGGTAAATTTCGGATACCACTTCCGTGAGTTTAAGATAGGCAATTTCAACGAGAGACCTGCCATTCAGGGTTTCAATGCACTTATCCCTGCCGAATCTTCTTGAGCGACCACCTGTGAAAACGGCTCCTGCTATCATTTGAAGGCTTCAATATAAGTTTTCCAGACGAGTTCGGGGTTGTCGCTCCTTATCTTCGACATGTTCGGAGTTCCCTTGAAGCTCCAGCTCGCAAAATTTTTAACACCCATGTCCATGGCCTTTTTAACTGCGTAGCTTATTCGCCACTCTTCACCGCTTCTAACATCAAATGCCTGGATCCATATCTGGGGCTCTTTGCCGTACTCCTTTCCAAGACGGACAACTCTTTCGGTGTAATAATTGAAATACTTTTTAAACTCGTCGTCTTCCATACCCCTCCAGTAAGGATCAGTCCCGATAATATCGAGTTCCCTGATTTCATAAAATTTTCTCCAGTACGATTCGTCTCCCCGGGGCAGGAGGCACAGGGCATTTTTCAGTCCCTTGCTGTGAGCCAGCTTTACCAGCCTGTCCATGAGTTCTACGAGACTATCCTCAAAAAATTCCCGCCTGACATCCTCCCTGGCACTAAAGATACTTCCCCCAATGGTATCGTCAAACTTCAGGATGCAGTAGTCACAGTAGCATCCATCTCTGTGGAAGTGTGGTTCATCCCAGAAGATGTAGTCGGCCCCTGTTTCAGCTGCCATTTCAACCCATTTTTTCATGTATTCCATAAATTCAGGTGAGTTCGGGCACATGGCGGGCAGAAGTTTTTCGTCTGCACTCATCTGTCTGCCCATCACATGTGTCATTACGAGTCTGGAATAGGGTTCACCTCCGAAGATTTTACCCACACCCCAGGGATCAAGGTAAACTTTCATCCCGAGGTCGTGAGTCATCTTCACCAGCTTTTTAATGGTATCGAAGTAGAACTCGGCGTCGTGCTCGGAAAATGTGTGCACGACAAAGGTGAGCCCATCCTTTTTCATCCTCTCGAGGTCCCTTACCACATGTTCGGGATCCCTTGAATCAAAGTAAGATGTTCCAATATCCATGCTCTGGCTCCCGTATAAAGGCCCGGCAGTCACCCTGTAAGGCTCAGGAAGTATTCGTAAATAAATAGTGCATCAGGAGAAAGTTCTGGATGAAATGTCAGTGCCAGTTTGTTCCCCTGCTGGACCATTACAGGTGAGGACTGGTATTCGATAAGCACTTTAACGGCATCTCCGTGTCTGGTAATTTTGGGTGCCCTTATAAAAACCCCTGTGAACTCCTTTCCTTGAAACTTTAATTTTGTTTCAAAACTTTCGATCTGGCGTCCGAAGGCATTGCGCTTAACGGAAATGTCCATGAGGTGAAATGATATATCCTCGGCTTCGTCGAATTCGTTAAGAACATATTCTGCCATCAGAATTGCCCCTGCGCAGGTTCCCATAATCGGCTTTTCAAACTTCTGGATACCTTCGAGCAGGCCCCATTTCTTTACCAGTCGGGAGATCGTCGTGCTTTCGCCGCCCGGTATGATGAGTGCATCTATGCCAGATAGGTCTTCGGGGTATTTGACGAAAATGCTGTCAATTCCAAGTTCACTCAAAGCCTTCTTGTGTTCCTCAAAATCGCCCTGTATGGAGAGAATACCGACCACCATTTTACCATCCTCTTGTCTGGAGGAGTTCTTCCTCGGAGAGTTTTGTTACATCAACGCCTTTCATGGCCTTGCCCAGGCCACGGCTGATTCTTGCAAGGACCCTGGGGTTGTCGTAATACGCAACGGCTTCCACGATCGCCTTTGCCATTCTTTCGGGATCCGATGACTTGAAGATGCCACTTCCGACGAATACGGATTCGGCGCCGAGCTGCATCATCAGGGCCGCATCTGCAGGAGTCGCTATGCCACCGGCAGCGAAGTTCGGCACTGGAAGCTTTCCGTGCTCTGCAACCCACCTGACGAGCTCGTAAGGGGCACCGAGTTTCTTTGCCTCTGTCATCAGCTCTTCCTCTGGCAGTACAGTCAGTCTCCTGATCTGTCCCATTATTTTTCTCATGTGTCTTACAGCTTCCACAACATTGCCCGTCCCCGCTTCTCCTTTTGTCCTGATCATTGCCGCTCCTTCACCGATCCTTCTGAGGGCCTCACCTAAGTCCCGTGCGCCACATACGAAAGGAACTTTGAAGGCATGTTTGTCAATGTGGTGCTCCTCATCTGCCGGTGTGAGCACCTCGGATTCGTCGATAAAGTCAACTCCCAGTTCCTCGAGTATCTGAGCCTCGGCGAAGTGGCCGATTCTCACCTTTGCCATCACGGGAATGGTAACAGCATCCATGATGGCTTCAATTATTGAAGGATCCGCCATTCTGGCCACTCCCCCTTCCTTTCTGATGTCAGCAGGGACCCTTTCAAGCGCCATAACGGCTACAGCTCCAGCATCCTCGGCTATCTTCGCCTGCTCCGGGGTCGTCACATCCATGATGACCCCGCCCTTCAGCATCTCAGCCAGTCCCACTTTCAGCCTCTGTGTACCCTTTAAAATGTCCATTATCTATCACCTCCGGGAATTTCTAAATTTGATTATACCACGCCATGACCAACTGTTCAAGACCAGGTTAACCTCCAAATAGGACTGTCCAGGTGAAATCAACCAGCGTATGAAGAAAGGCTGCCGATGCAACGCTTCCTGTCTTCAGATAAACATGTCCGTAGCCAAGACCTGCAACTGTGGCAAATACCACATAAAGAACTCCACCGTGTGGTCCATTAAAATGGGAAAGGCCAAATATCAAAGACGATATTAAAAGGATGATGGAATTGTTCAGATACCCTTTCAAAACCCTGAAAAGAAAGGCCCTGAAGAGTAACTCTTCCGGATATCCAACAGCAAAAAAGATACCGGGTAAGGAAATCGCCCTTTCAATAACAGGATTGAACTTTATAAAACCCGTAATGAGACCAGCAGGAACAAGAAGCAAGGCGAGGATCACATAAACCTTCAGCACTTCCCGGTAACGGGATTTGATTGAAAAGTCAATATCCCTGTACCTTGCAAGATAGTGGGCAAGAAGTGATACAGCTGTGAAATATCCTGCAAACTCTCCCTTAGATACATTTGCAGGAATCAGGTTAAACTCCACAGGAAGCCAGAAGGCAAGAAAGTTTAGTCTCCACAGTCCCAGGAGATCCAGACCGGTGATAATCCCACAGTAAATTGTGAGCTTTATAAATGTATCAAAAGAGGGCAACAGGAGAGGAAGCACGAAAAGAAAGCCGTAGCAGGGTCTGTACCTTTTAAAGATAAACTCCCTGTACTTTCCCCAAAACAGCAGGAGGTAAGGTGCTATCTGCAGCAATTTATTCCCACCTTCAGGGCATGGGTGATGCTTTCAGGAACAAATATCAATGCAACCATGGCAAAGATATAGTGGAGAATGGCGGGAAGGAGAATCGTCCTGTGTTTTTTGTAATAACTGGTAAAAAAGAGGATCATGAAGAAGGTACCTGAAACGAGAAATTTGTTGGGGAGGTGAAACAGGCTAAAGATCACAGCGACGGAGATGTTTAGTGTGAACCCTTTAAGGATCTTCTCAAGATTCTCGTAGATGAAGCAAAAAATCGCAAATTCCTGAAACAGGCTCCACGGAATGTAGAGGAACAGGAGGTAGGGATTTCGGAGAGAGTTGGAGGTTCCTGTTACGACGCCTGACAGCACCATGCCTGTGAGGATCAAAGAGGAGATTGCGACCAGAGTTTTTGAAAATTTCCATGTGAAGCACCGCTTTTTAAACTTTGACCCCGCAAGAGATATGATTGCAAAAATAAGAAAAAGAGTGGGGAAGACTCCCCACTCTATCATGATGACGGAGATTGAAAATACTAAAGGTCTAAGGATGTGAGGAAAGGGCATTACATTTTAAAGTCATCCTTTGTAAGACCCGTATTGATTTTCAGATCTTTGTAGATAGCTCTGTGGACGAGTTTGTCTCCTTCGTACTCTTCCCTCACATAGGGCAGGTAGTTATCTGTCCTTATGTAAAGTCTTGCCCTATCGGCTCCGTTCCAGAGGGAAGGGTCGAGACCTTTTGCCTCGAGGACGATGCATTCGATTCCATCGACTCTGCCGCCGAACTCCACGACTTTTACCCTGTCTCTCACCCTGATCCAGGCGTTGAGGATGGTTCCAAAGTCAGTTCTGTCAACTCTGTGTCCCCTCAGGGAGAGGACCTTTTTATCAGTCGGGTCGAGTGTAAGTTTTATCTTTGACAGGATGCCACCTTTGTGAGCTCTGATTTTACCTGTTTCGGGGTTGTAAACTATTTCTGCTCCCTTGCTACTACCTTTAATGACCTTCATGTAGATCCAGTGTGGTTTCATGAACCTGTACAGGTAAACCCGATCCTCCTTTTTGTTACCCTTCGTCATGTGGCTGTAGAGGGTGCACTGATAGTCCCTGAGCGCCTGGAATGCGGACAGGGATTTTGTGAGTACAGAGTCCGCACTGACCGGCGAAACGGCAAACTGAACCAAAAGGAGCATAGATGTAAGCATAATAGACCTCCTTAAAAGTTATTTTAAATCAAATTGGCCGGTCAGTCCTCTTCTTTTTCCTCCCGGGATTCTTCCACCTTCAGTTCTTCTATACGCTCGAGCTCTGCTTTGAGTATCTCACCGAGATTGATCTTTGCAGGTTCAGGTCTATATCTTGCGACCTCTTCTTTCTCCTTTGCCCTGTAGTATTCCCTTTCTGATAGGAGGATCCTCTTCCTTTTGGCTTCAATTTTCATAACCTGAAGGTTTAATTCATCGCCCACCTGGTAGTTTTTCCCCGGATCACCCTTTTTCTGAAGATGGGACAGCGGTACAAAGCCGTCTAATCCTTTGTCCACTTCAACGATCACGCCCTTATCAGTTATCTGCTTGATAGGTGCCTTTAGATGAGTTCCAGGAGGAATTTTTTGTTCGATCTCATCCCAGGGGTTGGGAGAGAGGTGCTTGAGGCCGAGATCGAGGAGTCTCTTTTTCTTGTCGATTTTTAATACTTTGAGTCTCAGTTTCTGGCCCTTTCTCAGGGCCTCTTCGGGCCTTGCAAACTTCTGGGTCCAGGAGATGTCAGCGACATGTAAAAATCCTTCGATACCGTCCTCGAGCTCGATGTAAGCTCCATAGTTTTCAAAGTCTTTAACGACACCTTTTACGACGCTGCCCACGGGGTATTTTTCTTCTATGAGAGCCCATGGATCTGGTTGTGCCTGTTTCATACCGAGTGAGATCCTCTGCTTTTCGACATCTACATTGAGAACCACCACATCAACCCTTGCTCCCTCTTTCACGATCTCGGATGGGTGTCTCGGGGGTTTCCCCCACTTCATCTCAGAGATGTGAACAAATCCTTCGATCCCTGGCTCAAGTTCCACAAAGATACCGTAGTCTATTATCTTTTTGACCGTACCCCTCACCGTGGAGCCCACGGGATATTTTTCCCTGACCTTCTCCCATGGATGGGGCTGGAGGAGTTTCAGACTGAGAGAGACCTTGAAGTTCTCTGGATCAACCTCGAGGACCTTTACTCTGACCTTATCACCGGGCTTTACGACCTCTGATGGGTGTCCGATCTTTGTCCAGGAGAGTTCAGATATGTAAATCAGACCGTCGATGTCACCAATGTCAACAAATGCTCCAAATTCGGTAACATTTTTAACGACACCCTCAATAACATCACCGGGGTGGATCTCCATGAGCTTCTGCCGGAGCTTCTCCTGCTCTTCGAGCTTCACTTCCCGTCTGGATACGACGATATTTTTACGGGCCTTATTGATCTTGATGACCTTTACGGGGATGGTTTTACCAACAAAGGAGGGGATGTTTCTCACCCTGGTTATGTCAAGCTGGGAGCCGGGGAGGAAGGCGTTGACGCCGAACACCTCGACCATCAGGCCGCCTTTGACGGTTTTGAGGACTTTTGCTTCCACGGTCATGTTGGACTGATAGGCCTCCTTGATCTTGTCCCAGGCCAGGAGGAAATCTGCCTTGTGCTTGGAAACTATGGTTCTTCCGTCCCTGCCATCGAGGGCGTCGATGTACACATTGACCTCTTTACCGGGAACGAGTTCCTCTTCTTTGAACTCGGACCTCGGTGCCACTCCTTCAGATTTTGCCCCTATGTCTATGTAAACTTCGTCTTTCAGTACCTTTACGATGGTTCCCTTTACTATGTCACCCTCTTTTGGAGGGTTGATTCTACTCTCCAACAACTCAACGAATCCTGCGTCATCACCTCCTTTCTGGTTTTTTACCTCTTCCACCACATTATTTGCCCTTTCCTTATCCTTCATACTATCCTTAAACCTCCTTTGTGAAAGATTTTATTTTCTCGGCCACCTGATTGACTATCCAGGGTGGTGTAGATGCCCCTGCCGTAATACCCACCCTTTCCACACCCTCAAACCATTCCTTCTTCAGCTCTTCCGGTGATTCCACATGGTAACTTCTGGTTCCCTGCATTTTGCTCACTTCAAATAGCCTTCTGGTATTGGAGCTGTTTTTCCCGCCCACAATTATCATTACATCGGACCTCTTTGCAAGTTCGGCAGTGATCTCCTGCCTTCTCTCTGTCACATAACAACGGGTGTTTACTGCCCGGACCTCTTTGGCGGTTCTTAGAATCTCCCGTACCGTGTCTCCAAAAACATCGAACCTGGATGTCGTTTGAACCACGACGCCAATTTTCTTTCCTTCAAAATTGTAATTTTTAACTTCGTCCGGGCTGTTGATAACCACCGCACTGTTGTCAACATGACCCATTATTCCTTTAACTTCAGGATGATCCTTTTTCCCCACGATGACTACGAGGTATCCCTCTTCGTAAAGTTTCCGCGCTGATAGTTGTGCATTATAGACAATAGGGCATGTAGCGTCAATTACCTTAAAACCCTTGCTTTTTGCCTCCTCTATAACCTCAGGTGGAACTCCGTGTGTGCGGATAAAAATCGTCTTTTTGTCAGATTCGTCAAGGGAGTTTACAGCCTTTACCCCCTTTTTTTCAAGATCCTTAACCACCACTGGATTGTGAATAATGGGTCCGAGGGTATTGAAGGTCTCTCCCCTCTCGAGCGCCCTGTTTATCATGTTCAAAGCCCGCTGAACCCCGTAGCAGAATCCAGCATCTTCTGCAATTTCTATAATCATGCTTCCTGTAACATCCTCCTTATGGATTTTTCTATCTCTCTGGTCATCAATTTCATCCCGTCCTTCCCCTTGAACCGTGATGGGTGAAGGGGACTACCAAATTTAACCTTTAACTCCTCTTTTCTCAATATCCATGTCCAGAAAGGTTTTCTCGGCCCCTTTATGTATGTTGGCACAACAGGGGCATCTGTTTTCAGAGAGAGTAGTGCCACGCCCTCCTTGAACGGCAAAAGGTCCTTTTCTGTTCTGTTCCTCGTTCCTTCCGGGAAAATTACGACAGCCTTTTCTTCCCTTAAAAGTTTTAATGACTTTTTCAATGCATCCTTGCCACCTGATAGTCTTTTAATGGGAATGGCGTTGTAAAACCTTATGAGCCAGGCAAACAGAGGGTTGGGAATAAACAGGTCCTCCTTTGCAAGAAAGTAAAGTTCTCGGGGAGAAGCGATACCAACGAGGGGAGGGTCCCAGGAAGAGATATGGTTGGGAGCTATTATCACCCTCTTTTTGCGCCTGACATTTTTCTGACCTTCCACTCTCATACCGAAAAGAAGTTTAAAAAGGTGGTATAAGATAATCCAGGCAAATCCCCATTTCATGGATCGTCACCAAACCTTCTCTTCAGCTCATCCATGATTTTCTGCACCTGCTGGTCGATAGTCAGTTCTGTGGTATCCAGGACATAGGCATCGTCTGCGGGTTTAAGAGGTGCAAACGACCTGCTTGAGTCTATTCTGTCCCTCATCTGAAGTTCTTCTCTAACTTTTTGTGGTGAAACCTCTATTCCTTTTTCTTTCATCTCTTTGACCCGTCTTTTCACTCTCTCTTCAAGAGAGGCCTTCATAAATACTTTAAAGTCAGCGTCAGGGAGTACGAAGGTTCCTATGTCCCTCCCTTCCACTACGACTCCACCTTTTTCGGCGAGTTTGCGCTGAAGTTTCACGAGGACTTTTCTTACTCCGGGGTATCTGGCGACTATGGAAACTTTTTCGGAGACTTCAGGGCTCCTGATGGCCTCTGAGACATCCTCACCATCCATGTATGTCTTGAGCACACCGTCAACGCATTTCTGCCAGATTTCCGTTTCTTTCGCCACTTCCACGACTTTCTCTTCATCGCCGGGGTCAATTCCAAGTCTTAAAACCTTCAGTGTAATAGCCCTGTACATGGCACCTGTATCTACAGGAGTGAGACCCAGTTTTTGGGCCAGGATTTTCGCAGTTGTAGATTTACCCGATGCAGCAGGGCCGTCAATGGCAATGGTGAGATTCTTCATAGGTGGGTTACATTATATCCGTGGATACCTTTGAATTCAAGTCAAAAATTCACTGTGGGAGGTGTACTCCCACAGTGTGTCCCTAATCGTAAACGGGTGTCAACCAGTGAAGGTATTTCTCGATCTTCCCATCGACGAGGTCGAAGAACATTTTCTGTACTTCTCTCGCCACAGGGAATTCTCCGTTACCGACATTTATCTTATCGACAGATCTTATGGGTGTGATTTCAGCAGCTGTCCCTGTAAAGAATACTTCGTCGGCTATGTACAGAAACTCTCTTGGAATGGGCTGCTCCTTTACTTCGTAACCGAGGTCTTTGAGGAGGGTGATCACGGTGTCCCTTGTTATACCGGGAAGGATGGATGATGCCAGTGGTGGTGTGTAAACGACCTTTTTGTAAACTATGAAAAGATTCTCACCCGATCCTTCAGAGATGGTGCCATCGGGATTGAGGAGGATTCCCTCAACATATCCGTTTAAAACGGCCTCCATTTTTACAAGCTGGGAATTGGCATAGTTTGCCGTTGCCTTTGCCATGGCTGGCAAGGTGTTGGGACCAAATTTGTTCCAGGAAGAGACCATCACATCAACTCCTTTAAGGAGCGCTTCGGGACCGAGGTACTTACCCCATTCCCATGTGGCGATGGCGATTTCCACCGGACACTCGAATGGGTTGACTCCAAGATTATAAAATCCACGATAGACTATGGGCCTTATATAGCAGGCCTCATGTTCGTTGGCCCTGATGGTTTCGATGATGGCCTTCTTTACTTCCTCCTGCGAGAAGGGGATCTCCATGCGGTAGATTTTTGCAGAATTGAAAAGTCTTTCCACATGTTCGTCCAGTCTGAAGACAGCGGTGCCAAGCTTTTCGGTTTTGTACGCCCTTATCCCCTCAAAAACCCCTGATGCGTAGTGAAATGCATGGGTTAAAACATGTACCTTTGCATCCTTCCAGGGGACGAGTTCCCCATTCATCCAGATATACTTGGCCTCCTTTAATTTTGCCATAATTCCTCCTTTTTGTGTGGGATTTTCGATTGAAGGAAGGTCAAAAAACACACCATCAGGTTAATTATACAAGTCCCTTTTTGGTGTTGTCAAAGTCTTCACTTTTTAAGTGAGAGGCATC
>Ga0256833_1003430_pt1 | contig 10829 bp, 11 predicted proteins | sample 356284metaG_FD_190535 | JGI IMG/M metagenome (GOLD analysis project Ga0256833, IMG submission 190535) | Hydrothermal vent microbial communities from Mid Atlantic Ridge, Atlantic Ocean - 356-284 | ecosystem: Environmental > Aquatic > Marine > Hydrothermal vents | place: Atlantic Ocean: Mid...
ATGAGAAAAATACTAACTAATTTTACTGCCCGGTTCAATTTCTCCCTCAACTGTTAGAAGTTTTAACTTTCCATTTCTCGAGGCGGCTAACAGCATTCCCTGCGATTCAATACCCATGAGTTTTGCTGGCTTGAGGTTTGCAACCACAATTATTAACTTCCCTGGCAACTCCTCGGGAGAGTAGTGTTTTGCAATTCCCGCGACTATTGTTCTTCTGCCAAGTTCCCCCACATCAATTTCAAGTTTGATGAGTTTGTTTGATTTTGGTACTTTCTCTGCCTTTATTATTTTTGCCACCCTGAGATCAACCTTTGCAAACTGGGTAATATCAATTATATTTTCCATGCTTTCTTCCTTTTTCTCTTCCTCTCTTTCTGGGGCTGGCATGATCTTCTCAAGATCTGCCAGCGCCTTTTTCTCATCTATCCTTTCAAAAAGATTGGCAGGTTTATTGAGTTTCCTGCCAGCTTCAATTCTGCCAAAGGAGACTTCCTCATAGGTATGGTTTTCTATTTTATCAGTGTAGCCTATCTGCTCCCAGATTCTCTGGGATGTTTCTGGCATAAAGGGATAGATACCCAGAGCAACTATTCTTATCGTTTCAATAAGGTCAAAAATCACTCTTGAAAGTTTTTCAATTTTATTTTCCTTCTTAAGATTCCATGGTGCAGATCTGTCGATGTAAACATTGGCGAGACTGATTATATCCCAGAGACTCACCAGTGCCTTGTGGTAGGCAACATTTTCAATATTTTTCTGAAATTCATTAAATTTTTCCAGTACATTTTCCCTGTATTCTTTCTCTTCTGGATCTGGGCTGCCAGAATAATCAGGTACAATTCCACTGAAATACTTAAATGCCATACTTAGAGATCTTTTTATCAGGTTTCCAAGGTCATTTACGAGATCAGAATTAAACCTGTGGATAAACGCCCTGTGTGAAAAATCTCCATCGAGACCAAAGGGAACCTCTCTGAGTATAAAGTATCTGAAGGGGTCCACACCATATTTTTCAATGAGGAAGTTGGGATCTACGACATTTCTCAAAGACTTGCTCATTTTTTTGCCTTCCACAGTCCACCACCCATGAGCAAATACTTTTCTGGGAGGTTCAAAGCCAGCTGCCATAAGAAATGCAGGCCAGTAAATAGCATGAAATCTCAATATGTCCTTTCCTATGAGATGAAGATCAGCAGGCCAGAATGTCCTGAATTTTTCTTCATCTGAAAGATAGCCGGCTCCAGTTATATAGTTAAAGAGGGCATCAAACCATACATAAATAACGTGTTTTGGATTTGTTGGTACTGGTATTCCCCATGAGAAGGTTGTTCTCGAGATGCTTATATCTTTTAGCCCTTGTTTGACAAAACTTACAACTTCGTTCATCCTGTTTGGCGGTTGAACAAAGTCTGGGTGTTTCTCGTAGAATTCAAGCAACTTATCCTGATATGCAGAAAGCCTGAAAAAGTAGCTTTCTTCTTTTAGTTTCTGGACCTCTCTTCCACAGTCTGGGCATTTGCCATCAACTAATTGTGATTCAGGCCAGAATGTTTCACAGTGAATGCAATACCATCCTTCATATTCTCCAAGATAAATGTCACCCTTTTCTTCCAGTTTTTTCCAGATTTCCTGAACAACTTTTTCATGCCTTTCCTGAGTTGTTCTGATAAAATCGTCGTTAGAAATATTCAATTTTTTCCAGAGATCTATAAATCTCACCACCACCTTGTCGGCCAGTTGCTGAGGAGTCAGTCCCTTTTCTTTTGCAGCTTTTTCAACTTTCTGACCATGCTCATCTGTTCCTGTTAAAAAGAAAACCCTGTAACCTTTTGTCCTGTAGTATCTTGCTATGACATCTGCGGCCACCGTTGTGTATGCATGGCCAAGATGTGGTACATCATTTACATAGTAGATGGGAGTGGTAACATAAAATTTTTTATTCTCCATTCTCCTCCTCCAGATTTTCACTGTTTTTTTCCTGATAATTTTCTTCCCTGAAAAGTCTTTCATATTCCAGTTCTGATGCGTTGACTTTTAAAATCTGATCACCGGATTTCACATATACAAGTCTTTTCAAAACGTTAACATCAGTGACTTCAACATTTTCTCCCATATATTTTACAATCTGTCCCTCAACCGGCAGATCTTTTCTTGCTTCAATATACATCTCATATTCAAATGCGAGACAGCACATTAATCTTCCGCATACTCCTGACACTTTTGCTGGATTAAGTGGAAGATTCTGAACCTTTGCCATTTTAACTGAAATGGGCTTGAACTCCCTGAGAAATGTTGTGCAGCAGAGTTCCCTTCCACATGGGCCAATTCCACCAAGCAGTTTTGCTTCGTCTCTAACCCCAATTTGCCTAAGTTCAATTCTCGTCCTGTACTTGGGAGCCAGGTCTTTTTTCACCAGTTCTCTGAAATCAACTCTCCCATCCGCAGTAAAGTAAAAGATGATTTTGCTACCGTCGAAGAACCATTTAACCTTTCTTAATTTCATGTCAAGTTTTCTGGCGTCAGATCTCTCCTGACAGTATCTCAATGCTTCCGCTTCTTTTTTAGCAAGTCCTTTTAACCACTTCCTTTCTTCCTCATTTAATCTTCTCCCTTTTTTGATATTTTCTGGTAGTTTTTCCACTTTTACAGGAGTCCAGAGCACCTTCGCAACGGTTTTCTTGTCTTCATAGGGCACAAGAATATACTCACCCTTTTTAATGTCTGGTTCTTCTACCTCAAATTCATCAATAATTTCGTAATCTCTGAGGAAAGCTCTGACTACATACGGCATTTTTCTCTCCAGATCTTCGCGTTTAATTCATCCAGAAGCATCCGTATATCTGGATTGAAGGAAATTTCTCTTTCATAGTTGCTAATAATTTCATAGAGATCGATTATCATTTCTTCGGTCCATTGTTGAATTATTTTCCCATATTTTTTCAGTGATGTCCATTTTTGAGGTTCCACCCCCTTTTTCATTCTCAGAACTTCCGCGAGAAAGGTGTAAAAGAGTCTGAGAATTTTCTCAATTTCCTGAATATCTTTTTTACCTTGAATTAAGGTTGTTAATCTGTAGGGGTCTGTGAAGAAAAATTCTTCGATGGTGGTGAGTAATTCTCTCAATTCTTCGTCGCTTACTGTATTGATTATACCGATCTGACCGGGAAAGAGGATTGAAGAGAGATTATCAATTTTTTCATCCATCACAGGGAAAAATTTTATTTCAATACTCCTTGATCTGATGGTTTTTAAGATTTTTTCCGGAGCAGAAGTTATGAGAAAGAAGAGCATGTATTCAGGGGGCTCCTCAAATGTTTTTAAAAGTGCATTTGCACTGTGTGGATTGAACCTGTGTGCGTCATCTATTATCACCACTTTTTTTATCCCCTCGAGGGGTGGATGTAGAGTGAACTCCTTTATCTCCCTTGCTTTTTCCACTGGAATACTTTTTTCCGTTGATGTTACTTCCATAAAATCTGGATGTATTTCAAGGGGCTTTTTGTCTCCCAGGAGGGCTTCTGCTATTTTGGTTGCAAATATTTTTTTGCCTATACCATCTGGTCCTGTAAAAAGATATGTGGTGTGGAATCTGTTTTCCTCAACTATCCTGAGGAATATTTCCTTTTGAAACTGATGACCCTTTATTTCCTCGAACTTTTTTCTCAGAATCTTTTCAAGATTTCTTTCCATATTAATTCCTGAATTTCTTCAATCTCTTTTTCTCCATCTATGACAATAAAATTTTTTTCATGTTTCGCTATTTCAAGGTAAGCATTTCTGACATTGTTAAGAAACTTAATTCCCTCCATCTCCATTCGGTCAGGTTTTCCTTTTCTTCTCATGGCCGTTGAAGGAGATATGTCAATGAGAAAAACAATATCAGGTTCGATTCCATCTGTTGCTATTGAGTTTAGAGTTTCAATAAGATTTTTGTCCACCCCCTTTCCTCCATGCTGGTAAGCCATTGTGGAATAGAAGAATCTGTCTGATATAACCCATGTCCCTGATTCAATTGCAGGTTTTATCATCCTTTTCACATGCTGGATTCTGTCTGCTTCAAAGAGAAAGGTCTCTGCAAGTGGATCTATTTCCATGGTAGTATCAAGAATGATTTCTCTGATTTTTTCTCCCACATGGGTTGCTCCCGGTTCATGGGTAAGGATGACAGGTACTCCTTTTCTCTTCAGAGACTCGCAGAGTAATTTTGCCTGCGTGCTTTTCCCGGAACGATCAATACCTTCAAATGCAATAAATTTACCTTTCAATTATTTCCTCCTTTACTCTGGTGAAAACCTGTTCCGGTGTGATCATTTTCAGGCAGAGAAGATCTCCTCTTTTGCATCTTTTCTCGCCATGCATTGAACATGGTCTGCAGGGTAAATCTGTTTCCAAAATTATATCTTTCTTACCGAGAGGATAAAAGCCAAAATCTGGAACGGTTGGACCAAAGATCGCTATGACCGGTATTCCTGCAAGCATGCCAAAGTGCAGATGAGCGGAATCATTGGTTATTAATCCTTTTCCATATGAGAGGAGAAGAATGGTTTTCCTTGGAGGTATTCCGGTGAAGTCATATCCCCCCACCGTCTTGAGAATTTCCTTAGCAAGATGGGAGTCTTCGGTTCCTCCGACTATGCCGACTGTTATCCCTTCATTGCTGAGCAGTTCTGCAAGCTTCCTGTAATATTCAGGAGGCCATCTTTTTGTTTCCCATCTGGCCCCCGGTGCCAAAAAGATGATGTTCTTCCCCGGGTAAATATTTTTTAGCTTCAATTCCTCCCACAATTCTTCAACTTCTTCCTCAAAAAAGGGCATAACAAGATTTCTCTTTGCTTCCTCCCACAATTCTTCCACACTACCGGCAAATTTAATTGCAGTTAAGTATCTGTAGATTGTGTGATGGAGAGGAAAAATCCTCCGTTTAAAAAAGAGCAGGGAGTAACGCTGAATAGATTCTTTATGATAGGTGATAACTTTTGAAGATGTCCTGAGAAAAGAAGTTAATAAAATAGTTCTTGGTTGTAAGTGTAAGTCGCAAATATAACTATACTTTTCACGCATAAGTTCATAAATTAATTTAGGAGGCGAATAATCTTCATAAATCCATATCCTTTCCACTCTGGGATCACCAAGGTAAATGTTTGCAGGAAGCCTCCTTGTCAGCAGATGAATTTTGTAATTCCTTGAATGGAGAATCGCTATTACTGGTGAAAGAAGAGCAACATCACCAAGGGAGCTTAATCTGATCAGCAGGACTTTCTTTTCATCCATAAAAACTTCTCCCAGACCATTTCTGGAATTACAGAAAACTGACAGGAAAGATCACCCCTGGGGCAGTGGCGGGGACCATGGGAGCTGCATGGTCTGCATTTTACACCATTTGCAAATACTGGTACCTGGTGATCTTTCCATCTGAATATATTATGTGGAGTTGGACCGAATATGGTGATAACTTTTTTGTTCATGATTCTCATAACATGGACAGGTCCCGTATCATTCCCGATAATTATTTCAGCGTGGTACATTATGAGGAGCATTTCTTTAAGTGTAACATTAAGAATTTTTATGCAACCTTTTGATTTTTCAGTAAGTTCTTCAAGTAAATTTCTCTCTGATGAGCTTCCTCCAGCATATACCCTGTATCCATTTTCACATATCCATTGTGCAAGAATCGCATAGTATCCTGCAGGCCATCTTTTTGTTGCCCATTCTGAGCCGGGCACGAGAAAAATAAAGGGTGACGTGAATAAGTCTCTGTATTTTTCCTTTACACTCACGATCATTTCTAAAGAGGGAAGGATTTCACGAAAATCCTTTTCCTCCAGTTTTTCTCCAATTGCATTCAGCAATGCGCCTGATCTTTCTTCCACAGCGAGATCCTTCCTGTATGGAACGCACTTATTGAAAAAACTTTTGCAAAAGGGGGTTTTATAAGAGATTTTTTCTTCTGCCTGAATGAATTTTGTAAGCAACTTTGTTGATGGGAAGCGATGGGGTGCAAAGAGAATATCAAAATTTTTTTTCTCCAAAGTCCGTTTTACTTCATAAAATGAAGAAATTTTCTTTTCCCTTTTGTTGAAAATAATTATTTCATCAATCAATGAAGGAAAAATCCATGCCAGTTGTGCAGGAGCGGGGGTGGTAATAAGTGTTGTTTGAGAATCGGGAAAGATTCTTTTAATAGCTTTGAAAAATGGTAGAAGAAAAGCAAGGTCTCCAATATATGATGTTTCAATGACTGCTATCTTTTTCACTTTCTTCAGATGGTAATTTTGTGGCAGCTTCTGGTCTGAGATCCGGTATTCCATCAATTACCGGGTAGTAGATTCTGCAATTTTTGCAGATAAAAATGTTTCTGTGGGGATTATAAATCAGATGGGTTTTACACACGGGGCAGACCAGAATCTTCATTATATCAGATGGAAGCATTTTTATTCCTCTGTGAGTTTTAGATCTTCTTCCAGGTTATCAATTCCATTTATACCAACTTTTACCGTTTTTCCAAATTTGTTAATTATGAACCATGTTGGTAACCGGTTGACTCTGAATTTTTTTAGTAGATTCAATCCACTATCTATACCAAGTTTGAGGTTTCCGCCATATTTTTCCCAAATGGTAAAGCCTGTTTCTCTGTCTTTTTCATTTTTTACAGCAAGAACAGCTATAATGTTAATATCGGGATGTTTTCTGGCAAAATTGTTGAGAATTTTTAACCCATTGAGACAATTTTTATCATTTATTTTCCAGAAGTAGAGAATGAGATACTTCCCTAAGTTTTGGTTGAGGGTGAAACTTTCACCATTGTAAAGAGGAATGGTAAAATCTTTCATCAGCACTCCTTCGAAAGCCATTGCGGGAAGATTGGAGAAACCGTGGAGTGTGCAAACTTTTTTCCCCATATCTATTTTCAAAAGCATTTCAAACACATTTGACCCGTTGTTAAGTTTTGATAAGAATGTGTCAGTGTTGTATATTATAGGAGAGAGATCTCTGGCAACAACAACCACTGATGGTACAGTTTTCACTCCGTAAGAGGAAGCGAGTCGGTATCTGTAGTCAAGAATAATGGGGAGGGTTATGTTCAATCTTCTCAATTTGTTGAGCATTACTTTTGTTAAATCTTTCTTCTGTGGTTTGGTCACTCCATAAATCTTTATGTTTTTCAAAACCTTCTGCACTTTCTGGGCATCTTCAAGTATTTTTAGAGAAGAATCAATTCCTGGAAGAAAAAAGACAAACACGGTTGCATATTTTCCTGTGAGGTCTTCTGTGACAATTTTCTTCTGGTGCCATTTTCCATTAGAGAGTTGGATAACTGTAAAATTATAAGAGTAAAGTGGAAATGCAAGAAAAAATAGTGGCAGGATGAATTTCTTCATAATTTTCTCCTTTCATTTCGCATGTTAAAAGTATATCAATCAAATTTTAAATTGCAATTGTGTTGATACTATGTCTCATTGCTGGTAAAATTTTTATGTATGAAGAAGGACAGAGACGGGATCGAGAGAGTCTGGGTAAGAAGCGGTCTTCACTCCACCAGGGAGTGGGTGGAAATTGGTGTCATAACTCCACCTGAGATGGTTGAGGCAATCTGTGACTTCATGATGGAAAATGGCTCTGTGGGAGTTTTGGTTGAAAGTGAAGATGCAAGATACCCTGATCACAGGTATTTTAACTGGACACTCGTAAAAGCCTTTTTCAAGTATGATAAAGTTAAGGAAGTTGAAAGCAAATTTGATGAGTATTTAAAAAAACTCAAGGAATTGTTCCCATCCAGTGAGCCGCCTGTAGTAAGAAAGGGTCTTGTTGATAATGAATACTGGAATTTCAGATGGAAACGTTATTTTGAACCAGTCGAAATTTATGAAGATTTCGTAATTGCACCTGCCTGGTACGACAAGAAAAATTTTAAAAGAAAAAATAAAACTGTTGTTCTGATTGATCCGGGGATGACATTTGGTACAGGGGTTCACCCCACTACAAAACTTGCCATAAAAGGCATAAGAAATGTATATGAACTGCTTGATAAAAGAAGGGTGATGAGAAAAAAGCTTCTTGATGTTGGTACAGGGTCAGGGGTTCTGGCAATATCTGCATCAAAATTTGGTTTTTATGAGGTGCTTGGCATTGATATTGATCCTGAAGCTGTAAAAGTATCGAGAAAGAATGTAGAGGTGAACAACTGTCAGCATAATACTTTCATTCTCCGTAGGGAAGTATCAGTAATAGATGAAGAGTTTGACTGTGTTGTGGCAAATATTGATACGAAGACTCTGATTTCAATGAAAAGGGAACTTTCCCGTGTCGTTAACAGGGGTGGGTATCTCGTTCTCTCCGGAATAAGATGGAACGAAGCTGCGGATATTAAGAGCGAATTTGTCACCCAGAGATTTGAGTTTTTGCAGGTTGAGTATGAACAGGGGTGGAGCGGGATGATCTTCCACAAAAGATAATGGCAAACTTCTATTTTGCTTCCCGATTGGAAAATGGAACTGCAATAATTCAGGATGATCTTCACCATATTGTAAGAGTAGCCCGCCACAGAGTGGGTGAAGAGATAGGTGTTCTTTTTCCCCCTGGAAGAGGAAGAGGGAAAATTATTTCCGTGGACTCAGCGTCTGTTGTGGTGAAATTATCTTTTTGGGAAGAATTTTCTTTTTCTCCTGTTAAGATTACCGTTGCTGTTCCACTTATAAAGGAAGAACCTTTGAAAGAGGTTGTGAGACACTCTGTGGAATTAGGTGTCTTTAAAATTCTTCTCCTTGAAACAGAAAGGTCAAGAAGGATTAAACATGTAAAAGTGGAAAAACTCAAAAAAATTGTTAAAGAAGCTGCAAAACAATCTGGCAATCCTCTTTTACCAGACATAGAAACGGCGGATTTGACCGGAGTATGTTTAAGGGGAATTTTTATGGATCAGGGTGGAATGGATTTTTCAGAATACACTCCAGTGGAAGGTGAAAACTGCATTGTTGTTGGACCTGAGGGAGGATTGACGGAAATGGAAAAGGAATTGCTTGTTAAAAGAGGCTTTGTGGGAGTGAAATTTGGTGATATGATATTAAAGAGCGAAACTGCAGTGCTGGCAGGAGTAACTCTGGGAAAATATTTATGGAAGAGCCATCATGAAAAAGTGTCCATACTGTGGTTTCAACAATCCTGATTCTGCCCTTGTGTGCCTGAATTGTGGAAGAAGTCTGGCAGGAGTAAAGGAGGATGATTTTGTTATATCCCCGGATGAAGATACAAGTTATATTCTTGGCAAGAGGGAGGAACTGATAAAAATTTCAAAGAGATCAAAATTGCCCTTTTTTGTGGATTTTTTTATGCTGCTTTTAATTTGGCTTTTTGTTTTTGGCATTTTGCTATTTCTCTCTTTTACCACATTACTTGCAATGGTTATTGCAGGTGTTTTTACGACACTCTTTTTTCTATTTGTGGAGTTTGTTCTTCTGTTCTCGGGGGAAGGAACATTTGGAGAAATTCTCGTTAAAAAAGAAGTAGGTGACAGGAAAAAAATAATTCTTTTTCTTATGCTTACTGGTTTTATACCTCTATTTGTTGCCGCCGTTATTCTCTTTTTAAAGTAAGTTTTTTAAACTCTCCCTCAGAATTTTCCATGAAGGACCGTTAAACCCTTCTATCAGGGCCATGGTTAAAAAGACCCCTGCACCTGCCAGGAACTGTGCAAGAATGGCATAAAGAATAAGGATCCAGTACCTGCGCAAACTTTTTTTTCTTTTCTGGTAGTGGAGAAAGAAGAGAGCGTAAAAGAAAACTGCATAGAACCACGATACAAAATTTATAATGGGTACCCCCATGAATTGTAGTTCATTTTTCAAAAGATGATTCCACTGCCAGAACTGAATATGGGGGGAACTTGCAACAGGATCAATGCTCATATCCCAGAAGAGAGCTATTAAAGAGATTGTAAAAGCACCACCAGTAAGAGTTTTAAAGGGGGCAAAATTGATTTTCCTTATTTTTTCAAACATGAAGTAGGATGTGTAAAAAACTGCGCTCCATCCAATCATAGTTACAAGGGGAGCTCTCAGTGGAGGAATATAAATGTGGAAATTTTTCTCGAAGAAGAAGTTTAAAATTATGCCACTGTTTTCAAGGGAAAAACCATACAGAAGTGTAATGATGAAGAATTCGATTACACCTTCTTTTCCGTAGAATTTAAAAGCATGTATGAAAAGAAGAATCCAGAAGATAAAGTTACTTATTTCGTAAATCCATTTTATTTCTGATATTGTGAGGGGAAGGGGAGGAACCAGTTTCTCTATTAATCCCCAGATGATCAGAGCAATCAGGATGTTTATCAGGGGATAATACTTGTCGTTTCTATCTTTACCCTCTTTCATAATATAGAGGACAAAAAATGCAAGGGGGAAGATGAAAAGGGCACTGGAATATTCGTTTTCCGGGATCCTTGTCTTTGCATAGAATTGGAAAAAATAGAATGAAATCACATAAAACCAAACGGGAAAATTTTTCCAGATGTTACCCATTGTTTGCTCCTTTTTGAAGGTTAATTTTAGCATAAACCGGGACAGAATTCAGGGAAACCTGAATTAAAATTCATGAAGGGGAGGAATACCCCCTTTCGGAAAGGTGACGAATTGACGTCCTGTGGGTTTGTTCATTTCCTATCCCCCCTTCCGACCTTCTGTCCCTCCGTTAAGTGTGACTCCGTGGGGTAGTTTCACTTGAATAAACCGCTTTCACAGCCGACCCGATGGGAGGCTCCGCAAGAAGGATGTCTTCCTCTGCGGGCATTCCACGATTGCTCCGCCTTTACCCCATCGTGTCTGTCTCCGTCACAA
>Ga0256833_1003431_pt1 | contig 10828 bp, 10 predicted proteins | sample 356284metaG_FD_190535 | JGI IMG/M metagenome (GOLD analysis project Ga0256833, IMG submission 190535) | Hydrothermal vent microbial communities from Mid Atlantic Ridge, Atlantic Ocean - 356-284 | ecosystem: Environmental > Aquatic > Marine > Hydrothermal vents | place: Atlantic Ocean: Mid...
AGGCGGGCTGGCGGGACATAGTGACCTATTCCACTGATGCGGGCATAAATCCTGCTCATAACGGGACAATTTTAAGGTTATGCGATTCGATGCCGGTGCATTCCCCATTGAACTGCCCTGGAAGGAGGAGTAGCAAAAGGGTTATATCTTCTTGTGAGGGAATATACATGGTCCGAACTTGCTTTTGAGAAGAACCCATTCTTCATAAGCACACTTGCAGGGAACCTCTCCAGAACCTGAATCTCCCGAAATAAACATAGGGTGTACTTCCAGTTTAGGAAGCCAGAGTTCATAGGTATAGTTGGAGGCGGGGGACTTTGACCCATTGGCCTGTAAGCTTTTTCACAGTCTTCTCATAATTCCCTGCTCTTTTCGTCTCTACCTCCTATTGGGCAAATTCCTGTAGCAATATCCCGACTCTTCTGTCTCTGTCCATTCAGATAAACAAAAGGAACATACACTTAAAATCGTGTAGAGGGAGGCAGTAGAAATGCCAGGAGGAGGCAGTAAAGGTTCCCCGAACCAGAAAGCAATCTCCCGCCAGAGAGATGGAAGAGGGATGAGGAAATGGAGGAGTTCGAAAGGAAAAGAAGCAACACATAGAAGCCATAAACACGCCCCTGTGGATGAGAGCGCGGCTTTCGTGTATCTGGATGGCCACAGTATAGAAAAGCATGCTTTATGCTGGTATTGAAGAGGGACAGGGGAGGGCCGGGGATTATGGGGAAACCGTGGAAGAGATTCCCTCGTCCGGGATTTTATTTCAGGTCCCTTATCAATAATGCTCCTCTCTACCAATCCCATGGAGGCTGTCTTCAGGCAGAGAATAATATGGGCTTCTTTGCTTCTGTGGATTATGCCCTGTGCTCTGTTGCTCTGGTCCTGGAGTCCGTCTCTTCCCGCTGGATCAAAACCCTGCCAGCTTTAACGATGCCTCTTATGAACTCCATCTGCTTAATTTCTTACACAGTCTTGAGAATATGTCCCCACAGAAGACATTCCCAATTCCGGGGGATCATCTTTTTTCTCGTAATGCCCATTGCGAGGCCTTCCAGATTTTTCTTCCTGCTGTTCCTGGCAGGCTATATAGTGTCATAAACTTCAAAGTCTTTATATCCCGCTATGTGAAACCTTCCCATTGATCTCCCACTTTCATCGATGTTCCCTCCTGAGCTTCACCATAAGCCTGACTCCTCTGAATATGAGAAACGAAAGGATATTCTTTATACCGCTATCAGGATGCTGAAGCTCCCATAACTCATGTCTAATTTGGGTTCGGATTTCAGAGCCCATATCGAATCCCCACCGCAGATTGGGAGGGATGCGGCCCCGTTCTGGTACTCTTTGGGGAGGAGAGGGGGGCCGGGGAATTATTTTGATGACTTGTCCTTTAAACTTTTCGCAATTATGATTGTTACACTGCTTTTAGACTACGATTGGGAGAAATTTCTTCCCTTCACATGGACCAGGCCCACCTGGGATCTGAGAATTGGAATCTTCACTTTTCTGGAGAGAATCAGTAAGCTGTACGGGAATGTCTTTGGTTATACCCACAGGAAGGAGCTCAGGGGATTGTTCTCCTCCTTCCCGGAGAACAAGCACGACGGGGAAACCATACTTCTGCTTCCCACCATATACTTCAAAAAGTATCCCAACTTCAGGAAGGAAAAGGATACACTGTTTCTGGATGCCAGCGGAAAGCCCTTCGGGGCTTATCTGAAGAAGTTTCGGGTTTTCGATGTCCGCAATCCCGACAACTGGGATGGCGATGTGGAGAAGCTGGAGGAAGTGATTCTGCTTCAGACGCCTTGGGAGTTTCTGGATTACATCCATGACCAGATCATCAAGGATCATCAGATATCCGGCAAGAAGTCCTTCAAGCCCTACAAGGGTGTGGCGATGATCAGCACGCCGGATATCTTCATAGACACCAGCGTGACCATCGAAACGGGCGTCATACTGGATGCTTCCAAGGGAAGTATATTCATAGACAGCGGTGCTGTCATAAGGGCGAATAGCTACATAGAGGGTCCCGCATACATAGGAAGGAGCAGTGTGGTCCAGCCGATGACCCGGATTCTGGGGAATGTGGCCATAGGACCGGTTTCCAAAGTGGGTGGTGAAATCACCAACAGCATAATATGGGGGTATTCCAACAAGCAGCACGATGGTTTCATGGGACACACTATTGTGGCGGAATGGGTCAACATAGGGGCCGGAACCAACTTCAGCAACCTGAAGAACACCTATGGAAAGATAAAAGCCTTTTACTATCCGGAGAAGAAAGAAGTGGATACGGGCAGGCAGTTCCTGGGGGCGATGGTGGGACCCCATGCCAAGATTGGCATCAACACCGCGGTTAACAGTGGGACGGTGATGGGGGCCTTTACCTTTGCCATAGCTGACAGGATCGTTTCTGGATTCGTGCCCGATTTCAGCTGGATCGATGGTTCGGAGGTCCCTCTGGAGAAGGCCCTCGAAATTGCGGAGAGGATGATGAGCAGAAGGGATTTCTCCATTACCGATATCTATGCGGACCTGATAAAGCATATAAAGGAAGAATCGAAGAAATATGTGGTGGCCGGTGCATCCGGTTCTTCGGGAAAGAAGAGCAGAAAGACGAAGAAAAAGACAGTCAGGTCGAAGAAGTAGGGGAAGCTCCTTCCCCTCTTCGATTTTCATTATGCTATAAAATTTAATACGAGCGGGCGTAGCTCAGGGGTAGAGCGCCAGCTTCCCAAGCTGGGGGTCGCGGGTTCGAATCCCGTCGCCCGCTCTTTCCTGTAAACTTTTCTCTCCATGGGCTTCAATACCCTCCTGGGTCTGGGGCTTATTCTGGTGGATCTCATAGTCCGGATGGCCGCATACAGGATGAAGATGGATTATGCGCCGGACTTCGGATTTTTCTACATGGGACTGTTGAATATAATCGCTGGATTGATACTCCGCAATACCCCATCCCTTTTATTCAGGATCATCGTTTCTTCCATGATGTTCCTGACCATTCTCTATCCTATCTCCCGCTTCATGGAGCACATCTATTTCATGCCCGGCCTGGGCCAGTTGCTTGGGTATCTGGGGCTCTGGTTCGGCGCTACAGGAATCATATTTCTCATATTTACACCTGTGGAATGATGGACGAGAAAGAGAGGATCATAAGGTGGATTCGGTACAGGATCAGGTCCCTGGGTATGCTGGAAGTCCAGAGAATTCTGGAGGAGAAGTATATGTCCGTGCTCGATGAGATGGAAATCGATGAGCTGAAAAGGCTCGAGGAGATGCTCCGGATGGATGACTGGAGCCTCAGGAGGAAGCTTCTGGAGGAGGATTAGAGAATACAGCGCCTCTTCCTGGCCAGCACCTTTATGTACCCGATGGACAGGATGAAAAAGGCCCACATGGGAAAGAAGGTCATCATTCCCGATGGACTGATGGAACCGGGTATGAATCCGAGGAGTGCGATTGCAAATCCCCTTGCAAGGAGACATTGTCGAAAGTGGAGGAAGTTGTAGAGCAGGTAGAGAAGCAGGAGAATGTACAGTACGAATATTGGAATTCCGTACTTGGCCAGAACCTCCAGCCACCAGTTGTGGGGATTCTTGAGGTAATATGTGTATTCGATGGGATATTTGTCTATGTAGTATTCCAGCTGCCCCGGTCCCGTACCGAGTCCATTGCTCTTCTCGAAATAGTAAACCGAGTTCTTTATGAGGCTTATCCTTATTCGGGTCGAGAGCTCCCTTTTTCCCATGCCCCCCTTCACGAAGTTCACTATCTTCATCCGGATATTTTCGTAGAATCTTCGAATTCTCTGGTCCTTGATGTTAAGCGGCGTTGTGGCAACTATGTACACGGTGAATACGGATACCAGCGCCGAGGTCAGCAGTACGGGAATGTAGAATGCGTTCTGCCTGCGGGAGAGGAAGAAGGGGAGGGCCACAGCCTCCACGAACAGGGCTATTAAATTGGCCCTCGAGATGGTTGCGAAGATCAGGAATACCCCGGTTCCCGACAGGAGCAACTTCAAAAATGTGTTCCTGACATAGAAGAACACCAGGGGAATCGACAGGGTGAGATATGTGGCAAAATTGTTCTGGTTATAGAAGAAGGTGGTGGGCATGAAGCTCTTTCTCATCAGTATTGAGACCTCCGCCTTGTATGCGGAAAAAGAGCTTATATGGTACTTGGAGGTCGGAAGGTGGCTTCCGGTCAGCACCTCCCACAGGCCGATTGCCAGATTCAGAACATAGAAGAACAGCCATATCTTCATCAGAGTTTGAAAATCGTTTTCATCCTCTATCAGATAGATGGAAATGAGGATGAATGTGAGCAGTATGAGGAGGTTGAAGATTTCATTCTTCGCGTAATCCATATCTATGATCCATGCGCTGATGAAGATGAGATAGATGATCCACAGGAGAAAGAACCAGCCGTACTTGAGGGCGCTGTGGAAAAATCTGACTATTTCCCCCGGACCCGTCAGCCATTTGACTGCGATGAGGAATACCAGGACGAGGTAAAATATTCTGAAGGGATAGAGGGAGAAGGGTCCCAGGTCTATCACGAATCCGAATACGCCCACATATCCCAGGAGGAAGGAGGCCCAGAAGCTAATTTTCAGAAGAGCGGAAATACGCATGGGCGAACAGAAGAAATGTTAAAGCATAGGAAATCAGCGAACTTATTGCTCCACCGGCCATTCCGTAGTTCCTTACCAGCGGATATGCTATGGCCCCCTTGAAGAGGAGCCCCGCGATGGCTATCGAGAAGGGTATGTGGGTCTTTCCGAGACGCACATTCAGGTATATGGCCATGAGGGAGCCCATGGTATAGAAGACTATTGCGATGGACAGGAGCAGTGCGGGGACGAAGGCCTGCGCGAATTCCTCCCCGAAGATCAGGGGAATGAGGGTTTTACCGGTGGCCAGAAGGAACAGAATGTATCCGATTTCCATCAGGAGAAGGTATAACAGGCCGTATTTTACATACTTTCTCGATTCGCCTCCCGCCATCTTCCCCATGAATGCCGTGGTAATCATGTTGAATATCAGAAAATTTATGTCCGCAACGGTCATGGAAACGGAGTATATTCCCGCAGTCGCATCCCCCATGATTCTCGAGAGATAGAAGAAGTCTATTCTGTAGAATATTCTGGACATGAAGGTGGATAGGGCGACGAATATCCCGTGGGAAAGGAGCATTTTCAGGATGGCGATGTCGGGCTTCGACGCCGGGCGAATCCATGCCCTCATCAGGAGGAGGGTGAGCGGAAAACCGAGCGTCCACATCCATATAGCCACGCCGGCTCTCCTCTGGTTCAGTAGAATAAGGGCCGTGGAGATCAGCAGGAAGGAGATTATGGAAGGGAGAGACTTGAAGAGGTTTGCCCGCAGGAGGTGGTCCCGGGCATAGGCCATGCCCTCCATGTAGAGGACGGCGGAGAAGAAGAAGACTGCCAGAGGAATTGCAGCTGCATGGGGGATGAGGGCGGGGAATATGAGGGCTGCACCGGTGGACAGGAGGGCGGTGGCGAATGCAATTGCCAGCAGATTCTCCAGTATGGGGCGGAAATCCATCCCCCTGGCCCCCACGAAATACACGATGCTGGCCTGAAAGCTTCCGGAGAATGCCACTATGGTTATGACCGTGTTCATGAAGAGGGCCAGAACGCCCCTGCCTTCCGGACCCAGATACCTGGAAGTTATTACCACCGTTAAGAATCCGAGGGCCGATGCTGTTATTCTGAAGAAGGCGGTCCTGAATATGCGGTCAAGGGCTTCTATCATTTAAAGAGGAAAATTACGGGTTTCTGTTTCAGCTCTCGAATCATCTCCATGAGCTCCATGGAATCCATTCCCCTGGGATTTACGCATACGACTTCTGCTTCTTCCAGCGAGTAATCGCCGATTTCATCCACACCCTTTCCTCTGCAGTGCACCCTGTCCCATCCCTTCAGGGCCAGGTATCTTTTGAGGCTGCTGGGAGAGAAGAATACAGGATAATCGCCTCCCAGAATACGCTTCAGCTGGAGGGGGGAGTTGACCCGCCTGTCTATGAGGTCGTAAATCAGGACCATACCCATGGCCAGTATGATGCCGAGCACTATGCTGATGAGCAGTATCAGCTTTTTCCGGGGCCATACGGGGCTGGCCGGTATGGAGGCCCATGCCACCACATAGGAAGATGGAACGAATCCCGCCTCGTTTAAATCCACCTCGTGCAGGGCCTTGACTATCTCGTTCCTGTCTTCCACGAGCGTGGTATATAGCTTATACAGGCTGTAGTATTCGAACTGCCTTGCTGTAAACTTCCTGCTCAGGTCCTTCAGTCTTGGGTCCGAGGGGTTCCTGAAGTACCACTTGAGGGCTTCGGCCACAGCTTTGTCCGTCATTGCATCCAGGGCAAACGAGAGCACGGGAATCGAATCCCTCTTGAGTTCCTCTAACTGTTTGCTTATGCTCGAGATTTTCCTGTCCGTGCTGTCCAGAAGGGCCAGAAGCTGTTTCCTTATCTTCTTCATCAGTTCTTTCGATACGACGGTCTCATAGTTCACATAGTAGAGCGCTATCCTGTTGGCCACCTCTCTGGAGATTTCGAGGGAATCGTGGCTGACGACGATGTTTATGAGGCCGGTGAGCCCCTCCTGATCCACGGACACCGCCCCCTTCCACTCATCGTAGATCTCTGATGGCCTGATGAATTCCAGCCTGCCCCTGCCGGACCCACCTTTTCCCTCTATGGCTATCAGAAAGTATTTGCAGTTCAGGGTGTCTCCTGTATTTCCGGAGCATATTTCTTTATCGCCCGAGAGGAGGCTGACCCTTCCGCCGTCTATGGCGATATCGTATGTGAGTCCCTTTTGCAGTGTATCCACGATAGTTTTCCGGTACGCTAGGAAGTAGCCGTCGGGAAGGTGGGCCTTTATATTGAGCCCCATATCGAAGATTACCCTTCCGAGGATGGCCCGGGATTTTATGAGTTCGATTTCCGTTCCAATCTTATCTATCGGTGTCATGGGGACGAGCTCTTTCTCTATGATGCCCTGGTACCGGTTTGCCAGCTTAAGCCCTATGATCTTATTACTGAAGATGTCGGCCTTTACGACCGATTTAACTTCGTACTTCGGCTTTGCAACGAGGATATAGATTATTGCAAGGGCTACGATGATGAAGAAGGTGGAAAGGAAAAGTTTCCATCTGTAGCGAAATGCGTAAATTATATCCATTATGGTGATTTCGCTCATCGGCGTAAAATTTTACACTCCAGAAGGATGAAAGCAATAGACATTGACCGTGCGATGGAGATCCTCAGGAGGGAATTTCCCCGCTGGAGCAGGGAAAAGGCAACGGTTAAGATGATGATGGATGTTCATCGGTTTGACCCCTACAGGCACCTGATCATGACCATCCTCTCCGCACAGACCCGGGATGATATGACGGCCCCCGTGGCCCGGAAGCTCTTTCAGGTGGCCCCCACTCCGGAAAAACTGGCTTCCATGCCCCTGAAGGAGATAGAGAAAATCATTAGACCTCTTGGATTCTACAGGAAGAAGGCCCGGTATATAAAGGAAGCGGCCCGAATGATAGTGGAGGAGTTCGGAGGGAAGGTCCCCGATGACCCCCGCAAGTTGATGCGGATTCCCGGTGTGGGCCGCAAAGTGGCCAATGTCTTCCTGTCCCATGTGTATAAAAAGGATGTGATTGGTGTGGATGTCCATGTGCACAGGATTTCCAACAGGTGGAACCTGGTCAGGACCAGAACTCCGGAGCAGACGGAGAGGGAACTGTATAAGGTTCTTCCGCGGAAATACTGGAGGGACTACAATCTGTATGTTGTGGCTCTGGGGCAGGCGGTGTGTGGAGCAAAGCCCAAATGCTATGAATGTCCCCTTCGGGAAATATGCCCCTACGAACCGAAGAATCTAAATGGGCCTCAGTAGGCCCCCTTTCCCGAAAGGACCGCCGGTATGGTTCTGGCGATTATGAACATGTCCATCCAGAGGTTCCAGTTGAGGACATACCACGATTCGATTTTAAGCTTCTCCTCAAAGGTGAGGTTGCTCCTTCCGGAAATCTGCCACAGGCCGGTTATTCCGGGTCTTACCGAGAGGATTATGTCCCTGTATTTCCCCATTTTCTCCAGCTCATCCATCTGATAGGGTCTGGGCCCCACGACCGACATATCCCCTTTTAGAACATTGATGAACTGGGGCAGTTCATCCAGGGAGAATTTCCTCAGGATTTTCCCTGTTCGGGTGATGCGGGGGTCCTTCCTGAGCTTCCTGTACTTTTCCCACTGGGCTCTGGCTTCGGGGTCTTCCCGAAGAAGGCTGTGGAGCCTACTGTCCGCATCCACATACATGGTCCGGAATTTGAGTATTCTGATGGGTTTGCCATTCTTTCCGGGTCTTATCTGCGTATAGAATACCGGCCCCCTGCTGTCCAGTTTTATGAGTACTGCGATGATGACAAAGAGGGGCCAGGTGACCAGCAGTGCAAGTGTGGAGAACAGGAGGTCGAAGAGTCTTTTGGTTATCAATCTGGATGTGGATTGCAGGTTGTTGTGGGCAACCAGGAAGGATACGGGAACTGTGAAGATGTTCTCCACATCGGAATTGAGCAGAGGAATGTCCGCCTCTCCGAAAACGAATTTCACCGTCCTGTAATTCCTGAACAGGCGGGCCATCTCCGCAGGCGTGAGATCATACCTGTAAACCATGACTGCCTCCCCTCCCGGAAGGCCATGAACATCGGAAGTGGTGGTGCGTATCCTGTATCCGAGGTATCTGTTGTTTTTCACCATCTTCAGAAGCATCGATGGGTCTCTGGAATTGGTAAGGACATCCACTTCCTTCGTGAACCATCCCCGCCGAAATATCCATCTCTTGAGGAGCCTCTTGATGAGAGGAATCGCGGTGATGCTCCAGAGCCACATGGCGCCCAGCATGTATCTCGATATTGCATAAACATTATAAATCAACGCGAATGCAAGGATGGGCAGGAGAGCAAATGTAACGATTCTCACTATTCTATAACTTTCTTCGAAGAAGGACAGCCGGGAGGTATAGACCCGCTGGAATGCGAGCAGAATTATTATGAGAAAGGGGAGCCAGTAATGCCTGGTGATGTAGAATTCGAGGGAAAACTGGTAGCCTATGTGGAAAAAGAGCTTGAAGTAATAGGCGATGAAGAAACCAGCCCACAGGGCCAGAACATCCACCAGTATAAGGATTAAAGCCAGCACAAACCCTTACTTCTTTCCATCTCCCACCCTGAACGCGTCCATTCCTGTGATAAGTTCACCGAGAATCAGGGTGTGGATTTCGTAGGTTCCTTCGTATGTTTCCACGGCTTCCAGATTGGCCATATGCCTTATGGCATTGTACTCCAGCATTATGCCGTTTGCGCCCATCATACCCCTGGCCTTCTCGGCCACCATCTTGGCGGCCCTGACTGCATAGCGCTTTGCGTAAGAGACATGGTGATGTGTCATCTTACCGATTTTATCTAAATATGCAAGCCTGTAAACAACAAGATTTGCGTTCTGAATCCATGTGAGCATGTCTGCAAGTTTCTCCTGCGTAATCTGGAATCGGGCTATGGGGCTACCGAACATGATCCTTTCCTTCGCATACTCCGTTGCCTCCTCCAGAAGGGATATACCTATGCCCACTGCTCCCCACGCAATCCCGTACCTCGCATGGGTCAGGCACATGAGGGGATACTTCAGCCCTTCGGCTTTCGGAAGGCGATTCTCATCCGGCACCACCACATCGTCCAGTATGATTTCCCCTGTATCGGAGGCCCTCAGGGATCCTTTACCCTTCATCTTCTGAGTTTCGTATCCCATATCCCTTTCCACTATGAATCCCCGGATTACCCCCTCCTCATCCTTTGCCCAGATTATGGCGATGTGGGAGAGGTTGGCGTTGGTAATCCACATCTTGGTTCCCCGCAGGATCCATTCGTTCCCCTTCCTGTAGGCACGGGTTTGCATGGAGGAGGGGTCCGATCCTGCGTCCGGTTCGGTAAGGCCGAAAGCACCTATTATTTCCCCGGAGGCGAGTTTTGGAAGGTATTTCTTTTTCTGCTCCTCGCTACCGAAGGCATAGATGGGATACATTACGAGGGATGTCTGTACGGAAACGAAACTCCTTATTCCGGAGTCGCCCGCTTCCAGCTCTCTCGTTATGAGACCGTAGGCCAGTTTATCCAGACCCGCCCCGCCGTACTCCTCCGGAAAATAACTCCCTATGAGACCGAGCTCCGCTATCCTGGGGATAAGGTGAACCGGAAATTCCCCCTTCTCCCAGTAATCGTTTATTATTGGTTTGACTTCATTTTCTACGAATTCCCTGACCGTGTCCCTGATGGCTTTGTATTCGAAGTCCAGTTCTTCATCCAGCAGGAAAAAGTCCCTGTAATCCACCCTTTTACCCATGGAGGAAAGTTTAAAGGGCCGGGCGGGGACCACTTGGGTGGGGGAAAGACTGCCCGGGCAGGGTCTCATCTGCCCTCTCCGGAACCGTAGTGCTCCACAATTTCGATGTGAAAAAGTGGCGTGCTATGAGCGGGTTTCTGGAGGAACATACACTTAAAATTGCATAGAGGGAGGTAGTAGAGATGCCAGGGGTAAGGAGGAGGCAGTAAAGATTCCCCGAACCAGAAAGCAAGCTCCTGCCGGAGAGATAGAAGAGGAGCGAAGAGGCAGGAGAGAAGTTGTTGAGAGTTCTGCTTTCCATGGGTTATACCCGTGGCACTGCAAAGACAGTCCTCTCGGAACCGGGCAATATAAAAGCCATAAATACCTCCCCTGTGGATGAGAGCGT
>Ga0256833_1003432_pt1 | contig 10826 bp, 12 predicted proteins | sample 356284metaG_FD_190535 | JGI IMG/M metagenome (GOLD analysis project Ga0256833, IMG submission 190535) | Hydrothermal vent microbial communities from Mid Atlantic Ridge, Atlantic Ocean - 356-284 | ecosystem: Environmental > Aquatic > Marine > Hydrothermal vents | place: Atlantic Ocean: Mid...
TTCTTTGAACAGTTAATTGAAATAATGACTTATCATTAAACATTTTTACAAACTGTTTTGGCATAAGCGTTCTACTTATTGGCCAAAGTCTTGTCCCACTTCCTCCACATAATATTATGTTAGTCATTTAATTCTCCATTAATTTAGTATAGTAATTTATATAATAATTTTGACAAGCTTTTTTAGAAAACTTTATTTCAAATATATCAATACTATTATTACTTAACTCTAATACTTTATTATCAGTTATTGTTTGAAGGGTATGGATAATTTTATTATTATCTTTATAGTCTACAATATAACCATTTTTTTCATTGTCTATATACTCACATAGTGCACCTACATCATAAGCTATCACAGGTGTTGCATATGCATAAGATAAAATCGTAACTCCACTTTGTGTGGCTGAATCATAAGGAAGTATCGTAAATGTTGCTTTTTTAAACAGTTCTTGAACTTCACTATCATCTATAAATCTATTTATTATTTCAACATTTTCATGTTTTTTAAATTCTTCATATTTTTCTATTTCTCCTTTTCCAGCAATAATAAATTTATATTCAAGATTTAAGTCATTTGCTTTTTTTATCAAATCTAATAAATTATTTAAACCTTTATAAGATTCAATTCTCCCAAAAAATAAAATTGTTTTATCTCCTATCTTTGGTTTTTTAATAAACTGTCTAAATCCAGAAAGAGTCATATAAATAAATTTATTTTTATGTTTTTGTTTTAAAATTTCTGTTTTAGAAAAAGATATTATCTCATCTGAAAGGAAATTGACTACAAATTTATTATACATTTTTATAAAAACAGATTTTTTATCTGGATGTGGTACTAAATCATGAATAGTAAATATTTGCTTTATATTAAAAGGTTTTAACAGTAATGACAAAAAAATATTTGATATATGTGCCGTTGTAAAATGCACAACTTTAGTCTTTTTAGTAATGAGAACATAAAGTATATAAAATGACCGTATAAAATCTAAAGGTACTTTTTTATCAAAAAAAGCTTTATTTGAATAACTAGAATCATAAATGTAACTACTTTCTTTTATATCAATAGAATAATTCTTTAATATTAAAAAATTATTTTTATATTGTGATTTTTCTAGACTTTCTATCTTACATCTAAAATATTCTACTAAATCTGGATTAATACTGTTGCATACTATCGCTATTTTTTTCATTTAAGTTTTCCTCTACCGTGTTTTTCATAATAATGTATTTGTAAAATGTATGGTTTTATATGTTGAAGAAGTCAATAATATAAATAAACCATACGCTATTGTTAAAATTGTTACAACATAAAAATATAAATTTTTTTGTTTAATATAAAAAATAAAATTAAATATGAAATATGGTAATAAAATACTAGGATAGTATAATAGTCTTCCACTAATAATTTCAATTTTAAAAGAAATAAATGCAATAATTAAGACAGATATATAAATTTTAAATATCTGTTCAAAAATATAACTATATTTCCTATTCTTAAAAAAATTATAAAGAAATATTGCTATAACAAATAGTATCATTGCTTTAAATATCAACATTCTAGAATTACTTCCTTGATAAGAGTTAATTTTTTCAGAAAGTAGTAAAAAATTACTACCAATTAAACCTAATATATTAAAAAAAGTAAAAGGCAGAGAAAAAAATAATATGTAAAAGTAATACTTTAATTTTATTTTTGTATGAAATACAAAAAAATAAATTATGAAAAAAACTATTACAGATTTATGTGAGAATAAAGCTAATATGAAAAATAAATATCCATATTTGATTTTATTTTCTAGCATAAATGCAATAGACATCAAAACTAATGAAATAGCTAATCCCTGTCTTAAGAGATTGGCATAATTTGCTACAGTTGTTGAACACGCAAGAATCAAAAATACTACAAATGGAAATAAATAATAATATTTCTTCCCATTTATTATTTTGTAATAAGCATAAAACAATAAACCAAAAGATATAAAAGCATTAGTAAATAAATAAATATTCGGATTGCTAGAAATAAAATTTACTATATAAGGAATAGTAAAAAATAAATAATCTGCTTTCCAAGAAGATGTACCATAAAATATATCTTGAATTGTTGTTATTTCTTTAAACCAAATTAAAGCATATCTATAAGTATCCGTAGTGAAACCATCTTGATTATATATAATAATATCTCTAAATCCATAAAATGATGATGTTAATATCAATAAAACAAAAATAACTATATATGTTAAATATTTATTTTTTATTAAAACTGAATAATAAGATAAAAGAAATAAGATAAATACTTCAAATGAATATATATAATAAATCATTAAATATTTCTCATCATATATTTTGAAATTACATTTGATGGATTATTACTATACATAAAATACTTTTCAATATCATTTTGATTGATTACAGTTTTTTTATTTATATTCATGAACTGTAAAAAGTCATTTAAATTATTGGATAAATATTTTGAATTTTGCACGAGATAAAATGGATATTCATTATGATTTTCAAACTTCCATAAAAAAATATCATCAGTTAAATACATGGCTATTGCTAGCATAGAAGAGTAATGCCCTATATATTTACTACAATGAGGAAAATCTGTTTTTACAAATATAATATTTTTTCTATGTTGAAGTAGTTTATATAGAGTCATGTCACTTCTTGGATGCAGTTTAATGTAAAGTTTTTTATCTCCAATATTTTCAGATATAACATTTATAAACTCCTCCATCTGCTCTCTTTTGAGTCTTCCATCTTCTACGAGTGTTTGACATATATAGCAAATAGCATCTTCTTTCTTTCTTTGCTTAATCTCTTCAAGTTGCATTAAATCAGGGTATCCAACAATAATCTGTTGTTCATAACTATAGCCAAATTCTTCATTATGGTATTGTTTCCAATATTCACCATACACAAAAACAGTATTAACATTAATTTTATTTAATGGAAGATTTGTATGTGTAATTTTTTTTCCTCTTAGAAAAATATTGATATACTCTTTTAAAATTCTTATTTTATTTTCTTTTATAGCTTCTGCAATAACCAATGAATATCTTAAATACCTTACTGTTTTTGTAATCTTAGATACCAACATACTAATATTTCGCTTCATAAAAGGTATATAAAGCCCATGTTGAAATTTAAAAGTTTTAATCCCCAAATCATTTGCTACCGATACTAAGGCACTATCTGGTATTCTTTGAGCCATAACTAAAAAACTATCTGGATTTATTTCTTGCATTAAGTTTTTAAGATACCTGTAGTTAGGTTTTTTAATTCGTATAAGTTGTGATTTTATAGGTAATACTTCTTTAATTTCATCTATTTTATTATCTGGGTCTTCTTCATATAGAAAATAAAATTCTACATTATCATTCTCTTTTTCAATTTCTTTAGCAATTTTTAAAGGATATCTACCTATTCCAATAATATTTAAATCAAAAAAAGCTATTTTTTTCATTTACTAAACCTTTGCATTAATATAAAACCTAACTCTTTTTCCTTATTTGAGATAATAAATTTAAACACTGCCAATAAATATAATACTAAAAAAAGGCTTGATAAAAGCATTTTAACATTAAAATCTAAATCTGCTAATATATAAGCTAAAATTATAAAAATAGCTTCAATAATAAAAAAATAAAATATTTTATCAGCTTTAATCATAAAAGGAAGTCCTACTTTTTTGCTAACCAAGAAAAAATATAAAATTAGCATTTCTAAGAATGCTCTTATATTATAAGCTATAACAGCTCCTATTAGACTGAATTCATTTAATGACAAATATAAAATTATTAAATATAGTGGTGTTTCAATTAAATATAATTTTGCAACAAATTTATGATAACCAATAGCAGATAATGCTCTAAAAGGCACTACAGCTAATGTATTAAATAATACTCCAATTACTAAAAGTTGCATAATTATACTACTATTTTGACTATATTCTGCATTTATCCAATATAATAAAAAAGTTTTTGCAAAAACTATAATTATAAAACTTGCAACAGATACTAATATTGTAATTATTTTACTTACAAAAATAATATTCTTAACAATCTTATCATATTCTTTTATCTCATACCAGTGTGAAAAAGCAGGGAAAAGAGCAGATGTTAAACTCCCTGAGATTATATTTAGTCTTGTTACTAAATCATATGAAGCCACATAATATGCAACTGCAATAGTCGATATAAAAACTGCTATAAAATACCTATCTGCATAATACAATCCTATACCTGCTAAAGATGAAATCATCATCCATATCCCTATATTAAATAATGATTTACTATGACTTAAAGTAAAATCTGTAAATTTTATATTCAAATGTTTAATTGTGAAATACAATAAGCTTAATACAGAGATGGTATAAATAAAAAATAAAAACCAAAATATATCTACAAGAGTAAAGGTTTTATTTATAAATAAAATAGATGGAGAAATAAATATTGATGAATTAAGAAATGCTCTATTTAAAGAAGTAATCAAAAATTGCTGTTTCGCTTCTAAAATTGATCTAAAAAAAATCACTAACATTATAAATGGTGACATATATCCTAATATCTTTAGTAATTCAGAAGTTATTATAGACAACTTAAAATTATTTTTTGTCAATAAAATTGCAATTTCATTACTATATAAATTAAGAATAAAAAAACATATTAATCCTATACTAAGCATAATTATAAATGAATTTATAATTATAGAATTAACTTTATAATATTCTTTAGAAGCCAAATATTTTGATACTTCTTTTGTAGTTGCTGGGGCAATACCAAAATTAATATAATTAAAAATTACTATTAATGTAACAATTAAAGAATAAATACCAAATTGTTCATTTCCTAATAATTTGATTGAAATTGGAATAAATATTAATGCTGTAAAAATAGGTATGATTTGTGTAATAAGATTAATAAAACTATTTTTTAATACTCTTGATGATTTCAAATTACATCCATTTATCTATATAATTATCTTTTATATTTAATATTTCATTATTATACCCATAAAATTCAATCTCATTTTCTTTTGCTGCATCAAAATCTGTTATACTATCTCCTATCATAATAGTCTCATTTTTTTTATATTTATATGATTTTAAAATATTTTTTATTATTTCACCTTTTTTAATAGGGGAACCATTTATAGTAATAAAATATCGTGTTAAATTTAGTTTATTGCAAATATATTTTAAATCATTTTCATCTGCACCTGATGCAATATGCATATTATATTTTTGATAATTTTGTTTTATAAACTCAAAGCTATCATTTATTAAATATTTTGAATTTGTAAGTTCCTTTTTTGTAAGCCTAGAATATTTTTTTGCATATTCTAATATAAGATCATCATTAATATTTTTATTTAATAATACATTAAAAAAATATTTTATTTTCTCATACCGTGAAACACCACCATTTTCCAAATGAAACTCAATAAGTTTTTCAACTTTTTCTATTGTATAATCTGCAAATAATTTTCTAAATGCTTCAGTTTTCAATGGTACTGAGTCTAAAATAACTCCATCAAAATCAAAAATAATATTCTTAATATTTTTATCAAACATTCTTCACCTCAGCAGTAACTGTACATGGAAGACCATCACATTTGGCAATTCTTAATGGAGCTATTTGAATATTCATAATTTCACTTTCTCTATTGAGTTCTCTTAAATCCATGTCTTCAAGTAACAATATTGGTTTTTTAGGATCTAAAAATGCTTTATGTGCTTCTCTCCCAATCATTCTATTCGCAAAACTTGATACAGAAATAGAATCAAATCCAAAAACTCTTATATTTGGAAATTTTTTTCTTAAATACTCTGCAATATCGGGCGAAAAACCATAATTTGTTTCCCAATACTCTTTTTTGTCTCTTTTGTAACAAATTCCCGTTTTAACAATCAATATTTCAAAATATTTTTTATTATCAGTAGTCTTTAAAATATCTAAAAGCTCATCTCTAATTACAAGCTCATTAAATTTATGTTCAATAAACAATACTTTTTCAAAGTTAAAAAACTCTACATTAAAATCTTCAATAGTCTGCCCATTTTCAAAAAAATGATAAGGCATATCAATATGAGTTCCTATATGAACTGTTGTTTGTATAAAACTATCATTTGCTATATCCCCATTCTGTATTGATGATTTTTTGTTACATATGAACTTGTTTCTGTTTCCATATGTTGGTGTGTTTTCATCTAAAACATAAGAAAGATATAACTTTTTACTCTTCATTTAAATTTTCCTCTATATCTTTTAGACAATCTAATAAACCTTGTCCCATATCGACATAAGGATTAGCAACAAGTTTTTTACTTCTGGTAGGTAAAAATGAGTATGGTGTAATTTTATAGTGATTATGATACCCATCTTTTTTAAGATTTATTTCTACACTGTTACCAAGCATCTCATTGACCATATCAAAAAGTTCTTTTCTTTTCATTCTCTCTACACCTGTTAAAATAAGATGCTCATTTATAAATTTATCTGACTCAATAATATCAACAGCTAATTTTGCAACATCTAAAGCATGAATATACTCTCGAATCTCTTCACCATCACCACTATGATTTATCTTTTTAGTTTTGTATGCTTCTTTTAAAAGATTGTAAATATAGTTATTATGATAATCTCTATCTCCATAAACCGAACCATATCTTACAATAGTAAACTCTAATCCAAACTTTTTATAATATTCCTCTGTTAACTTTTCGGATGTTAACTTGCTTATGCCATAAAAAGATCCTTTATCACTCATAGCATAAGCACTACTTGCGTAAACAAATCTTTCTATATTATGGTTTTTACAAGCTTCTAAAATATTAAGATTACCCATTACATTTAGCTCTATTGCTCTAACAGGATTTGCTATAGCATCATCAAGGTTTGCAAATCCTGCAAAGTTATAGACAATATCAACATTTTTTACAATATTTTCTACACCTTTAGCATCCAAAATATCACATTTTATAAAGTATTTTTCATCGACATATTTAGACGGATTAATATCGGCTGAAACAACTTCATAACCCCTTTTTATAAGCTCTTCCACTACATAACTACCGATAAAACCATTCCCTCCAAAAACAGCTACTTTTTTATTCATTTACAAACACCTCATTTTTTAAACTTTCACCATTTTTATAACGAATAGCTTCTTGGATAGCTTGGACTTCCATATCGGTTCTACTATCTATTGTACTTGCTCCCATATGACAAGTTAAAATTATATTATCTAATTCTATTAGCTTACCTTTGTATGGTTCTTCTTCAAAAACATCAACGGCTGCACCTGCTATTATATTTTCTTTCAAAGCTACATATAGATCTTTTTCATTCACTATGCCACCACGAGCAGTATTTATTAGTATAGAGTCTTTTTTCATCTGTTTTAATTCTTTTATTGTGATATAATCTTTAGTGTCTTTTTTAAGTGGAATATTTACTGAAATTATATCGCTTTGTTGTAAAACTTCCTCTTTTGAAACAAAATCTACATTGTATAACCTTCCAAAAGCAATATCTGGCTTAATATCATAAACTTTAAATTTTACATTAAAAGTAGAAAGCAAATGAATTAAACTTTTACCAATTCTACCCATACCAAATATACCTACAGTTTTTCCATAAAGCAATGTCCCCATGTGACGTTTCCAAATGCCACCTTTGATGGCTTTATCTGTATGGGATATTTTTCTAGCTAAGTCAATTATAAGCCCTACACACAACTCTGCTACAGCCATAGTTGGTGCATCTGGTGTATATGCTACTCTCACACCGTATTTTTTACATAGTTCAAAATCTATACCATCAAGACCAATTCCAACTCTTGAAATCAGTTTTAAATTGTTAGCATTTTTAAGAACTTCTTCTGTAATTTTTTCAGTTCCTGCAATTAATACTTCTGCATCTTGAATATCTTCTGCCAACTCTTTAGAAGTTATTTTTCTTCCATGATGATTTACTCTCAATTCTATATTATGTTCTTTTATAAGTTTCATTGGCATATCAGATGTAGCACTAAAAGGATGAGTTGACACAAATATTTTCATTACTTTTTCTCCTTATTGATATTTTTCATACCTGCAATAGCTGCATCTCTCATGAAAAAGTAATCAATTCCATAAGCAAGAAAAGTGCAACCTTGTTCTATCTTTGCATTTAATTTTTCAGGATGTGTATCAACTACATGAAATCCAGATGGAATATTATATACTTTACATCTATCTAAAACTTTTTGAACCGCACCTTTAACATCTTTTCTTTCAAATTCTCCAGGATACCCCATAGAACCAGACAAATCATAGGGACCAATGATGGTTCCATCAATTCCTTCTACTTGTAAAATATCGTCTATGTTATTCACAGCATCAATATGCTCGATTTGAGCAATTATTACCAACTCTTCATTTACCCACTTTTTATATTCCTCAAAATTTACTCCATACTTAGTTGCACGATAAAGCCCTACACCTCTTTTGCCAGTCGGAGGGTATTTTGCATAATCAACAGCTTGTTTAGCATCTTCTTTAGAATTGATCATCGGTACAATTATCCCATCAGCTCCCATATCAAGCACTCGTTTTATTATAACCTCTTCATTTTTACTTACTCTAACCAATGCTTGCATATTATGTGCTTGAATCGTTGTTATGAGATGTTTAGTAGTTTGTAAATCAATTGCAGTGTGTTCTATATCAATAACTAACCATTCAAATCCGGCAAGAGACATAATCTCTACGCTCATTGAATCCGACATCATTATCCATGAACCAATAGTAAGCTTATTGTTTTTTAATTTTTGTTTTAATTCCATATTTTATCCCTATTTTTATATAATAATTCAGCCAATACAAAATCTTCTGGTTCATCTATATCGACGGCTTCAAGTTTATTAACCTCAAATATTTTAGGTTTTAAACCTATCCGTTTATTACCAGCATCCCTAAAAGTATCTTTCGAAAAGATGTAAAAATTTGAATTTTCTTCATATAGAGGTTCTAAATCTTGTGTCCTTAAAAGTTCTTCTGGGTTATGATTTATTGGCTTTGCATTTTTATCATAAAATCTTGTTTGTACTTTTGTAACACTAAAAAGAGAATCATAATTTTTCATACTATCAAAATATTCTTCTATCGCCATATCTATAGTTTGAGTTTTCAAAAGAGGATTTGTACTATGAGTTTGTAAAAAATATTCTGATTCAATTTGAGATAAATCATAAGCAATGATATCATTCATTGATACAAAATCCCCTTGTATCTCTTTAGGTCTTTTTATAATTATAGCACTATCTTTAAAGTTCTTTTTAATATCATTTGAAATAATTTCACTATCTGTATTTATCACTACTTTATCTATATATTTAGAATCAATAAGAGATTGCATAACTGCATGATAAAGAGGCTTGCCAACAAAATCACGCATATTCTTATTTTTTACTCTTTCTGAATTACCTTTCATGGGCAATAATGCTACTATTTGCATTTTATTCCTTTTGTAAACTCTTGAAATGTTCAAAATATTCTCTTGATATTTTTTTATAATTATACAATATGGTAGCTTTATTCCTTATTCTTTCTAAATATTTATCTGATGGTCTATTGTGAATAAATTTTTCCATAACTCTATACAAACTATCAGGGTCATCAATTGGCGAATAATAAATTGACATACCCATAGAAACTTCCATTAATGCTGGTTGCACAGATGAAATTACAGGTATTTTATACATAATTGCTTCTGCTACAGTTAAGCCAAATCCTTCATATTTAGATGTAGTAATATAACAAAAAGCATTTAATAAAAGACTATCTAGCTCTTGTTGTTCAACATATTCTTTGTATGTTACAAATTCATTAATATTTAATCTCCTAATTGTTTCATTTATATTTAAATTGTGATAGTTTCTACCAACTAAAATTAAGTTAAATTTATATTTTTTTGAAAATTTTTGAAAAGCTTTTAATAAAGTTAGTATGTTTTTATGTCTATATCCTACATTTATTGCAATAAAGTATTTATTATTCTGTTTAGTATTTATATAATTATTGATTTTTATTGGGTTATAAATTTTTGTAATTTTTCTTTTTATATTAGGGTAGAATTTTTCAATTTCCTGTTTATCAAAATCTGATATTGCAATTATGGAATCTCTAATATGAAAATCTATATAATACAAAATAGAAACAATAAAATTTTTAAACCTTGATTGTAAAGGATGTCTTTTAAATTGTATATCGTGTGGTATAACAACTGTAGGTATATTAAATTTTTTAAATCCTGTATATATTTTAGGGAATAAAAATACATCTACTTTTTCTTGTTTTACCAAACGTTGCAAGACAAAAGTTCTAATCAATAATTTATAAAATAAACTATTATTTTTCATTTCAATATGCACAATTTTATATTTCTTATGGTTCAAATGCTTTAGTTTATTTAGTCCATATTGATTACAAAATAAAATAATTTTGTCGTTATAATTTAAGGTATTAAATCCATCCATTAAATTAAATATAACTTTCTCAACACCACCTTTATAACTATTATCCAACCATAAAAGATCTATACCTAATATCATATCATTAAATATAAGCTATATCATTATTGGAGACTTTGAAATGTTGTACTTTAATTAAGTCAACATACTTTATTTCTGCTATATCAATTTTCATTAAACTCTTCCTCTTTTCACTCTTAAATTTTAACATTATTAAACTTCATAATTTTTGCATTACTCATTTATTGCCTCGATTTTTTGATATTTCACTCTTGCTACTGTTTTACTCAACATCCAAAACCTCCCAAT
>Ga0256833_1003433_pt1 | contig 10825 bp, 10 predicted proteins | sample 356284metaG_FD_190535 | JGI IMG/M metagenome (GOLD analysis project Ga0256833, IMG submission 190535) | Hydrothermal vent microbial communities from Mid Atlantic Ridge, Atlantic Ocean - 356-284 | ecosystem: Environmental > Aquatic > Marine > Hydrothermal vents | place: Atlantic Ocean: Mid...
ACCTACAGTCTGCAACCCAGCAGATTTAATCTTGAAAAGGTGCACAAACCCAAAAGGGTTGATATTGGTCCACGGCTCATACTTGATGCGGAGAGATGTATCCTGTGTACGAGATGTATCAGATTTTTGAAGGAATACACTGGCACGGAGGAGCTTGGTATCTTCAACAGGGGAGATCATTCTGAGGTGGGTCTTTATGATGGCAAAGTTGTGGATAATCCCTATTCAATGAATCTTGCGGACCTCTGTCCGGTGGGTGCAATTACCACCAAAGATTTCCGTTTCAAAGCGAGGGTGTGGTTCCTTAAATCTACTCCTTCCATCTGTCCGGGATGTGAGAGGGGTTGCAATATATACATTGACACCAAGGATAATTACATTATGAGAATAAGACCAAGACACAACGATGAGGTCAATGGTTACTTCATGTGTGATGATGGAAGATTGCTCTATCACAGGTATTACGAAAAAAGCAGGCTCACAGATCCAATGAAAAGGGTCAATGGTGAATTGAAGCCTGTATCCTGGAGTGATGTGGGGTGGCAGATCAGGGAAGATTTGAGAGAGGTCAGGAAAAAGGGTGGCAGGGTTGTCGCAGTGGCATCGACTCATGGTAGTAATGAGGATCTCTTCCTTTTTAATATGCTGGTAAGGGATTACATTGGAGGAGAAATATACTACAAAAGGGATTATGATGCCACAGGCTATCTTGTTGAAGAGGATGACAAGTTGATCAAAGCTGATAAGAATCCCAATAGAAAGGGAGCAGAGAATCTGGGGATCAAAGAATTTCCAGGTGAAGAAGCTGTAAAAGATGCAGAAGTTGTAATTATATGGGGTGAAGGTTTTGAAAAATATGTGAACAGTCTTGAAGTTTTAAGGGGTAAGAAAGTTATCTACATAGGTTCTTTTGTAAATGAAATAATGGATTATGCAGAGTTTGTTCTTCCCTCTTTGATCTTTGCTGAGAGAGATGGAACCTTCACCAACTTTCAGGGGAAGGTGCAGGAATTTACAAAAGCTGTGGATGGGCCAGAGAATGCTCTCGCAGAGTGGGAGATCTTCAATCTGTTACTCCATGCTTATGGTCACGGAAAGTACTATGATGATATAAGGCTGATACAGGCGGAAATAAGTGGAGCAGAAAAGGTTTAACCTAAAGAAGGGGTAGTAAGTTGGATTGGGTAATGTTTCTGATTGTGATAATTAAAATTCTTTTTGTGGTAGGTGTGTTGTTGACCTTTGCAGCTCTTCTAACATGGGTTGAAAGAAAGCAGAGTGCAGTAACGCAGGACAGGGTGGGTGCAAACAGGGTTCAGATTCTTGGTATAAGAGCCCTGGGATTGTTTCACATAATCACAGATGCCCTTAAGATGTTTATAAAAGAGGATTATGTTCCTGAAAAAGTTAATAAGTTCCTTCACTTTATAGCACCTCTATTCCCCTTCTTTTCTGCCCTTGCAGTTTTTGCCGTTATCCCCTTTGGAAGTCCAATTAAGATTGGTGGCAGGATTGTGGAACTGTCCATTGCCAGGCTTGATTCAGGACTTATCTATCTTTTTGCTCTTTCTTCCCTTGCTGTGCTGGGGCCTGTAATTGCGGGATGGGCCTCCCATGAAAAATATGCTTTACTGGGTGGAATGAGGGCTGCTGCCCAGATGATTTCGTATGAAATAGCTCTGGGAGTGTCAATAATTGGCGTTATTATGGTGTACAATACCCTTGATATTTCACTTATAGTGGAAAAGCAGGGTGAATTACTCTTCGGTTTTCTGCCCAAGTGGGGGATTTTTGTGCAACCCCTTGCTTTCCTGCTTTTCCTTCCTGCCATTATTGCTGAAAATAAGAGAATACCCTTTGATTTACCAGAAGGTGAATCGGAAATAGTGGCTGGATATTTCACAGAGTACAGTGCAATGAGATGGGGAATGTTCTTCCTCGCAGAGTTTGTTGAAGTGGCAGTTGTTGCAGCAGTTCTCACAACACTTTTCTTCGGAGGGTGGCAGTTCCCCTATCTCTTTGACGATGGTTTTCACTTTTTCGGAGTATGGCATTTGCCCTACTGGCTCATAGTGATTATCCGGATATTGACTTTCTTTGCCAAGTGGATTTTCGGAATCTGGTTCCTGCAGCAGGTCAGGTGGACTTTCCCGAGATTTAGATATGATCAGTTGATGAAACTGGGATGGAAGATAATATTGCCGTGGGGACTAATTAATATTGCTTTAACAGCTATTGTAATCATGTTAATAAATGGATAGTGAGGAAGAAGATGAAATACAACTTCAGGTATGGTTGGTGGGAAAAAATTTACTATCCAGAGTTAATCAGAGGATTCTATATCACTTCCAGACACTTTTTTAGTAATCTCTGGAAGTGGATAACAGGGAGAAAGGGTGCCTACACCTATCAGTATCCAGAGGAGAAAAGACCAATTTCTCCAAATTTCAGGGGCAAACATTATCTTGTTTTGAAGGAGGATGGTACGCCAAAGTGTGTTGCCTGCTATATGTGTGCAACAAATTGTCCCGCACAGTGTATACATATTGTGGCAGGTGAGGATCCCAACAGACCTGAAGAGAAGTATCCGGTTGAGTTTACCATTGATATTTCAAGATGTATTTTCTGTGGCTACTGTGTGGAAGCATGTCCCAAAGATGCAATTAGAATGACCTATGATTACCATCTGGCAGATTATACAAGGGAAGCTCTTCTTTATAAGAAGGAAAAGCTGCTACACTGGATTGAAACCGAACTGGATAAAGATCAACCTCTGATAGGGAGATAGATATGCTTGCAACGATGCTCATATATATTTTTGGTGCGCTTGCCATTTTCTCAGGACTGATGATGATCCTTTACAGGAATCCCATACATTCCGCCCTCTGGTTTGGTCTTGTGCTCTTTTCACTCGCAGGTATATATGCTTTGATGCAGGCTCACTTTCTCGCTCTTATCCAGATACTGGTCTATGTGGGAGCAATTACTGTTCTGATTGTATATGTGATAGCTCTGCTTAACTTTGATCAGAGAGATCTTGTTGGAAAGGTGACAATTTTGAAGGGCATAGCTGTAATTGTGGCAGCTATTCTTTTTATAGAGCTCCTTTTCTATGTGGGTGGCCTTTATGTTAAGGGAATTGCACCTCCACCTGAATTTGGAAAGGCAGCAAATATTGGACTTGCGACTTTAACCAGATATCTCTTTCCTTTTGAAGTGATTTCAATTCTGTTGCTCGTTGCAGTTGTTGGCGGTGTTTATATTGCAAAGAAAGATTAAAGGGGTAAAGTTATGCCTTACAATGGAATCCTTATAATGGCAGTTATACTTTTTATTATTGGAATAACTGGTGTTATGGTGAGAAGAAACATCTTCATAATGTTAATGAGTATTGAGTTGATTCTGAACGCTGCTAATCTTGTGTTTATAGCTTTTGCCAGGGCTTTTGCTGATCCAGCGGGGCAGGTAATAGCCCTTTTATCAATAACCCTTGCCGCTGCCGAGGTAGGTGTGGGCCTTGGAATATTTGTGGCAATAAGGAGAACACATAACACGGTAAATGTTGATGAGATCAATCTCCTTAAGCATTGAGGGAGTGTGTGACTATGAATAACATATACTATCTATGGCTGATTCCCTTTTTCCCACTGGTTGGTTTTATAATTAATGGACTGTTTGGAAAAAAGCTTCCCAAACCAGTTATCCACTGGGTTGCCAATGTAGCAGTATGGTCTTCCTTCACCGTTGCAGTAATTGCCTTTTTTGATTTATTAAAGGTTGTACCGGGACAGAGAATCCTTGTTGATCCTGTTTACAGATGGATTTTCACCGGTGGGCTGGCAATTGATATAAAATTTCTCCTTGACCCACTCTCCGCTGTGATGATCCTTGTTGTAACGGGAGTTGGTGCTCTGATCCATGTTTATTCCATTGGATATATGCATGATGATCCCTCCTACTACAGATATTTTGCATATCTCAATCTCTTCATTTTCAGCATGTCAATTCTTGTTCTTGCTTCCAACATTGTACTCATGTTCGTAGGATGGGAAGGTGTTGGTCTCTGTTCATATCTATTAATTGGATTCTGGTTTGAGGATGAGGAAAAGGCTTATGCCGGAAGGAAGGCATTTATAACAAACAGGATAGGTGATTTTGGATTTATTCTTGGCATTCTCCTCATGCTGGTAATTTTCAAAACACTTGATTTTGTGGAGATAAATAAGATCCTGATTTATCATGGAGAAACTCTTTCTGTTACAGCACTGACACTCATAGCTATCTTCCTCTTCATCGGTGCAACCGGTAAATCAGCTCAGATTCCCCTCTATGTATGGCTACCTGACGCTATGGCTGGTCCCACACCGGTGAGTGCTCTGATTCATGCAGCCACCATGGTAACTGCTGGTGTCTACATGATTGGAAGGTTAAATCTCCTTTATGCTCATGCTCCCGTGGCAATGGCTATTGTGGCTGCTGTGGCAGGGGCTACCGCTTTCTTTGCAGCAACTATGGCAATAACCCAGAATGATATAAAGAAAGTCCTTGCATATTCGACTGTATCTCAGCTCGGTTATATGTTCATGGCAATGGGAGTCGGTGCCTTTGCGGCTGGTATTTTCCATCTGATGACCCATGCATTTTTTAAAGCCCTTCTCTTTCTTGGTTCCGGTAGTGTTATTCACGCCATGAGTGGAATTCAGGATATGAGGCAGATGGGTGGTCTGAAAAAATATATGCCTGTTACTTACTGGACATTCCTGACTGCCACCCTGGCCATTTCCGGTATTCCTCCCTTTGCAGGGTTTTTCAGCAAAGACGAGATAATCTGGAGCAGTTTTGCAAGTTCAAGGGGGGGAGTGGTTCTCTGGGCTATTGGTGTTATTACTGCCATCATAACTGCATTTTACATGTTCAGACTTGTCTATATGACTTTCCATGGTGAGAACAGGTCTCCTGAAGAGGTGAAACATCACATACATGAATCTCCTGCGGTTATGACAATTCCAATGGTTATACTTGCAATATTATCAGTCATTGGTGGCTGGGTAGGTGTTTCTCCCGTCATAGGAAAGCTTTTTGGTGTTGAAAATTCCAACATTTTTGAAGAGTTTCTCCATCCTGTTTTTGCCCATGCTCACATCCATTTTCATCACTACAGTGAGGCAACTGAGTGGTGGTTTATGGCGATAAGTGTGGGTGGCGCTCTTCTGGGAATACTCATTGCTTTTTACCTCTACATTAAAAGGACGGATTTGCCCCGTAAAATCGCCCTCAAAGTGTGGCCCCTCTACAAATTGCTTTTCAATAAATACTATGTTGACGAGATTTATTACTATCTTTTCATCCATCCCATCTACCTGATTTCACTTCTGTTCCTCTGGAGATTTACCGATGTATATGTTATAGATGGAGTGGGGGTTAATGGATCGGCAAAGAGTGTTAGATTTACTTCCAGGATTTTAAAATACTGGCAGAATGGTGATGCTCAGGTTTATATTTTTTCCTTTGTTCTGGGTGTAGTGCTTGTACTGGGATATTTACTGTTAGCTTAAAAGGAGCAACATTATGGGCTGGAAGGGATTACCCTTAATTAGCATTGTTACATTCTTACCTGTTATTGGTGCCCTCATTGTTCTTTTCATAGACAAAAATGAGGGAAAATTAATTAAAACCACCGGTATTATAGTTACCTCGATTGATTTTCTGATTTCATTGATCTTTTTCTTTGCTTTCAAAGCTTATTCTCCTGATTTCCAATTCGTGGAAAAACTCCCATGGATAGCTTCCTGGGGAGTTAACTATTATGTTGGCATTGACGGAATAAGTCTTTTCCTCGTTCTTCTAACCACCTTTTTAACTCCCATTACAATTCTTTCCGCATGGAAAGCTATTGAGGAAAAGGAGAAAGAATTTGTTATTTTCATGCTTCTCCTTGAAACCGCCATGCTCGGCGCCTTTGTTGCACTTAATCTTGTCCTCTTCTATGTTTTCTGGGAATTGATGCTGATACCGATGTACTTCATCATAGGTATCTGGGGAGGAGAGAGAAGGATATATGCCGCTGTTAAGTTCTTTATTTATACAGCAGTGGGAAGCTTATTGATGTTGATTGCCATTCTCTATATTTACTATGCCCATTACAAGCAGTTTGGATTCTATTCATTTGATTATGAAGATCTTTTCAGAGTGGTATTCACATTTAAAGAGCAGCTTCTCCTCTTTGCCGCCTTTGGACTTGCCTTTGCCATAAAGGTTCCAATGTTTCCTTTCCACACATGGTTGCCAGATGCCCATGTTGAGGCACCAACTGCGGGATCAGTTATCCTTGCAGGGATTCTTCTTAAAATGGGGACATATGGATTCCTCCGCTTTGCAATGCCCCTCTTCCCCCTTGCAACACGAGCAGCTGCACCATACATAATGGCACTGGCTGTTGTGGGTATAATTTATGGAGCGCTTGTTGCGATGGTTCAGAAAGATGTGAAAAAACTGATAGCCTATTCATCCATAAGCCATCTTGGTTACGTGATGCTTGGTCTCTTTGCCTTCAATCTCCAGGGGATTCAGGGGGGATTGCTTCAGATGATAAATCATGGATTATCAACGGGAGCCCTCTTCCTTCTTGTCGGGGTCATCTATGAAAGGAGACATACAAGGTTGATTTCTGAATTTGGTGGACTGGCAAAGGTTATGCCTTGGTATGCTGCTGTTTTCATGATTGTAACCCTTTCATCCATAGGTTTGCCCGGTTTGAATGGTTTCGTGGGTGAGTTTCTTGTGCTGGTTGGAGCATACAAAGCTGCCTTTGCAGAGTATCTTAAGGATCTGCATGTAGGACACTTTACATTTGTTGTTCTGGCAGCCACAGGTATGATCTGGGGTGCAGTCTACATGCTCTGGATGTATCAGAGAGTGTTCTTCAATAAGCTGACAAACCCCAAGAATTTCAAATTACCAGACTTGAATCTGAGGGAAGCAGTGATATTTGTTCTCCTCCTCATTTTTATCGTATGGATTGGTGTGTATCCAAACACTTTTCTCTCAAGGACAGAAGCTTCAATAAATAAGACTATAAATCGAGTCATGATTTCAAAGGAAGCATACTTTAATAGAGGAAGAGCGATGAATGCATCCACAATCAGGATTACAGAGGTGGAAAGAGGCTTAATTGTTGAAAAAGTACCAATGGGGGAAGGTAGATGAAGCTGGATATAAATTACTTTGTTATTCTTCCTCAGATTGTTCTGACTTTCTTTTTTCTGCTCCAGTTAGTAGTTGATGCATATTCCAGGAGTACTGGCAGAAAATCTTATGTTGGTTATCTAGCGCTGGTTGGTTATGCCCTTCTTGCAGCGATTCCTGTAGTTGTCTGGGGAGTTACAGATACGGGATTTAATGGAATGGTTTTGTTTGATAAGTTTGCACAATTTATGGATTTCCTGTTCGGAATTGTAGGAATTCTGATAGTTCTCATTGCCCCAAGATATCTGGATGATGTGGGAAGAGACAGGGGCGAGTTTTATATTCTTTTAACTGCTTCACTGCTCGGAATGTCCATAATGGTTTCAACCACAAATCTCATACTCTTTCTGATTGCTCTGGAGATCATGTCTCTTGCCGTATATGTGATGGCTGGTTTTGAAAAGGAGAAGGGCAGGTCAGTTGAGGCTGCTTTTAAGTACTTTATCATGGGTGGTGTTGCTTCTGCGGTATTCCTCTTTGGAGTAGCACTGGTTTATGCTGGTACAGGAAGTGTTGATGCATCTTTAATTGCGAAGAAAGTGGCAGGGTGTAAGGTGCTTCCTGTTGTTCTGGGGGGATTAACCCTTGTACTTGCCGGTTTCTTCTTCAAGATAGCGGCGGTACCTTTCCACATGTGGACTCCAGATTCCTATGAAGGTGCTCCCACTCCTGCAACTGCTTTTATGGCTGTGGGAGTTAAGGCGGCAGCCTTTGCAGGGTTGATGAGAATATTGATAGTTTCTGTAAAACCTTATCCTCTGGTAATAGAGGCAATCCTCTGGACAGTGGCGTTCCTTACCATGCTAATTGGAAACTTTATGGCTGTTATTCAGGATAATTTGAAAAGACTCCTTGCATATTCAAGTATTGCCCATGCTGGCTATATGCTGTTAGGTCTTCTGGCATATAAAAATGGTGGTTTGAGTGCTGTTCTTTTCTATCTTCTGGTGTATGCCTTTGCAGATATTGGAGCTTTTGCTGTGTTAATTGCCCTTGGAAAGGATGGAGAACCGGTTGAGTACATTGATCAGATAAAGGGGAAGGCTTCCATTCATCCTCTACTTGGAGCTGCGATGATAATCTTTCTCTTCTCTCTTGCCGGTGTTCCTCCAACGGCAGGATTTTTTGGTAAATTATTCCTCTTTAAATCTGCAATCTCTGCCGGTTATATCTGGTTGGCAGTCCTTGGTATTTTGACCAGTGTTGTGTCACTCTACTACTACCTGCGTGTCCTGGTGTATATGTATATGTATGAACCTTCCGATGTTGTACCAGCCAGACAATCAGTGTCAGTGGGGATTGGTCTTGCAGTAATGAGTTTCTTTGTACTTTATCTTGGCACAGTTCCTGCAAAATTCATTGACATTGCCATTGATGCTCTGAAAAAACTTGTGTAATGTTTGTATGTGGTTTTACCATTATCAGAAACGGGGTGGAGTTTTCCTACCCCTTTATTGAATCCATAAAATCTCTCCTTCCTCTGGTTGATAAGCTCATTATTAATCTGGGTATTTCAACCGATGGTACGGGGGATAAAATAAGATCCCTCAGGGATCCCCGAATAGAAATTCTGGAGAGGGAGTGGGATCTATCAATGAGAGAGGGTGGGAAACTCCTTTCTTATGAGACGAATAAAGCCCTTGAAAAATGCGAAGGTGACTGGGGTTTTTATCTTCAGGCGGATGAAGTCATACATGAGAATGATTATGACAGAATTTATGATGCAATGAAAAAATATCTCCAGGTGAGGAAAATAAAGGGACTTACGTTTCGCTATTACCATTTTGAGGGAACTTACGACTTTTACAATCCATTACGTTACAGAAAGGAAATCAGAATAATCAGACCAGAGAAGGGCATCGTTTCCTGGGGAGATGCAGCTACATTTCGGTACAGTGATGGGAGAAGACTAAAAACGAAACCTACCGGTGCTTTTATATACCATTACGGCTGGGTAAGATCACCTGAGGAAATGCTCAGAAGAAAGAGAGAATTTGAAAAACTTTATCATGATGACAGATATATTGAAGAAAAATATGGGAATCTTCAAGAGTTTCCATACTTTGAACTTGATCTTGTAAAAAGATTCAGAGGGACCCATCCTGCAGTAATGAGAGAACGAATAGCCTCCATGAGCTGGGATATTGAAATCCCTCCCCATAAACCCCTTTTATTGAATCCAAAGTTCTACAGAATAATATTGAGGAAGTGGGGAATCATCAGGAAGAGGTAGCTTCGTTTTCTGTCTGAATGTCCAGATCCACTTTTTCTGACATGGTGCATTTGCCATTAAAGGTGAAACCATCTTCAATGGTGAGCCTGGGGGTGTATATTTCTCCCTCCATGCTGCCCGGGGAAAGAAAATCGATTCTTTCCCTTGCAAATACTTTACCCGTTATTTTCCCGCTGTTTCTCAGAGAACCGACTTTGATAGTACCTTCTACTTCACCTGTATCCCCGATAACCAGATTGTCCTCACTTATGATTTCTCCTTTAAATTTACCATCAATTCTCACAGTTCCCCTGAAAACCAGTTTTCCTTCAAATTCACTTCCCTGATCAAGAAAGGCATTCAGTTCCTCACCTGAGAAGGTTTCTTTTTTTCCCATTTCACTCCTCACTGTTAAATTTGTTCAGAAATTCAGCTATGAGATCAAGTTCCTCTGGGGAGTAGTAGTGGATTATTATTTTCCCTTTACTGGTGGTACCTTTTATTTCCACTTTGCTTTTAATCCTTGAGGTTAATTTCTCCGCAAGGGCTCTCAGATCAGGGTCAATCTTTTTTTCTCGAGTTTTTTTGGTAACTTTCTCTCTCTTCCTGATTTCTCTGACGAGTTCTTCAGTCTGTCTGACTGAGAGGTTTTTATCTACAATTTCCTCTGCAACTTTTATCATGACCGATGGTTCAAGTGAGAGAAGTGCTCTTGCGTGACCCTCAGTTAATTCTCCACTTTCCACCATCTTTTTTATCTCTTCAGGTAGTTTAAGTAATCGTAACAGGTTGGTTATTTTGGTTCTGCTCACCGCAAGTTTCTGAGCAAGTTGTTCATGGGTGTAACCAAATTCTTCAATAAGGAGTTTAAATCCCAACGCCTCTTCAATCGGGTTTAAATCTTCACGATGAATATTTTCAATGAGGGCATATTCAAGTATGCTTTTTTCATCAACATCTTCTCTCACTATTGCTGGTATCTCCCTTTTCCCGGCATCGATGCTTGCCTTGAATCGCCTCTCGCCCGCAATTATCATATATTTGTTGTTCTCCAGCCTGGAGACTATTATCGGTTCTATCACCCCTTTTTCTCTGATAGAATTGACGAGCTCCTGATATGACTCATCCTTAGAAATTTTTCTTCTTGGTTGATACTTGTTGGGGATTACTGCGTCAACCGGGAGCATCTGAAAGTTTATTTTCTTCTTTGAAGGGATAAGCGAATCGAGACCTCTTCCAAGTGCTCTCTTTTTTCTGTTTTCCATTTCTTAACCTTTTACCGCCTGATTTTGATTCTTTGCAATTATTTCCTCTGCAAGGCTGGCGTATCCCCGGGCACCTCTTGATTTTCTGTCATATTCGAAAATC
>Ga0256833_1003434_pt1 | contig 10824 bp, 10 predicted proteins | sample 356284metaG_FD_190535 | JGI IMG/M metagenome (GOLD analysis project Ga0256833, IMG submission 190535) | Hydrothermal vent microbial communities from Mid Atlantic Ridge, Atlantic Ocean - 356-284 | ecosystem: Environmental > Aquatic > Marine > Hydrothermal vents | place: Atlantic Ocean: Mid...
CCCTCTACTTTTTTAGATTTTAACAAACCTTTTTTTATCTTTGCATATACTGCTTGACGAGATATGCCACACTCTTTAGCATACTCAGATGGCTTAATTAATCTACTCATACTAACTCCTTCTGTTTGATTGGACGCCAAACGAACAAAGTCCGTTTGACTACGCTAACGCTGAGTTCTCTTCAGCAGAGGGCTCTCGCGCTTTGCGCTTTTGTTTAATTGGACGCAAAATGAGCAAAGCCCATTTTACTACGCTAACGCTGAGTTTTTTCCTCATTGGACGCCAAACGAACAAAGTCCGTTTGGCTACGCTAACGCTGAGTTTCCCTCGGCGGGAAGCCCTCGCGCTTTGCGCTTTTGATTGGACGCAAAACGAACAAGTCCGTTTTGCTACGCTAACGCTGAGTTCTCTTTAGCAGAGGGCTCTTGCGTCTTGTGCTTTTTGTTTAGTTTGGTATTAATTAAAATATCAAACTTTTTTATAAGTTTAGCTCTTATATTATATATAATGTAAGAGCAACTATTTTGAAGAGTTAATCAAATAGCTCTTCTATATTTTCTAGTATGCCTTCTATTTCGATATCTTTCTCTTCTATTTCTTGTTTTAGTTTAGCAATTTCTGATTCTAATCTTTTAATTTCATCTTCTAGTTGAGTTGTATCTTGAACTCCTCCTCCACTTTGTAGTTGCTTTTTTAACTCTGCATTCTCTTTTGCAATCTGTTCATAGTTGTTTTTCCACTCGTCTATTTTAGCTTTTAATCTCTCAAGAGCTGTCATTTTTACCCTTTTTAATAAAATCTTTAGCTAATAATAACAAATTATTAGTAAAATACAAGTAATTATATATAAAGGTTAAGTAAATTGGCAGATTTTAAGTTAAATAGTAGTTATAAACCTTCAGGTGATCAGCCTAATGCAATAGATGAGTTGGTTAATTCTATAAATAAGCCAAATAGATATCAGACTCTGCTTGGTGTTACAGGTAGTGGAAAGACTTTTACAATGGCTAATATAATAGAGAAGACAAAAAAGCCTACTCTTATTATGACGCACAATAAAACTCTTGCAGCTCAGCTTTATAGTGAATTTAAGAGCTTTTTTCCTGAAAATCATGTTGAGTATTTTATAAGTTACTATGACTACTATCAGCCAGAGGCGTATATTCCACGACAAGACCTTTTTATAGAGAAAGATAGCTCTATAAATGATGAGTTAGAGCGATTAAGGTTAAGTGCAACAGCTAGTTTGCTAAGCCATGATGATGTAATAGTTGTTGCTTCGGTTTCGGCAAATTATGGTTTGGGTAGTCCTCAGGATTATAAAGAGATTGTGCAAAAGCTTAGAGTTGGGCAAGAGTATAGCCAAAGAGCAATGCTTATGCGTTTTGTAGATATGGGATATAAGAGAAATGATGCCTATTTTGACAGAGGTGATTTTAGGGTAAATGGAGAGGTTATAGATATTTTTCCTGCTTATAATGAGGAGTTGGCTTATAGGATAGAGTTTTTTGGAGATGAGATAGAGGCACTTTATAGTTTTAACTCTTTAACTGGAGAAAAGATAGCAGATTATAAAGAGATTACAATATACTCTACCAATCCATTTATAGTATCTAAAGATAAGTTATCAAATGCAATAAAGAGTATAGAAGAGGAGCTTGGGGAGAGGTTGGCTTTTTATCAAAAAGAGGGGCGAATGGTGGAGTATAATCGCTTAAAGCAGAGAACTGAATTTGATTTGGAGATGATGGAGAGCACGGGCTCTTGTAAGGGGATAGAGAACTACTCACGCCACTTAACAGGAAAAAAAGAGGGTGAGACGCCATATTCGATGATGGATTATTTTGAGATGATGCATGGAGATGATTATATGGTGATGGTTGATGAGTCACATGTTTCGCTTCCTCAATTTAGAGGAATGTATGCTGGAGACAGGAGCAGAAAAGAGGTCTTGGTTGAGCATGGGTTTAGGTTGCCAAGTGCGCTAGATAATAGACCATTAACTTTTGATGAGTATATAAATAAAGCACCTAGTTATCTATTTGTAAGTGCAACTCCAAGCGATATAGAGTTGGAATTATCTAGCACTGTTGCTGAGCAGGTTGTGCGACCAACTGGGCTTTTAGACCCTGTAATAGAGGTTATAGATAGCCAAAACCAAGTTGCGCATTTGCATGATGAGATAAAAAAGGTAATAGAGAGAGGAGATAGAGTTTTAGTAACAGTATTGACAAAAAAGATGGCAGAGGAGCTTAGCACTTTTTATAACGATATGGGTATAAAGACACAATATATGCACTCTGATTTAGATGCAATAGAGAGAAACCAGATAATTCGCTCTTTGAGAGTAGGGGAGTTTGATGTATTAGTAGGAATTAATCTGCTTAGAGAGGGGCTGGATTTACCAGAAGTGGCATTGGTTGCAATTTTAGATGCCGATAAAGAGGGCTTTTTGCGCTCTAGCACAGCACTTATTCAAACAGCTGGGAGAGGAGCAAGAAATGAAAATGGTAGAGTTTTGATGTATGCTAAGAGAATTACAAAGTCTATGAAAGAGACAATAGATACAACAAATGCAAGAAGAGCTAAACAGATAGAGTATAATAAAAAACATAATATTACCCCAAAAAGCACAAAGAGAACTTTGGATACAAATTTAAAGGTAGAAGATAGTGCTCAGCTATATAATAGAGCAAACAGAGCAGATAAGATACCAGCAAAAGAGAGACAGGCTTTAGTTAAAGAGTTAAAAGCAAAGATGTTAGCAGCTTCAAAACGCTTAGATTTTGAAGAGGCAGCTAGGTGTAGAGATGAGATTGCAAAATTGAAGAAGTTGTAGGGGTTGGGTTTTGAAGCTGTTTTAATAAGACGCGAATTTGGTAGATTTACAATTAACAAACTATTTGGTAGGTTTTAAAGCTACATTAGATAGACGCGAATGAATTCGCGTATCCGTGTGATTTAAAGTTTATAAAACGAACATTCTCCAATAAAACTTCTATTCAAGCCCAATAATTCCGTGTGTTATATAAAAACAGTTGCAAAGCCCTGCTATATAGGTATTTACGACTGTTTTTTGTCGTGACTACAGTTCTTGACTATATTAAATTAAATAAAATACTTATTTTAGCACCTTATTAATATATTCGTGCCTATTTTCTAAGAATGTCCGAAAAAAGTGATTTTATTTTTTGGATCCTCAAATTTATTCGAAGTAGAAGAGCCAAGTTTTTATAACGAGAAGATTTTATGATTGATATTTGAGATTGAATTTTGTGTGGTGTGAACTGATGTAGGGCTGTTTTGGTTAGACGCGAATGAATTCGCGTGTCCGTTTTTTTGTATTCGTTTTTGGTGTGGTAATACTTTTGTTACTCCTCTTCTTTATGTAAAACGCTGCATAGTTGTAAGCCGTGTAGGAATATTGTCCATGATATGTATATCCATAAAAAGAGAAACAGAACTATAGATACTGCTCCGTAGATTGTTGTGTAGGTTTTGTTGTAGTATAGATAGATTACAAATATAGATTTTGCTATAAACCATACAAGTGTTGCTATAAATGAGCTTAGGGCAACAACTTTTTTTGATAGTTTATCTTTGGGGGTTATTTTATATATGGTGTAGATAATTGCCCATATGATTATAAATTGTAGCATTTGTGGTCCAATATGTAGAGTGTTATCAAATTTGGTAAAGAGCCATATGGTGCCACCAATTGCTAAGGGTATAAATATAAGTAGGCTGCCATATAGCAATATTGCCTCTAGTGGCGACCTTCTCTCTTTGTCGAATATATCATTTACGATATAGTCAAAATCTCTAAAGAACATAATAGCAGCTATTACAACATACCCAAAGCCAATAATTCCCATACTAGAGGCGTTTGATACAAAGTTATCTATCCATGACATTATCTGTTTTGAGCTTCCTGGCATAAGGGAGTTTGCTATAATTGTGTGAATATCTGAGTAGAATTGGTTAAAAATTGGAGTATAGATTACTATCGAGAGGATAATTACAATTAGTGGAATTATAAAAAATATAGTAGCCCAACTCATACTTGCGGCGTAGAAGCTCACTTTTGGTTCAAAAAGCTCTTTTATAAAGCTTTTTGTTAATTTAAAAATATATAATAGTAAGTTTTTATAATTCTTTATTTTCAATTATAGTCCCATTTTCCCTGGATTTAATATATTGTTTGGATCAAATGCCTCTTTTACCCTAGCAAAGAGTTCTCTCTCCTCTTTGCTAAAGGCAATATCCATAAATTCAGCTTTGCTTAAACCAATTCCATGCTCTCCACTTAGTGTTCCACCCATATTGACAACTAGTTGAAAAATCTCTCTTATGGCTTTATGACCATCTTCTAGCTCTTGTTTATTGTTACCATCTACCATTACATTTACATGAATATTACCATCTCCTGCATGTCCAAAGCATGGAACAACAAGATTATACTTTGCTCCAATTTTATATATCTTCTCTAGCGCTTCAGGTAGCATACTTCTAGGAACCGAGATATCTTCATTTAATTTTTTACTACCATAAATCGTAATTGATTGTGATGCACCTCTTCTTGCCTTCCATACTTCATCTCTTTGCTCTTTTGTATCGGCTACTCTAAAGTCGCTTGAGCCATTCTCTTTAAATGACTCTTCTAAAATTTTAAGCTGAAATTCAACCTCTTCTTCTACATTTCCATCTACATCGCCTATTAGTAGTGCTCCTGCATTGCTTGGTAGCTCAATTCCTAGTTTCTCTTTTACAGCTTTTACCACCAAAGAGTCTAAAAACTCCATAGCAACAGGATTTGCTCCGTTAGCTAGAGATTTAAAGACTGCATTCATAGCACTTTTGACATCTGGAAATACACCCATATAAGACTTAGTAAAACGGGGTTTTGGTATTAGTTTTAGGGTAATTTGTGTAATTACTGCTAGAGTCCCTTCACTTGCTGTTAAAATTCCTGCTATATTGTAACCTGCAACATCTTTAATTGTCTTTTTTCCTGCTCTTATTATATCTCCATTTGGCAAGACTGCTCTAAGAGCCATTACAAAATCTTTTGTAATTCCATACTTTGCTGCTCTCATACCTCCTGCATTTTCGCTAACATTTCCACCAAGAGTGCTGTAGTCTTCACTTGCTGGGTCTGGTGGATATAGTAGTCCTACCTCTTCTACTGCTTTTTGCAAATCTTTATTTATAACTCCTGGTTGAACAATTGCTAGCATATTTTCCATATCTATCTCTATAATATTGTTCATATGCTTCTCCATTGCCAAAACAATACCACCATTTACAGGTAAAGCACCCCCTGTGAAGCCACTTCCTGCTCCTCTTGGAACAATGACTATAGCATTTTCATTGCAGTAACTTAATATTTTGCTAATATCGCTCTCATCTCTTGGAAATAGCACAGCATCAGGTTCATAGTAGGTTCTTGTTGCATCGTAACTATAGGCTCTTTTGTGAGCTTTATCTGTATATATATTTTCACTTCCTACTAAATTTGTAAAAAACTCAATATCTTTTTCATTTAATTTCATTTTAGACTCTCTTTTAAGATTGTTTCTCCACTTATAGCATCAATAACTTCAATAGTGTTACCTTTTGTTACAATTACTAAGCCAATTGCCGTTAATTTTGCAAAATCTTTATAGTTTGAACTTCCTTTGTTTGCGATATAGGCTTCGTAAATTTTTGGATTAATATCTTTTACACCAAGTTGGCTTACAATTTGATTATATCTATCTTTTGGTGCTAAAATTAGTGCTTTATTGTAATTTAAACCACTAATTACTCTATCTCCCACCTTGGGAATAGGCTTGATTTTTGCCAAATTAGTGCCACCTACGGGGTCTTTGTCTATTATTTTTAATTTATTTGGAGAGAGCTGTTTTGCAAATAGAAGTGCATACTCTCCATTTGGTGTATCTCTTACTACAATAGCACTCATTCCATTGAGTGGAAGTGGCTCATTTATAGTTATAATGTCCCCATTTACAGAGTTTATTGTTGTATATACTTTGTTTGGTATTGTTAAAGCAATGCTATATATTGTAATAGAAATTATTAGGTATAGTTTTCTCATTAAGTTTTATCCTTTTTTCTCTAATTGTATCAAAATATAGATTAGATTTTAAATTTTAGGTATAATTGCAAAATAATAGTTTAAATTTTAAGGATTTAATTATGCGTTTTTTACTTTTTATAGTGTTGGCAATCTCGGCCATTTGGGCAGGGGATTATAAATTAAAGTATTGGAAAGCTGGAGAGAGCTTTGGAGAATACTTAACAAAACATAAAATTGACTCTACTAAATTCTACTCACAAATAGCTCCTGATGATGTTAAATTTCTATCTTCTATTATGTCTAAATCGCCTTTTTTTGAAAATAGTGAAAATGGCAAGTTAAAAGAGGCGCTTATTCCTATAGGAGAGCAGATGCAGATATATATCTCTAAAATGGGAGATGATTATAAGTTTGATATCATTCCGTTAAAATATAAAGTTGTTAAAGATAGAGTAACTATTAAAATAGAGAATAACTGCTTTATTGATATTAAAAAGGCAACTAATAATCCACATATTGCAACTTACTTAAAAAGAGTATTTAAAGATAAGTTAAATTTTAAAAAGCTTAGAAAAGGGGATATTGTATCTATAGAGTATGAGCAAAAGAGTATAGAAGGGCTTCCTTGGGATGAGCCAAAGATAGAAGCTGCCTATATAAAAAGGGGAGATAGTGAATATTTTGCAATTAAAGAGGGTGAGGGTTACAAAATTTACTCAAATAAAGAGAGTAGCGAAACAAAAGTTGTAACAAGCTCTACAAGTGCTAAGTATCAAGCTTTTAGATATCCTTTGAGAAAAATTAGAATTACTTCTAAATTTACTTATAAGAGATGGCATCCAATTTTGCATAGGTATCGTCCACATTTGGGTATAGATTTTGGTGCAAAAAGAGGAGAGCCTATCTATGCAATATCTAGTGGAAAGGTTATATATTCGGGTTGGATGAGAGGTTATGGTAAGGTTATAAAGATAGATCACGGCAATGGCGTAGTCTCCTTATATGCTCATCAGAGTAAGCTTTTGGCTAAGGTGGGGCAGAGAGTTAAAACTCATCAAATAATTGGAAAGATTGGCACAACTGGCAGAAGCACAGGTCCTCACTTGCATTTAGGGGTATATAAAAGGGGAAGACCAGTAAATCCAGCAAATTATTTAAATCATATAGTTAAAATTAATGATGGAGTAACTATTAAAAAAAGTGTAAAAATTGTTCATAATTTAAGAAAAGAGCTACCTTTTAGAGCAAAAATAGTATATAATTCTCTCAAAAAAGAGAATAGCAATTCATACAGATGGAAGAATTTAGATTCTACAGTAAAAATTGTTATACAAAAGAGAGAAGATAAACATGCAAGAGTCAAATTACGAACTACAAAAGGAGATGCTTGAGAATTTAATTAGTAATCCTAAAGAGTTCGAGCATCGCCACTCAAGCGATATTGCAAAAGTATTAAAAGAGATATATCATAATGAAGGTAAAGAGAGCTACATAAACTACCTTCGTAAAATTCCAGAAGAGTATTTAGGGGAAGTTCTGCTTGAACTTCCAGAGTATTTAAAAGATGAAGCATTAGAAGAGCTCTCTGTTAAAAAACTAGCAGAGGTTGTAGATGAGCTAGATAGTGATGATGCAGCTGATTTAATACAAGACATAGCAGAGCTAGATAGTCAAAAAGAGCAAGAGATTTTATCTAATTTAGATGATGAAGATGTAGAGGATATTAAAAGGCTTCAAAAGTTTGATGAAGATGAAGCAGGTTCTGTTATGCAAACAGAGCTATTTAGTGCAAAATTAGATGAGAAGATTGGCGACTCTATAGAGAGGCTTAAAGAGTTAAAAGATGAGTATGGATTAGAGAATATCTATATGGTTTTTTTGGTAGATGAGTTTGATTTTTTAATAGGCTATATACCTTTAGAGGATGTGATTACATTTGATTTTAGTAAAACTTACAGAGAGTATTTAAAAGAGCAGTATAAAAGGGTTCGTTCTCTAAAGGCTACAGACTCAATAGATGATGTTATTAAGTATTTTGAAGATTACGATTTGGTTGTGTTGCCAATTACAGATAGTGATGGTAAATTAATAGGTAGAGTTACATCTGATGATATCTATGATATTATAGAAGAGAGAGCAACTGAACAAATATATAAGATGGCAGGGGTTGATGAAGAGAGTGAAGATGAGAGAGATGTTAAGATAATTACAAAAAAGAGGGCAATTTGGCTTGGGGTAAATCTATTTACTGCAATAGCCGCTTCTTTTGTAATTGGATTGTTTGACCAGACAATTCAAGCTTATGTGGCACTTGCTGTTTTAATGCCAATAGTTGCTTCGATGGGTGGAAATGCGGGGACACAGACTCTAACAGTAATGGTTAGACAATTGGCATTAGAGGAGATAAATTGGAAAGAGGCAAAACAGGCAATTAGCAGAGAGGTTTTGGTCTCTTTACTTAATGGTATGATATTTGCTTTTGTGATGGGGTTAGTTGCCTATTTTTGGTTTGGTGATTATAAGTTGGGTATTGTAATTGGAGCAGCTATGGTTATAAATTTGCTTTTTGCCGGGCTATTTGGAGCAATTATACCTTTGACGCTTAAAAGAGTTGGAATTGACCCAGCAGTAGCAAGTAGTGTTTTATTGACAACTGTTACAGATATTGTTGGTTTTTTCGCCTTTTTGGGTCTTGCAAAAATTATATTATTGGGGTAGATTATGGATTTTATTATAGAGAATTTTAGTGTAAAACCGTTGCAAAATGGAGAGTATATAAGAGCATATCTTGCTACATATAAAATAAATGGTGAGAGTAGAGATTGGGAGCTAATTAAAGTAGGTAACAGTGTAGCAATATTAATTTACAACAGAAGTTCAAATTCGTTTGTTTTGGTTAAGCAGTTTAGACCAGCTCTATATTTTAATCATAAAATTAACTATACTTATGAGCTTTGCGCAGGATTGGTGGATAAAGATTTAACACTTGAAGAGATAGCGTCAGAAGAGGTTTTGGAAGAGACTGGTTTTAAGGTATCTTCTAGTGATTTAAAAAAGATAACATCTTTTTATACAAGTGTAGGCTCTTCAGGTTCAAGACAGCATCTGTATTATGTTGAGGTTGATGAGAGTTGTCGTTTAAATAGTGGAGGTGGTGTAGAGGGAGAAGAGATGATAGAGGTTGTGGAAATTCCTATTGAAAGCTCTGATGATTTGATATATAGTGAGGATATTGCCACTACACCAGGGTTGATGTTTGCATTCGAGTGGTTTAAGAACAATCGTTCATAAAGGATAGAGATGAGAAAATCTACAATAACAAATTTAATAGCACTAGTTATGGTTGCTCTATCTTTTTATGCTCCAGAGCAATTTAGTGATTATCTATATTATGGTGGATTATTTGCTCTATCTGGGGCTATTACGAATCAGATTGCTATCTATATGTTATTTAACAGGGTTCCACTTCTTTATGGCTCTGGCATTATAGAGTTAAATTTTGAAAAGTTTAAAAGTGCTATTAAAGAGATGATAATGGAGCAATTTTTTACAAAAGAGCGTTTAGAGAGCTTTTTAAGTGATGAAGAGAGCAAAATAGATTTAACGCCAATTATAGAGGAGACAGATTTTAATGTTGCATTTGATGCACTTAAAGAGAGTGTGATGGAGTCTAAATTTGGACAAGTTATTAATATGTTTGGAGGAGAGGATACGCTAGAGGGTTTAAGGGATAAGTTTACTAAAAAGTTGAAGAGTGCAATTTTATCTATTGTTTCAAGCGATACTTTTAAAAAGCAGATAGATTATCATCTTAAAAGTTCATCATTTAGCGAAGATTTAATAGAAAAGGTAGATGCTATAGTAGATAGTAGATTAAAAGAGTTAGGACCAAAGAGTGTAAAAGAGTTATTAGATAGACTAATTAGAGAGCATTTGGAGTGGCTGGTAGTTTGGGGTGGATTATTTGGAGGCTTAATTGGCATAATATCTACTATTGTTAAGAGTTACTTTTAGTGGTATAATCTTATTGACAAATAAAAGGATTTAGATAATTTGGCACTAAAATATTTCAAATCGATATATTTTAAGCGTATATTTATTAATATAGTTATAATATTAATAAATATTTCAAAGGAGATTGTTATGAAATTGGTCAAATTAAGCATATTGGCAATATTGGTTGCAGTTATTAATGGATGTGCAAGTAGCTCTAATGCCGTTGCAATGAATTTGTATGACCCAAATAGTGGAGAGTATGAAGAGACATCAGGTGTTTCAGTTGTTGTTACACAAGAGATGATAGATGAAGCAAAAGCTAATTTAAAGAAGTAGGGCAATCCTATTTCATAATTAAACTTTTGCCTCGAATCAATTCGAGGGTTCAGGGTGATTTTTAATTGACTTAGTGTCTAATATGAGATAGCTTAACTTTTATCTGTTTAATATCTTTTTATTAGGTATTGGCAATGGCACTGTTTACATTAAAAAATAAGTTAATATTAGGTGTGAAAGTTAGGTAGTCTTATAAATTACTTTCACTAAAAGAACTTATTTCAAACAATACGGACACGCGAATTCATTCGCGTCTATTAGGGCTTATTAGTAGAGTTTAAATTTTTGCCTCGAATAAATTTGAGGGTTTGGAGTGATTTTTAATTTTTATTTATTAAAATACTCTTCTACTAAATTATCCAAATACTCCATTCTCTCTTTTCCTTTTGGCATATTCTCTCTTAAGCTTTTTA
>Ga0256833_1003435_pt1 | contig 10824 bp, 8 predicted proteins | sample 356284metaG_FD_190535 | JGI IMG/M metagenome (GOLD analysis project Ga0256833, IMG submission 190535) | Hydrothermal vent microbial communities from Mid Atlantic Ridge, Atlantic Ocean - 356-284 | ecosystem: Environmental > Aquatic > Marine > Hydrothermal vents | place: Atlantic Ocean: Mid...
CTCTATTTGTAATGTTCCAAATAAATTTGAAACGCCCTTAAAAGGTGTCGCAAATTTATTTGCGACAAAAAAAAGTGAATAATGAATAGTAAAAAAAGAAAAATTAAAATATTTAAAAATAATCCAATCTTAAAAAACCCCACATGTAGTTAGTTATACGTAATTTACATATTATAATATTAATTATCTAAAAAATACTTTCAAAAAACTGTCACAAAAATCACTTTTTCTAATACTATATGTGAACGCTGTCAAACAACTCTCCGGAGCAAATGCGCAAATTGTTTACAGTCTGTCAACAAAGGTGAAAAAATTTGACTTGAACACAGCTGAAAAAGAAGTAGGGCGATTAATTATAAACCATATAATTATGAACAAAAAAGAGTTATACAGAAAAACATTAACCACACTCAAGGTTATTAAAAGGTTATACGGCAAAACTTTTAACATATTGATAATTGCCATTTGTTTGTTTATGCCGAATAAGGCCTTGCATTCTTAGAGCCTTCCTATCGTACGTGATTTAAAGTTTCAAGAACGAAATTCATATCATGTTAAATTACCTATTGAAGTACATCTTGAAGATATAAATCCATACGATATTCCAGAATTTAATTATAAGGAGGAAACTAATTTTCATCACTTGTTTATTGATCCTTTTGATAATCCCCAGGAAGAAGTTAGTTTGCTCAATTCAGTAAATTGTTATGAAGATTGGGAAAATCTTGCTGAAAAATGGCTAATCAATCAAAACGGAATAACAACCTATGATAAGAAACTTAAAAGATATGTCTTTAAAAGCCAAATGGATCATTCAAATATGTCAAAAGCCCTGTACAATATCTATAGAGATAATGTTAAAGATAATGGACTACTTCCCGCTTATATTTATCCTCCGGGTGTTGCCACACAAATGGTCAAAAGTGACAGTACCTATATATACTATAACGATAATTATCCAAAAACCATTATCTCTGTCGAAAAAAGTGATACCATTAACCCTCCTGATATAACAGATCCTGATTTTCCAAACACAGGAGATTCAACCATAATCAGAATTGTAATTGAAGTTTTTGATACTACAATTTGCAATACTGATTTGATTACTTCAAGGATAGAAATATCAAAAGATACTTTGTCCAATGGAGAATGTATAAAACGAATTTCAAAAACCTATTTTAGTGACTATGAATTTTCTTGTGGTAGCGGGTTATCACCAAATGATTAATAAACTAACTGCAAATCAAATAAATCCTTTTTGTAAAAGCTTAATTTATCATTTATTCAAAACTCTTATTTATTTAAAGAAATAATATTATCAAAACAAAAAAATATCAAAATCATGAAAATAAAAATTATAATTATTATATTTGCTACGATGTTTTTGAGCAAATATATACAAGCACAACAACCATGCAATACACCATTGGATAGTTTAACCAAAACGATAGTGATAGGCGATGAGGTCACTACACCTGTACCACCGGATGATCCTCCGATAAGTCCTCCTACCAATCCGCCGGATGGTGGATACAAAGCTATATTTTGGATTCATGGCATGATAGGGAGTACTGTTCCGAATTCTGGAGAAGTTGGATTGAAATCCTGGAGTGTTGTAGCACCTTGGGTTGATGAACATTACTACACAAAATCACAATTGATAACTTATGCCGATTACCAATATAGTTGGATTACAGCATATTCCAAGCTCAAAGACCAAATAATCGGCACATGGAATGAGCCTCATCTTGTTGATGGCATATTGGAACCACCGGTTAAAGACCAAATAGATTTACCTGAAAAAAGCTTTGCTATTGCGCATAGTTTCGGATCGGTAGTTATAAGAAAAGCCGATACTGAGGATCCTTTGGATGGAGTAAAGGGTATAGCCACATTTACCGGCCCTCATGGTGGTTCCAAATTGGCTTATTATGTATATCCTGCATATAATGCTGGATATGATGAATCTGGAAGTACGGAATTATGGGATGAATTTACATCCTCTTTGGGAAAATTTGCTTCGGATATTGCTGCTCCACCAATAGAGGAACTTTATCAAGAAAGTTTTATTGATAAACTTTCATGGATAATAGGACCATTCGATACTGAAGAAATAATCAAAAAAGCAGCTAATACCATTGCAAAGCAACTTGCTCCGCAAATCGTGAAAAATTTAGCACCTGCTAGTGTTCAGGTATTAAAACCTGATAATATGGATAATCTAGGGCTAAATGAACAGATTGTATCAGATGATGAGGGTTCACATAGAGTAGCAATCGCAGCTAATATCACAGGTGATGATCCGGCTAATAATGCAAATACTCATAATTCAGCCGCTAAAATGTTTTTTTCAGGTCTACATAGTGTGACTGACGCAGAGCTATTTCAGGCAGGAAAACAAAATGAAATCGCAGTAGCTGAATTAGAAAAAAACAAAGGTAGGTATAGTGCAAGGTATAAACTGTATAAGACTCTGTATGAAAAAAAACGAAGTCTTTTCCCTCTTTGTCTTTTTGGTACTAAAGTTGTTTTTGACCCGAATCCTCCGTTAGAAGATAATTATGGTTATGTATGTATTGGTAGTAATTATGTTATTCCGGATGGATGGGTCGATAAGAAATGGAAACAAGTAGCAAAACTAAGAGACATGTATTCAAAAGGTTTGAGCGCATTCACAAAATTAAATGACTACTGGGAGTACGTATGCGGCGCTAGAGAATACAACTACGAGCAAAGCTTACTCGGTTCATGTGAATGTGAAGATATTAAAAATGAAACAAAGACAGTAACTGAAGATGTCTATGAACAGCAATGTCAAGATCATTTTGATAATGAAAATCATCTGTTTTACGAATGCGATTGGACTCCTTATAAAAGTAGCTGGGTTAGACTCAATCCCTACGATGGCTTACTTACAGTAGATTCACAACATAATTGGAATACTGATCAGGATATCAGAAAAGTTACTTTCAATGATTCCAACCATCTGACTATAAGAAATGATGACAATACTCATGATGCATTGACAAACCTACTTGATGGCACATACGGAAAATTCTTTCGTACTGCAAAAAAGTAAAATTGCGTAACATTGCTCTCTGTATAATAGCAGGGAGCATTTTATTATAAAATAAAAAAAATACAAATGATGATTAGAATATTTATTTTTGCTATATTAGTAATCAATAGCTTATTAAGTTGCTTCCCTAAGTCTACAGATGACGAATGTCCACCCAATTGTCCCGAAGATACAGTCAAATACCCTCTGGATATTTTGTGGGAAACTTATTATTATAATGATACATCCAGGCTTACAAATAGAGGTAGTATTTCATACAAAGATAATATCATTGCCTTAGGCGATACGGATTATTCTGAATTTAAAACTTTTATGTTCAATAAAACTACAGGAAAGATAGAAGCAAGATTTGATTACGGACTCAATCCACCTACCACCATGGTGGTGATGAATGATTGGCTTATAGTATCTTCTCTGGATGGTATATATATCGATGACCTGAATACCTTTGAGAGAATAATACATATTGATAAAACTTTTGATTCGCATTTTGATACAATAGGAAATTATGTATATTTCTCTCAATTATATGGAGTAGTTCCTTTTCAAGATTCATCAAGTGTGATAAGGCTGTCAATCCCTTCCTTGAAGATAAAAAAGATATTGACTATCACAAAAGAAGAATATGGTAGTTTTTGCTCTTTAAATGGAGTTTCTTTGGAAGCTATGGGAGGAGATACCATAATATATGGATTTGCTGATGTCAAAGATGATTTTTTATTTGCATTTAGTACTCAAAAAAAAGAATATATCTGGAAGACCGGAGTAGATGGATATAACGATGTTTGGTTTTTTGCACCATTGTATGATGATAACCGAGTATATATAATACAAAATCACAAAGTGAGAGCTTATGACAAATTCACCGGACAATCTCTATGGGAGAGAGATATAGAAGGATGGGCTGCAAGCGTACAGCCTTTGTTACTCGACAATCGCCTATATGTAAGATCCACAAATAAACATTTGTATTGTTTGGATCCAAATTCGGGACATAGCTATTGGTACAATGGAGATATATTCTACGGAGGGAGATTTGGATACGACATTAACAATTTGTATTTTGCCGATTTAGATAATTTTCAAGTAGTAAATCGCAGTACAGGTAAAATTATCTTCAAAGCTGCAGCCCCTTATGCCCACATACCCTTGGAATACAATCACGACAATCGTGAACAGCGTCTCAAAGAATGGAAAAGACTATATTCAAGATGGGCAATAGATCCTATACCTGTAATAGATAGAGAAAACGGAGTGTTTTATTTACCGGACAACAAGAGGATGTTTTGTTTTAAGCTACCAAAGGATTGGTAAAGAGAGTGTATCGGTGGTATATTCAAATAATAATCACACAATAAAACATTTGTAAAAACACCCCACCTTGGAGGTTCTTCTCCCATTCCTCCAAGGTGATTTTTCTTTATATAAACCAATAATCCCCATACATTTTGTATAAATGAGATATTACGATTTTCGTCGTCCTTTTATATTACCGAATTCCAATACGACATAGTTTAGCAACTCTTTTAGGCATTTTAGCTTGAGGCAAAAACCGGGTACTTGCTTCATATATTCAATATATTCATTCTCGAATTTTTTAATAGCTTCCGGTTCTTTTATGCTTTTAATATAAACCGGCTTTGAAGTCACGCTATCGCGTGCGTTCAAGTCCTACCTTACGTCTCTATTTGTAATGTTTCAAATAAATTTGAAACGCCCTTAAAAGGTGTCGCAAATTTTATTTGCTATAGTAAAAGTCCCGTAGTAGCTTGTCCCGATCTTGTATTGGGGACGACATATTATAGCCCTGTACGTAAGTGCAGGGTAGTAAAATGATTCTCCCCGGTTGTTTTGGCGGTATTTTTGCAGCAAAGCAAAAATAGTGACAAAACAAGAGTAATTTATAAAAACTTGAAAGAAAAATTAAAATATTTAAAAAAAATCCAATCTCAAAAAATCTCACATGTAGTTATTTATACGTAATTTACATATTATAATATAATATATCTAAAAAATACCATCAAAAAACTTGTCACAAAAGTCACTTTTTCTTATACTGTGTGTGAACGCTGTCAAACAACTCTCCGGAGCAAATGCGCAAATTGTTTACAGACTTTCAACAAAGGTGAAAAAATTTGACTTGAACACAGCTGAAAAAGAAGTAGGGCGATTAACTTTTTAAAATTTTAAAAAATGAAAAATAGAAATTTGTTTTTAGAGGTTTTAGCAATGCTAATTATTCTCTCATCTGTTTTATTATGGAATTCTTGTAAGGAGTTAATAGCAGAAACTGCCATTAATAAAAATACATCATCAATACTTGAAACAATAAATTTAAATAAAGTATTGGGTTTAAGATTACCAGATGGAAGTCAAATAACAGAATCTGATAATTCTCTTCATTTTTTACTTCCTAATGGGTTTACATTTGTTGGAACAACAACTAATAATGAAATTATTTCATCCGTACAAGGTACGGTTAAATGTGAGTGTAATTCTGGAGATGGAGGCTGTGGTCCTTTTGAAACTAAAAGTCAAGTTGGTTGTGCTTCTGATAAAAAGAACCTTTGTAAAAAATGTACTATGAATACAAGCACTACAAAAAGCGACATATCTTATGATCTAACAAATTATTTTATAAAAATAGATAATGATGAGTCACTACCCCTATTAGGAGAAGGGCTCATTCCAATAAATTCTTTGGAACAATGGAATCAATTAGAGTGGGTTACTCATGATATTATTGTTCAATACAATGATATTATAAATGGAGTATTAGAATTTGTAAATAAAGGATATGATGAAAAAAATGATATAAAAGTTTTAGTCGGGGTTTCTATTGAAGAAAGAAAAATGTTATTAGAAATCCCATACAAAGCTTTAGAAGCAGGTATGATGTATACTTCTAACTCTGTGGATGGAGCGGGAGGAAAATGTTCAGGTTGCGGCGGAGACTGTAAGTATGACACTGCAAAATTTGGACAGATTAGATTTTGCAGTGGTTGTGATTCAGGGTGCACTCTAAGTTGGTGAAATAAAATTGTTTTCCCAGAGATTGTAATGGATAAAAAACATATTTTTGCGATATTATGCAACTACACAGGTAGAATCATTTCGGCTGATTTCAAATAGTTTTCTTTCAGGTGATGACGATCTTGGTGAAGCTATTGTTGATTATTGTGATTTTATTGATCCTAACGGACTTCAATATAATCCAACAAATTTATTTCACTTCACATGTAGAGAAAGATATTACTAATATTAAAAAAAACAGGAGGGGAGTCCCTCCTGTTTTTAAATTAAAAAACAAATAATTATGAAATACTTTTACATATTTTTTTAACAATACTAATATCAAATTCCGTACTAGCACAGTACGACTATTCTTTTTTTAAGGCTTCTGATAGACCATCATTTTATAATGATATAATTTTGACGGAGGAAGGTATTTGGCTATTATATTCTAGTATTGATGGTATTCAACCGATAAAAGTTGATAATGACAACAAAATTTTAAAAAAGGGGCCTTTACTCCCTTTTTTTAACAATGATGATGAATTACGGCATCTTCCTTTGTTTTTATATAGCGATAGTCTAAGTAATGTATATTTTTTCAACATAAAACATTCTAAAGAAATTGTATTGTATAAAATCAATTCCAATGAGGATGTGATATGGAATAAGAACATTAATATACCTAATATTAATTTTACAATTTCACAAGCAAAATGTATTGATAAGGAATTGATTTGCGTGGGCATGGCATATGATGTTAGCAATGAAATTTATGATAATTTTGCTTTTTCCATATCAATTGATGATGGATCAATAGTTTGGAAAAAGAGATATGAAAATGATGATTATTTTAGTGGATTTTTTGACATAGTTTTAGATAATAAAAATAATCCCATTATTCTTGAAACAGGGATAGATGAAAAAAGGTTTACTTTTCATCCGTAGTAAAAATTGATTTAAATGGTGAGATATCGAAAAAAATAAATATACCTATTGATAGTTTTTTTGCTAACCGTTTTATTGTATTAAATGAAAATGAAATTTTGATTTCAGGCTTTGATACTAAAGAAAACTCTAAGGAATATTACCATTTACTAAAGATGAATATCAAAAATCAAAATATTATATGGGATACCGTGGTTTATATTGCTTGGGGCGATGGTGATATTCCTTTGTTTTTAATAGAAGACAAGATAATTAGCCTTAATTCAACATTTGGTGACGATATTGGAAGTGGACTTGAAATAATGGTTAACCTATTAGACACAAACGGAATGTTTGTTGACTCATTTTTTATCGATTATGATAAAAAGGAAGGAAACTCTATATGGAATGCGCGTTTGGGATATGATGGTAATATATATTTTTGTGGAGAAAACGTTACATTACCAGATATAAGTTTACCAACTGGAATTTGGGGTTATTTTTCACCTTCTATTTTGTTATCTGACGGCACAAACGTCTATTTTAATCCATCTATAAAAATTTATCCTACAATTATATCTAAGTCGCATGAATTGACTTTTGATACTGATGAAAAAATATCGTCAATTGAATTATATAATTTGCAAGGAAGATTTATAACAAAATTGAAAAATACTAATAATAGCGTTTATATTAATAGAACTGGACTTCAATCCGGGTTTTATTTGTTGAAATATATGATTAAAGATAAGTTTTATATTAAAAAATTATTAATAAATTAAATAACTATGAAAAATTTTAAAAAGTACATTTTATTAGGAACTATTGTTTTGGGTTTTGCGATTTCTTCTTATGGACAATCAAAAACCTTAAACTCAATTACATCTGGTGTAGGTATAGGTATTGATGACCAATCAAGAACATATATTGCCACATCAATTGATTTTGAGCATTTTTTATCTAAACGAATTTCTTTAGGCTTAGCATTTGATCACCTTTCTACTTATAATATCAAAGATGAAAACGAAAGTATATATTTGGAAGGTAAAGGTTTTACCATTAATGAATATTCCGAGGATTATATGGAAAGTTTTTTAAGCTCGTCATTATTGTTGAGATATTTGGGAAAAACACGTGACTTTGAAGCAATAATTAATGACACTCATAATACTAACTATCCTCACAGGTCTATTGTCTTGTGGGGATAAGTTTATGATATTATGAACAAATATTATTTAAACACATTTTTAAACTTTTAAATCTAACCTTATGAAAAAAACAATTTTACTTTTCGGAATATTTTTCTTTTCTATTAACATGTTTGCTCAGAAATTGGAAATGAGTATGGGAATTAATATGGGACCCGGATACATTGATTATTCTTGGCATGATGATTTTACAAATAATGAATCTGATAATAGTGAATTTTTTGGACCTAATGCATATTTCTATTTGACAGGAAAAATATCCCAGCATCTGTTTCTGAAATCTACTATTTCAGCAAATGACTATAAAACATTTGTAGATATTTAATACAACATTGATGGCATTGATTACATCATACTAAAATACATCACGGTAAGCCAATATATATTGAGTATCGCACCGGAATATAGATACAAAATGAATAAATCTACCACTTTATTTGCAAATGCGGGTATATCGATTAACAAAATACAATCATCATCCAATGAAAATCTTACGGGGGTTTTTAATACTACCCGGTTTGGGCTTTTGGCAAATGTCGGAGTAAATCTTAAAATAAAGGAGAATCTGGGTGTTACAATGGGTTTGGGATTTGACAAGGAACCCAAATTTCAACAAAATATACCTACTATTTCAGTTCATAAATATTTTTTGCAAATGGGAATATTATATAGTATTGATTAGAAAGTGGCTGTCCATAAAGTTTCAAAGTTCAAAGTTTCAAATTTGAAATGCAAAAAAAGGCCCAGCGGAGCTTGTCCCGATCTTGTATTTACGAACGAAGCGAAGCAATCATAAACCGGCTTTGAAGTCACGCTATCGCGTGCTTTCAAGTCCTACATTACGTCTCTATTTGTAATGTTTCAAATAAATTTGAAACGCCTTTAAAAGGTATCGCAAATTTATTTGCTATAGTAAAAGTCCCGTAGTAGCTTGTCCTGATCTTGTATTAGGAACGATATATTATAACCCCGTACTAATAAAGTTCAAAGGACAAAGGACAAAGGACAAAGTGAAAAGTTCAAAGGAAAAAGTTAAAAGTTCAAAAGAAAAAGTTTGAAAGACAAAAGAGATTTAATGATGAATAAAAATTTCAAATCACGGATTGGATAGAAGAGATTGATTTAATTAATTTTTTAGGGATATGCGGGATGACGCTACTCCGGTTTCGAAGCGTGCGGAGAAACAGGAGGCTGGGAGGTAGCTAGGCAAAATAAAGTTCAAAGTTTGGAAGGTAAAAAAAATGAATGGTGAATTATGAATTAAAAAACCGGCTTTGAAGTCACGCTATCGCGTGCTTTCAAGTCCTACATTACGTCTCTATTTGTAATGTTTCAAATAAATTTGAAACGCCCTTAAAAGGTGTCGCAAATTTATTTGCGATGAAAAAAAGTCCCAGCGGAGCTTGTCCCGATCTTGTATTGGGGACGACATATTATAGCCCCGTACGTAAGTGCGGGGCCCCGGTTGTTTTGGCGGTATTTTTGCTGCGAAGCAAAGCAAAAATAGTGACAAAACAAGAGTGAGCAATAAAAAGTAAAAAAAGAAAAATTAAAATATTTAAAAATAATCCAATCTCAAAAAATCTCACATGTAGTTATTTATACGTAATTTACATATTATAATATAATATATCTAAAAAAACTTTCAAAAAACCTGTCACAAAAATTACTTTTTCTCATACTATATGTGAACGCTGTCAAACAACTCTCCGGAGCAAATGCGCAAATTGTTTACGGTCTTTCAACAAAGGTGAAAAAATTGACCCGAACACACCTGAAAAAGAAGTAGGGCGATTAATTTTTAAAAAATATTTATTATGAAAAAGATTAGATTTTATTTTACTATAGCATTGAGTTTAACTTTAATGCTTTTTACTCAAAACTCATTTTCTCAAGCAAAGAGGTCTTTGAACGAAAACTCAAATCTTGTTGAAATATCTGCGAAAAACGGAGAAGAAATCAGTAAACTAATAGAAGAACTTGATAATAAAGTCTCTGCCTATCAAGCGGAAGTTTCTGAAACAGATAAAGAAGAAATGAGTTTTGATGATTTAGCTGACCTGATGACCGGAATTAATGTATTTGATGATAATCAAGCAGTAAATAACAGCTTGCTGGCCGAAAAAAGAAGTGCATACTTGGATTTGTTCAAACAATTTTCAACAGTATCTGAAAAAAGTAAAGAAAGTAAAGAAAACGTTGATTATGATGCAAAACTAACAGAAAGACAGAAATATGTATTAGCGATGAGTCCAGGCTTAGCATTTTTAATGAGAAAGGTTGGATCTGACAGGTATGGTTTTATAGTTAATGTAGATGGCAAGAGGGGACTAATTGTTGAGGATAAATCAGGATTTTATGGTAGCGTTGAATTAAAAAGAGGCGACAACCCTATTAGCAAAGGAAATGAAATTGAATTAAGAGGAGATCCCAAAGAGAAAAGATCATGCTACAAATACGGATTTAAATCGAAATTTACCGGAAGTTATTGGAGTAAATGGATGTGGCATTCAATGGGATTTGCAGGGTATAGTTATAGTTGTTGTTGGATAACAATTCAGGGATATGCTGCTTATGCTAAAGTAGCATCTTTTAAAA